>SDBT01018788.1_pt1 | contig 10853 bp, 9 predicted proteins | sample 2277101 | NCBI WGS metagenome assembly SDBT01 (sample SAMN10404973, study PRJNA504765) | marine sediment metagenome | isolation source: marine sediment core GS10_PC15, 103 cmbsf | place: Arctic Ocean: Southern Knipovich Ridge | collected 2010 | reverse complement strand
AATCAGTACCAGCATATAGCGAGGTTGTAACAACTGTATCCGCTGCGCCATCAACAGCAGTAACCAATTCCGAATTGTTTGTAATAGCTAATACTAAAGCAGTAACCGAACCAGGAGCAGCAGCATCACTACCACCATTAAATGTAGCTCCATTAGTAAATACACCATTTCCCATTGTTTCAGTAGAAGCAAGGGTATTGCCCGTTTCGCCATCTTCTGAACTGCCATCATCTATAGTAATAACCACGGTGTCTAATGCGCCATCAACAGCAGTAACTGGTTCTACGGTACTAGTTGTGATAGCTAAAACTAAAGCTGTAACAGCTTCAGAAGCCACACAGTCTGTTCCAGTAAGTAAAGTAATATCAGTAAATACTCCATTTGCCACTACAGCAGTAGTAGATACTACGTTACCAAGCGTTCCGTCTACGGCACCTGCTGCATCAGCAGTTACTGTAACAATGCTACCACCAGCATCTACTCCGCCAACGCCAACTGTGTCAAAAGTTGTAATAGCTAAGGCTAATGCTGTTGTAGCCTCAAGCGATGTACAGTCTGTTCCGCCAAGTAATGTTGAAGTTGTGAAAGCACCATTAGCCATTCCTGTGGCGACAGTACCTACTACATTACCAAGTGTTCCGTCTATTGCACCCGCTGCGTCTGCTGTCCAATCAACTGTATCTAAAGCTCCATCCGCAGCACCAACACCAATTGTGTCATTTGCCGTAACGGATACTACTATAGCAGTTATAGCGTCAGCCGCAATACAGTCAACACCAGAAGTTGTTGTTCCAAGTGTAGTTGCATCAAAACCATTTGTTCCCGCTGCAAAGTCATCTGTACTATCAATTGAGTCACCTGTAACTCCACCAATAAGGGCAGTTATGATGCTTTCTGTAGCCCCACCACCGGTAAAGGTAGCAGCTGTAACTTCTGCGTTAACTACATTTAAAGCGTTACCAGCAACAGCCGCAATAAAATTAGCTTGACAAGATGCAAGGTCTGTACCAATTGAAATATCACCAGGGTTAGCTTCTGTAGTATTAGTAACAAATAGGTAAACACTTGAACCAAGAGTCATTGTTTTCCCGTTTGTTATCTGAGCATCTATTGTAAGCGTAGCCTGTGATTTTGTAGCATCACTCTCAATATCTACAGCTATATTACTAGCACTAACTGTTTGAGCTGCGTCTGTACAAAATTCATATACATCTGCTCCAACCACAAATGTCTCTGTATCAATTACTACACCACCAATTGTAAGTATGTTTGTAGCTTGAACCGTTGTTAAACCAGATATGTCTACTGTTATATTGCCTCCACCAACTGAAGTGTCAACGTCAAATTCATATGTGTCTGCTCCTATTAGAACTGTTTCTCCGTCATTAACGACACCAGAAAAAGTAAATGTACCAGTCGCCTGTGTGGTTGTTAAACCAGATATATCAACTAGTATATTACCTCCACCAACTGAGCTATCAACGTCATATTCATATACGTCTGCCCCCACGGTAACTGTTTCGCCATCGTCTACTGTTCCACTAATATCAAGTGTTGCAACAGCTGCAACGGTTCAAACAGAAATATCTACTACGATATTACCCGCAGTAACTCCGTCACCGGAGTCGAACTCATATGTTTCGGTTCCTATTAAAACTGTTTCTCCCGAATCGGCGGTACCAGAAAAAGTAAGTGTACCTGTTGCCTGAACGCCATTAACAGGAGTTCCGTCAAACCAAATTTTATCCCATTGTGTATATTCAGTCATATATATTTTACCTCCTTATATTTTTTTTAATTAAATCCCTCAAAGGAATCCCCGTAACTATATTCGTTACGTTTTATTCTAACATCTTTATTATAATCTTTTCTCATTTTTAATAATTTATCTAATAGATTTGCAGGTGAATGTAGTTGATGAAAATCTTTTGTAGTTAGTCTTTCTTTGAGTTTATCAGAATCTGCACCCTTATCTTCTAACCACACAAGTTGCATAGCAAATGATAATATTCCTTGTTCCTCTTCTGTTAAATCCTCATTAAACTGCCCAATAAATTCATACCCACAAACAACCGCTATTCCTAAACCTGGAGCGCTATCAAATGTAAATGTTAATGTATTTTCATCAAATGTATAATCCGTCGTAGCCACCGCATTTACGGTAGCAACAAGCGTTATACTATCACTGTTTGGATCTGTTGGATACTGTGTTATTACAAATTCTGTCTGCACATTATTTCCAACAAAATCTTGAGTATAAAAGTCATATGCTTCAGTATCACTTAGGTCTGCTTCGCAATTTCTAAAATATAAATTTTTACCTAAACTTAAATATCTATTTAACAATTCTGTCATTTCTTCGTCTGTATACAAAATTGCTAAGTTTCTATCTGTTATTATTAATAAAAAATCATCAAACATTTTTTTATTTGAAGTTGACATAATATACCCCCTTATAATTTAATTAATTAAATAAATTTGGTTTAGCAAATATTTCTCTAAAAACACTTATCTTCTTAAAATCATTAAAGTCACCTTGTTTTTTAAGTTTTTCAGCAATCTCATATATAGTTTGCTGTAATACTCCTGAATTAGTTAACTTGCTTCTAAATTCAATTATATCGCACTCATCTGATAAGGCATACCCTATATCAGCTGGAGAAAATCTAGTTTTATCCAAATACACTTTTTCCAATTTTAAAGTTTTAATTATTATATTTATTGGAAATGCTTCCCCGTCTTTTGTAAATGCATCAACTATAGCTATTAATCCACCTTCTAGGGTTGATGGTTTCATTGCTCTTAAGTCTCTTAATTGTTTAAATGATATCTGTGCTATATCTTCATAATCATTAAAGGGAATAAAATAACTCTTATCTCCTCGATGTTCCATCAACAGATGTTTTCCATCGACATTAGATTTAATTCTAACTTGAACCGAATCTGGAACATAATTAGAATTAACACTATTTGTTTGATATGAAGGAACATCTTTTAACGAGTCTTTATTTTCGCTTAGTTCCTTTTTGAGTATATTATATTCTTTTTTATTTTTTCTTTTTTGAGAAGCAATTTCTTTTTCTAGTTTATCATTTATCATTTGTGATAAATTTTCTTTTATTTCTTGACTTAAATCAAATTCGTCCAATATACTTTTTTTAGGTTTTCCTGCCATTCTAATAACCTCTTTCTTAATTTCTTATTTTTTTTTGTTTTATTTTTTTTGTTTATAAGAGAGGTATTTTATAATTTCCTTCTTTTATATCTTTTTTTATTTTATTATCTTATGTGAATTTATAGATCCCGAAGTTTCCTTCTGGTAATACTATTGCACCTGCACCAACGCGTCTGCTGATCTTGAATTCTATCTGCTCATCATTACGTTCGCCTTCGCTTCTACCCACAAATACTTCTCCCTCAAATACAACTTTTATAATCTTTTCGTCTGCTGGTAAGATTATAATATGAGCGGTATTAACACCGAGAGTTTGAGACAGTGGTCTATAGGCCTGTGGAAATTCAAACATTGTAGTTCCTCTGAATTCACCCCAATACCCTAAGCTATTAGCTCTATCTTTTGCAGCGTCGGAATATCCGAATCCATCAGAAATAGAACCGAGAGCTGTGCTTGATCCCCAAATTTGTAGTCCTACTGCACTAGTAGCTGCTTTGACGTGTTCTATAATACCCGCGAGAGTATCAGCGTCATATGCACCAGTAGCTTTATAGGGAGTATCTACAGCAGCATAAGAACCATACATAGTATCGCTTATAAGCAAGCCTATATAATTTTCCCAAGCAATAGTAGCTTTTTCTACCAAGCGTCCAAAGTCCATCCTACCAGCCATAAACTGATCTAATTCCTCGTAAAGTTTAATAGCCTTTTTAACCGTATCTACCTTGAATTTACGATCTATAATCTTTTGACGTTCTACGTCCCCATCACCGCGAGCAACGGAATACATAGGATATACTTTAGCATCTTCAACCGTGAAATAAGTTTTATCACCCATTGCCTCATCTTTAAAGTCTGCAAAAGCACTAAATCTATTTGCAAAAGAAGCATTCATAGCCGAAGTCATAACCTCAGATATAATTGCATATACCTTAAATTCATTATCCATGAATTTGTAATAATTCCACTCTCCGCCACAAGCCTCCAATACAGCTGCACGAACTGCGTTAGACATTTCTAACTTAGTTTTTCCAACAGGATTACCAGTTATTGCGTCAAAAGCTATTCTGCTTATGCCTTCCATAACAATATTCTTCATTTATATTTTCCTCCTCTTATTTTTTTAATATTTTTTTTATACTTAATAGTAACATTTATTAAGCTACGATGCAGCGTATTTTTAACATTTCTACGCCAGCCTTTGTAGGTATTTCGTCAATTATGTAAGCAACCGCTTCGGTTCCACCAAGAGCAGCGGCTGATTCCATCTCTGTAACTGCCGCATTAGGAATAACGAATACGCCTACTGCAAATGCTTCAGATTCTGTAAAGTTAGCTGATGGAAATGACATAACGTGTCCTTTTTTAGGAACATATGCTCTTACTATTTCACCAGTAGCTATTACATAATCGTTTTCTGCGTCTGCTGCGTCATAAGATAACGGAACAGATGCTACAATTACCATTCCCAAGCTAGTTATTGCTCCTGGAGCAGCGCTTGCGTATGCTTTTGACGTAGAATTCTGTGTACCCAACACTACCATGTTTCCGTTTTCTAAACTTGCTGGAGCTATAACGCTGAATATTGCGTCGCTCTTACCTACTTTGTTTAATACTATTTGATTTGCCATTTATATTTCCTCCGATTTTTTTTCAAAATATCGTGATGCCTCACCATAAACTAATTCTGTATCATCATTATCTTCCGATTCTTCCTCTTCAATTACAGGATCTATTACAGTTTGAACAACATTATATTGAGTTTTCTTTTCTATCTTCTTTGTTTGTACTTCATGCTTTAATTTTCCTTCTATAGCATATAATTTTATTTCTAAAGTTTTTATATCCTCAATATTATCAATATCATTTCTCAACGCTATAAACTCTTCGTTTTCACCTAATACTGATTCAAATTCGTCAAAAATAGAGTTAATAAAATCTATTTTATCAGTTTTTTCTATATTTGATTTGAAATTCTTTAATTCTACAATCTCTTTTTCTTTTTGTTTTAACTCAGATTTTAATTTTGATAGTTCGGTATTTGTTTCTTTCCTACCGTTTTCGATTTCAGCTGCTTCACCGAGTGTTATCCATGTAACTACCATGTCTTCAAAATCAGTTGTTATAGATGCTTTTCTTGTACTATCTTCAAAACTGTATCCAAAACGACCATTGTCTGTATTTGATTCCGTGTCTGAATAAAAATATCGTTCTACATAAACATATGTATCATCCATAGCAGCTATCCAATAATAAGTACTTTCTACAACATTATCTTCATCATCTCTAACTATAATGGGATCAAGCTCATTTGATACAGCTTCACGTTTTTCTCTATACGTGACAAAAACCTTTGTTGGAACATCATCATCTTTTTTAACAACATCTTCTTTTTTAACGACGTCTTCTTTGACAGTTTCAACTACATAAGTAGTTTCATCGGTTTTAACAGCTTCTTCACTTTCATCATATGGCTTTGTACCTTCCATTGATTTAGCGTACTGCTCTTTTAATTCAGATAAATCTTTTTTCAATTCAGTAAACGAATAGGCAATTACTTTTGCTTCTTCGAAACATGGTTCTACATCTCTACCAAGTAAACATAATGCAGAAAATTCAAATTCATCTATTACGTATACATCTTTGTCGTTAAAGTCGCCTTTCAATACAGTGATTTCCATACTTTGATTACTATACGAATCTATAGTGCTTTCTAGTTCTGGATATCTACCAGACCAAAGTACTATGTTAGCTACTATGTATTCAGTTTTTGTACCATCTTCATTCTGAATTTCTTCCCAATGGGGATTAGCGCTTTCCGGAACCAATCCAAATGGTTTAGTAGTATCTATGTAACGTATACCATCATCATCCGCTTCAATTCTACCACCATGAGTGCCAAAGTCTTCATTATTTTCTTTCCATTCTCCAACTACAGGGATATTATATAATGAGTCAAGCGCATTATTCACAGCGTCTTTTGTCATGGATGTATTATTCCTATTCACATCAGCGTACATGATGTTACACTTTGCTAATGTAAACTCAGAATTCAGTTTCTTAAAAGACTTTTTGTCAATTGAAACATTAAAATTAATTCTATCCATAAAACCCTCCTTCCTTTTTTTATAAAAAATACTAAAATCTTAATTTATTTGTTAAGAAAATCTCTTCTTTAGTATATTTATTCATTTTTGAACTTCTGTTGTTTGCAAATATATATGCTGTTTTACCATTTATGAGTATGGTGTTAATCATCTTAAACCCATCAGCCTGTAATTCTATAGCTACATCTTCGCGCATAGTTCCTATAATTTTCATTCTGAATCACCTATCTTCTATTTTTTTTTATTTAAAATTATCGCCTTCTTCTGTACTGGGCGACTTTTCTTTATCATCTAAACCGGGATTACCCGCTTCGTTTCCGCTCATTTGATTTGCATTTAATTTAGCTGGTAATAAACTATCGAAGTCCAATATTTCTTCCATTTTTGAAGCTGCATAAAAATCATACATTCCTATACCGCTTGTTGATATAAACAACGAACGTAATCCACCATTAGCCAAATCAGCAGTATAAATCTTATGCCAATCTTCTCTGTTATAATGAGTTATTTGTAAAAACTTTATTTTAAATTTAGTTTCCCTTATTTTATAATTTATTATATTATTAAAGAAATACAATAATGGAAACATTTCTGTCGCATCATTTAGAATAGAAAATGACAATCCATTTGTTGTTGTGGCAGATGATAATGTATCGCTCACTCCACTCGACGTTTGAACAACGCTTTTTGAATGGTCTACTAAATTTATTTGAGATTTTTGTGATTGATCCATAGTTATGCCCTGTACTTTAAATGGATTTGTTAGTGGTGCGACATTTGCTGGTAGATGAGATTTTGCGCTTTCATGATATGTTCGTGCTAAGTCTTCATCCATTAGCGGTGCACCAGTATCTTTATCCACAGGTATTTGAAGATGGATTAATTTAATAGCGTCTGCTTTTAAGTTATCATTTAAGAACTCTTTATTATATTCATAGTTATTTAAGTCTTTAAACATGTTTGAGAAATATGGATAATCATTAGCAGTTTTTTCCATATGTATAAATAACGAAAATCCTCTTTTAGAAACAAGATATAAGTTATCTTCTACTTCTAATACATCTTTATCTACAACTCGTTTACGTTTAGTTTTAGATTTTTTACTTTCATTCCACGTTTTATAAGCGTTTTTTACCTCATCTGGCAATACCACTAACAATTCAGATGTTATTTTTTCTAAATCAATATAATAACGCCATAGATTATCCTCGTCAATAAATGCTAATTTGCATAGATTTGGTTCAATTTCCTGAAAGAGTGTATCTGATCCGTTTCCTAAATCATACCAATATGTTGAACCCATCCGAAGTGTTCGCAACAGCATTATTGGAAGAGTACTTTTTATATTCATACCATCTATTATTTTAGCTGTTTTTATGAAATTACTTTCTAGGTTTCTTTTACTCTTCAATACTTTATCTGGATACACTATGTAGTCGAATGACATTATAGTAGCTTTATAATATAATAGATTTTTGTATACTGCCGATGTTAACCAAAAATAATCTGATATTTTACGTAAGATACTTATATTTGTTGTAGCATTCGCTTTGTCTATTTGAGCGTTTGTATACCCATCTGCGCTCGATACACCGTATCTATCATAAAGTGGCGTAACTCTATTTTTTGCATATCGTCTATTAGGAGGAATGAAGAATTTCTTGATTTTTTCCTTGACATCTTCTTTTACTTCTTTTATTTTGTTTATAGTTTTATCTGCCATTTATTCACCTCCATATTAATAGAAAATATAGTTCATTAAGTTGTGTTCTTTTTTTTGTATTTTATTTTTACGCTCTTGTAGATATATCCAGTATAGACCGTACTTAAGCGCTGAAAATTTGTCTTTTGGGATCGACCTGGAAATTTGTTCGATTCTTGTATCATGCCCAACCTGTTTATACTTTAAATTTAATATTTCTTCACATAAATTATTTGTAAGATAGAATGGTATTTCTGCATCCGCAACTGCTTCTGAGTCCTTCATGTTTATCTTTTTTCTTCTTTTTAACTCCAATAGCCCCTCATTGGGAGTAGATAATAAATTTATACCTAATTTATTAAATACTTTCATTATATTACCATTCATTTGACCATCTGGGGTTTCTTTATTTTGAGATTTCAGAGCATATACCATAGGTATAGAATCTGGTAAATGATATTGTTCATAATCCTTATCATTCAAAACAGCATAAGGGGGATTTCCATCATTTAAATCTAATACGAGTTGATCGACTACTCCCGTACCCAATCCGTTCGCATCAATTACAAGAACACTTGGTTTAAAAAGTTTTACCTTTTCTTTTAAAAATAAAGCCTGTTTTGTGTCGTGCTCCCCAATCATTGAAAATATATTAACCATATCTTTTATATAATCTCCATTTGATTTTAATATTAATTTGATTACAATCAAACAAGACAATGCACTTTGTTGTCTTTGAGATCTTGCAACATCATACATTAATATATATTCTACATTTTCATTACCACAGTGTTCATGTTCTACTGTTTTTATTATTCTACTCTTCCTTAATTTATCATCTGATACCAACGCGTCCGTTGAAGAACCTGTATAAATTGATTCAAACTCGCGCATAAAATCGAGAGTACTATATGTTGGACTATCTATTTTTTCTTGAACTACCTCTAAATCTACACGCCCGTGCATTGCTGGTAATTCATATCCATTAAACAGAACAAATGCGGATTTTCCATCTAACATTTCTTTATCAATTTCACATACTTTTTCATATGCAAACAATTGTTTGGGACTGGCAGTAGTAATATATAGCTCAGTTTTATGAACTTCATATGGGTCTACTTTTCCACAACCCGTTATTCTATTTCCTGCCATTAATGGTAGTATGACTGCGTTAAAAATGTCTTTTTCAAATTTTTCATCGCCTATTTCTTCGCTTAATAATCCAAATGAGCGCTTACCTCTAGACGAATCTCTAAGTTGAACAACGTCATATCTAGATTTATTATACGTTGTTATACTTGTATAATCTTTGTTTTTAATGTATTTCTTGTATTCGTTTTCCAACAATGGATAAAAATCAAATATATCGTCCAAACAAGCAATTGTGATACCCGTAGCTTGTTCTTTACCCGGTGCACATATAACCAACTTATTATTTGGGTAAAAAATACATTTTAATACAAATGCAAGATTTGCTAAAAATGATTTTGACGTACCACGTGTGGCTGTTAAGAATACCTTTCTGTATCGTATTAATATTCTTAAATACACTCGTTGAAAAAAATATAATTTTATTTTTGGATTTTCAACAGATATATAATCTAAAAAACGGTCTGGGTAGAACCTCCAATAACTTAATAAGGGTATCCATTTTTCCCTAACGCTTTCAAATCCAAGTTTCTGATTTGTATTCACATTATTCGTTTCAAAATTTTGTGGATTTTTAAAAGTATCGGAATCTTTTCTTTGTCTATCCTTTTTACTATATTTTTTATATGATGCCACCTAATCACCTGTCTCTATTTTTGGAGTATCTTCGGGTGGTTCCGTCATAGTATTTACATTTTTAAATTTAAAATATGTATTTAATATATACATTATGGTTTTATCAACTATATCTTGTTTAACTTTAAACTTTTTATCGAAATTATCTTTCCATGGTGGTATAAAATCATCTTTTTCTACTTCTGCATATATTTGAGAAAATGTTCGTAGTCCACCTGTTTTATCCGCATCAGTTTTATCCATAGCTCTAAATTCTGAATCAGCCATTAACTTGGAGTATAAATCACCCAATCTTTTTTCATTAGTAGGATCACCAGCCGCTATTGCTTTATCCCAATTCAAACTTGTCTTGGTTATCTTTGTTAAATAATTTTCTGCTTGAGGACTTTCTATTCTATTTGCAGCTTTCATATCCCAATAAAACTTTTCTAATTGATAATAGTCATACTTATTATCTTGCTTACCCCACCGTAACTTCATTTCATTTGTGATTATAAAATCAACATCAATATCAAACTCATCATCATCAGTTTCTTCGTCAAACTTACTATTTGTCCAAATAGAGTTTTTATATTGTGGCAAACTATTTATTTGTTGTAGATAAATACCAAAAGGTTTTTCTGGATTCCTATCTAATGCTGATTCCCATAATTCTTTTATAAATGCCGTATTCATATCTTTTAATATGTTATATACAGTTTGTATATTGTTTAAATCCACTATGTTTATGATACAAGGTTTACACATAGGATATCTATCCATATTAGGGGAGTTTGATAAATAGAATTCTTTCGTTTTCTTAATCTTCCCACATTTTTGACATTGAATTGTCTCATGACCTTTTACGGGATTTTTTTCTGTAGTATCTTTTATGTTTGGCATATTACACACCTTCTTTGTTTTCTATTGTTTCTATTTTTTTTCACACCAAAAAAAAGACCACCCGAAGATAGTCTTTAATGTGTTTTATTTAGTTAATCTATATTATTTATAATTCTATATCTATATTATAGAATTTTTTACCTTTTATTAATATTGCTTTTGCCTCTGCTTTAGCAGTTCTTTTTAGTTTCATACTATATAC
>SDBT01018787.1_pt1 | contig 10854 bp, 13 predicted proteins | sample 2277101 | NCBI WGS metagenome assembly SDBT01 (sample SAMN10404973, study PRJNA504765) | marine sediment metagenome | isolation source: marine sediment core GS10_PC15, 103 cmbsf | place: Arctic Ocean: Southern Knipovich Ridge | collected 2010 | reverse complement strand
CTCAACGCTTGACTCGAAAAATAAATGGTGATAGGAAAAAGCCTCTATCCGGGGAATAAACCCGGCACCAAAGCGCCGCTAGCTCAACTAGGCAGAGCAAATGACTCTTAATCATTAGGTTGTTGGTTCGATTCCAACGCGGCGCACCAATAAATTCAAGGACTTACGGCAAATCGCTTTAAGTCCTTTTTTCTTCATGTAAGCACTATGTAAGCAAGCGAACGTGTTTCGGGGTGTGTGCCCGGATATAAAATTCAAGGTATGGCCCATGCGCGCAGGGAAGTATCGAAATATCGAAATGTCATGGCGTCATGACAGTCGGACGGCCTACACGCGCAGGGAAGTATCGGTTGGTCACATTGACCAGCCCCCCGGCCAATTCCGGACGGCCTATCCGGGCAGGGATGGTATTTCCAAAATAAAACGCCCCAGGATTGATTCTAAGGCATGTTCACCACAAGGCTTATAAAGGGATAGGTTTTTACGATGGTTTTTACGAGGGATAGCCCTGGCCGCCACTGGCTGGAATGTTTCAAGCTGGCCGAAGTTCATCTCGACACCGAAATTGCTTGCCGGGAGGTAGGGCTTGATGGTAGACTTTTCCAGAATTTCAGACGTACCGCAGTAAGGAACATGGTCAGGGCCGGGATACACGAGCGTGTAGCCATGATGATATCAGGACATAAGACACGGTCGGTCTTTGACCGGTATAACATTGTGAGTGAAGTCGATTTGAAAGAGGCTGCTACACAACAAGAAGCTTACCTTGATTTTTAATCTTATTCTATGGGGTGATTAATATCACTAGTTCCTACATAGTAATAAAAATCTTTGCTATCGTGTGAATATGTAATAAGAGCTGGGAGGGAGAAACAGATATGCGGTTAAAGGCGTTCCGAGTGCAGAAATACAGATCGATTAGAGATACTGGTTTAGTCGATATTGAAAAAAGAAAGACTATACTGGTTGGTCCTAATGAGGCCGGAAAGACGGTATTGCTTCAAGCCATTCAACAAATTAACGCACCAGACGGTATTGCTGGTTTTGATATACTGAGGGACTATCCTCGATCGGAATACAATGACATCACTTCTGGTAGAGTGAATCCGTCCGATGTAACCGTAGTTGAAGCACACCTTGCTCTTGATGAAGACGACAAGGGAGCGATCCACGATGATTTTAAAAAGTGTACCTACATATTTGGACGTACGTACGATAATGGAATGTGGCATAGCCTCGATGGTGGCCCCAAATTAGTTTCATTTGGCAACATTACTAAAGATCTGAAACGTTTGTGTGGGCATGTTGACGGACGTGTCCCCCAACCAGAGGAAGGCTCTCCAGACCCTGAGAAACCTAGTGATGAGTTCTATGCGATAACCGATGGTTGGAATGACGAGATGCTAATCACAGGCGAACGCGCAGTGGCATTGAAACCTTGGCTTGACAAAATATTTCCACTTATTGATGAGGAAAATACGAAGGAAGAGGAACGTTACGACAAGATTCTCGAAAGAATTTCGATCGCAAGAAAAAGAATTGATACACTTAAGACACTAAACACTCGTCTCCCCGTATTCGTACTATTTAATAATTATTTTCGTGTTAGGCCTATAATCCACCTTGAGCATTTAGCTGACAGAGTCGAAAGCGGGGTCCTTGACGATGAGCAGTATGACTATGGTAATGAATGTTTATTAAAACTCCTCGGATTTAGCGCTAGAGAACTATCAGACTTAGGGAAAGCCCCCAAACCGGCTCCTGGTGATCCTCAGGCTCTTAAAGAATACCGAGATCAACTTGATACGCGCAATTATCAACTTAATGCTGCAAGCGTTCAACTGACAAATGAGATCCGTAAGGTATGGCAGCCAGACCCAAGCCGGGATGAGGCTGACCGACTACGAATACAAGCAGACGGTCAGTACCTAAAAGTAGTTGTCGAAGATGACCTCGGTGTTGAAATTGAACTCGATCAACGATCTGAAGGTTTTAAATGGTTGGTATCGTTTTATATCGTTTTCTTCGCCGAAGCCGTTGAAAAGTATAAAAATGCTGTCTTATTGCTCGATGAACCCGGACTAAGCCTCCATGGGCTCAAACAGCGTGATTTCTGTACAACCGTATCTCAGCTATCTGAAAATAATCAAACACTCTATACAACTCATTCTCCTTTTTTAGTCGGCCCCGACGAACTTGACCTTGTTAGGGTTGTTGAGATGACAGATCGGAAGGTAGGGACGAAAGTCCATACGTCTATCACGGCAACTGATCCAGCGGCTTTACTTCCACTTCAGGAAGCTCTTGGTTATGATCTGGCGCAAAGCTTATTTGCTCAGCAACGTAACTTAGTATTAGAGGGTCTTACTGATTATTGGTATCTTGAGGCGACCGCTCAACTTATACGCGAGGCTGATTTGACCAAACTTAACCAAAAAATTGCTCTGCTAATTGCAGATTGTGCTAGTAAAGTAGTGTACTTCGCAACAATCCTGCACGCCCAAAATTTGAAAGTTGCCGCATTACTGGATTCAGACTCTGCCGGTGACCAAGCCGCAAAACAGGACACATTAGTGCATACACTCGGGAATAAGTGTATTTTGCGAACCAAAGATGCATATACCGGCGCAGTCTCAAAGCCTGAAATCGAAGACCTGCTTAGAACCACTCTTATTGAAGTGGCCAAAAAAGAATTCGGGAAGGATGTGTCTATAACTGCATCTGCTCAACCAGGCCGGCCTATTGCAGATCTCTTTGATGATAAGATTAACAATTTCTCGAAATATAAACTTGCAAAGGCATATATCCGTTGGACCCGTGATCACGTAGCAGGGGATCTAACACCTGATGAACTGAGTGACTGGATAAGGATGATTAATTCCATCAATAAGGCCTTAAAATAATTACTTTGAAGTGAAGTGTAACTAAGGTTTTTATTTTAAAGCTGTATATCTCAGAGTTTAATTGCTTCAAATTGTAACCATTTTGTAACAGTCAGGATCAAAAAGAACCCAATGGAACCTAACAGAATCAAAGACGGGAAAAACACAATATGACACGGCAACCTCACATGCAGAAAGAGACATCCAGTGTTTACCGTTTTATACAGACTGTATAATCATTGATATTTGTCTAAAGGAATGAAATGAATCCTGCTCAAGTCGGAAAGCAATTAATTGATAAAGTATCGGTCACCAATCAAATGGTTACTTACGCAAAGGCGTATTTTCTAAAAAATTTTCAATCCGATACAAGTATATTATTAAATGCTCTGCTTGATAATGTTGAGGCGATAAAGCCGGACAAAATTATTATTCACTCTTCTGCTAACACCGATGAAATGGTTTTCAGCGCAGCAAAATCAATATCGTGGAGGATGGCAGGTTGTGAAGCTATATGGGGGCTAATAGGTAGTAATTGTTTGATTCCTGGCTCCGATAGTCATTTTGAGGAAAGGGCATCGATTGAATGGACTACTATGGTTCCGGGGGGTGGTGGACATTCTGGGGGGTTGAGTTATGATGAATTTTCTGTACCAGTGCCTAATAAGGTACTTATGCGGCCTTCTGGCATTAAACCGTCAGAACAGCCTTTATCTGACCCTGACCTTTACTTGCATGAGTTGGGAATTGAAGGGCTAGATGTAGATATTGAGTCTTCATTGAGAGAGTCAGTGCTTTGTTTTAAACACGAACTGTTTTTGGGGTGCCTTGCTTTGCTTGGCAGAGCCTCTGAAGGTGCATGGATTGAATTAGGCAAATCATTAGCTGAAATAATTCCCAATGGATTAAAACTCAAAGAATCGATGGAAGATCGATTTGTTGGCCTTGCGAAAAAAATAAACGCTGTTTTGAAAGCTTATGAACGAAAGGACATTTTTAATGATCTATACAAGGCCAGTGGCTATAAGCCTGTTGATTTAAAATCATGTGTCGTATGGTCTGATGCCGTTAGGGAATCAAGGAACTCTATTCACTACGGTGCTGAGCCAGCAATGTCAAACTCATACGAGAAGGTTGCAGCTCTACTAGTGGGTGCCGTTCCAAATCTGAAAGTAATTTATTCAATAATTGGAGAATGCCATAAACTCAAGGTATAACAAGTCAATCAAGGCGGGTGGTAATCTGTTCTCGATACTTAGCACAATTAAAAAGCGGTAGTATAGGTAGTGACAATCCATGAGCGTTCAACCCTGGGAATCCGTCTTTAACCAGCTCAAGTCAGAGGGCTGGAGCCTAGGCTATGGGCAGATATTCGAGGTACCATACGGCTTCCTGTGGATGGTAGACGCGAAATTCTATGGGACTGGTAAGCATTTCATAGTAAAGGCCACTTCGCTGGATAGGGCGTTTGAGGGGCTGGAGACTTTAATAAGGGAAATGGAGCCGACAAGGGTAGTGCTGCATTGATGGTTTCGGTGAGTAAACCAGAACAGGCACGGATTAGCGGTCATGGCAAGGCATCAAAGGTTTTGACAAGACCCGCATACCTGAGATAGTCTCAATATATGGCGTTGAGGCGATTTTGGGATATTGGCAGAATATCACGGTCCCCACATGGAGGTAACAACTCTCACTAAACGCGCTAGCTGTCACACCTTTCGGCATTCCTTTGCCGCGAGTCTTCTGGAAAAGGGGTATGACATTTGGACAATTCAAGAGCTCCTCGGCCACAAGGACGTGATAACCACTATGATTTATACCCTCGTTCTGAACCGGGGAGGCAAGGGGGGCAAGAGCCCGGCCGACGACCTGTAAGAACGGTGTGTTATATGGAAACCATCTAAACATTGTTAGCCCTCACCCCATACCTGGTGATCAATATGGAACTAAAGGAACTAAAAAATCACAGTAAACCTCTTATTGAGGATAAGGAGTTTGTTAAGGAGGTTCGTGAAGAAGACTTGTCGCAGCACACATTGAGGCAAGTATTTGCAGTAAAGCAAACCTTTATAGACGTCAACTTCAAACAATCCGTGATTTCACAGTGCTATTTTAGGAACTGTCGATTTATTAAGTGTGATTTCACGGGCGCAAGCATCTCCCGATCAAATTTCAGGGGCTCGCAATTCGATGAGTGCAAGTTTAGCTACTCAACATGGGAACATAGCTTCCTTGATGAGGAATTTCTGGATAATTGCCTTCCCAGTGAAGAAAACCTAGCACGTGATCTTGTTCGCAGCCTACGAGTTAATTTCAGCCAAATAGGGAACTATCCTGCTGTAAACAAAGCCGCTTCACTTGAAGTCGCTCTTACGGGACGTCATCTGTATAACGCTGCATACTCCAAACAGTCGTATTACCGTGCCAAGTACAAAGGCAGGAACCGGATCACTCAGGGCATGCTCCATGGCAAATGGAAGGCCCTCGACTTACTTTGGGGAAACGGAGAAAGTCTTCTCCGAATCGTTGTCTGCGGTTTGCTCGCTATCGTCATTTATACCGCAATCCTGTTATGGCAATATCCACAATTCTCTTGGCCATCGTCGTCCGGAGTCATTGCACTGGCCTTTTGGGGGATTAGCACTACGCCGTCGGTGCCGGGGTACTACTTAGTAATGCTTACCGCCGTTCGGTTCATACTTTTTGGCCTGTTCATGGCGATCCTTATCAAACGGATATCTAGGCGATGAATCACGAACTTTATATTTTTGGGTCAGTTGCGAGAGGCGAGGCTAGCCCGACCTCAGACGTCGACATCTTGGTACTACCATTCACGAGTGACCGCTCTCAGTTCCCAGCTGACTGGAGCATTTACTCACCGGAGCTAGTGAAGAAATACTTTCGTAAGGGTCGGCTCTTCGCTTGGCATCTTCATCTAGAGGCCCGGTGTATTTTTACTCCAAATGAAACCCCCTTCTTGGAGGCTTTGGGCGCGCCCGCGCCATATTCAACTATGACACAAGACATTAATGACCTAGCAAACCTACTCAGGGAGGCGATTCAGGAGATTGAATCAGGTACGAATAGCTTAGTGTATGAACTGGGTATCGCTTACACGGCGATTAGAGATATCGCAATGTCGGCATCCTGGGCGCTCTTGGGAACCCCTTGTTTTTCTACGTGTGCTCCGTACGAGCTTCCAATCCCGTGCCCCTTGCCTTCGATTGCTTATGAAAGTGCCATGCTGGCCAGACACAGCTCAACACGGGGGTCTGATATCAATATTGACCTCGACAGGACGGCCCAAGAAATTGTTCAGGCACCTTGGAAGCAATGGGTGGAATCCTTGAGGGGGGCACAATGATGAATACTTTTCTTAATAGAGTTTCGGCGGAGCGTCGAGTGCTGTCCGTGATTAACGAAAGATGGCCTCGTGCCCACCAACTCACCGGACTTTCGAGCGCAGCTATTTCTCGGTGGCGTGCGAGCGTTGGGCATGATCGAACTGCTTCAATCAATCCCATTCTGCTCTCGGTCGCGGAACAATGTCAGCGCTTATCTGATCGTAGCAATGAAACATTTCTACCCATCGAACAGCTTGAAGTCGATAGCATTGAGAGAAAACTTGATGAATTGAAGAGCGAATTAAAGAGGTGCCAGTGAGGGCCAACAATGCGTTGCAGGTAACGTCTGGCCCGCTGTGCATGCCAGCCGCACCTGTACGCAGGCGTTAACCATCAATAGTAATCCGACCTTCTGTGATATCAACCGTATATCAGTATGTGGTAAAGACCGATATATGAATGATTTCAGCGAGTGAGTGCTAAAACTAAGGGCATCTCGGTATACGTTTTTCCATTTAGGATCTTACCATTTTTCTTCTTATTTACCCCACCCCATTGTTTGAAAAAGAAAGGTATATGTTCCTCCTGGCATTGTCTTTGAATATCCTCTACCCACTTTTTTGAAATAGGCCTAGCTTTTGGACCACTTTCCCCTCCTACTATAACCCAATCAATAAATGATAGATCAATATTTGGTAAAGGACTTAGAAGAGGTTCTAAAGATAGAAATCGTACTTGGGCTGGAACATTTTTTAGGTAACTTATCCTATCGATACAATCACCGTTTTCAATGGTTACACCCACCCAAATATTTTTAGACCATTTTAAAAGCGGGGCCAATTCAGCAAGACGTTCAGGTCGTTTAGTTAAAAGTTGGAAAGTGTGCCATTTTGCTTGCTCCATTATTTGAAATATATTGTGTATAAATGAAAATGGTACATCATGGTGGAAAAGATCACTCATTGAATTTACGAAAATTAGATGAGGTTTTTTCAATTTGATAGGAACTTCAATTAAATCGTTATGTATTGTAACCTCGAAACCTCCTTTATATCTTTTAACGCCCATAGCTTTTAGTCTTCGTGCCATCCGTTCTGCATAGCAATGGTTACATCCAGAGCTTATCTTTGTACAACCAGTAACAGGGTTCCAACTGTATTCAGTCCATTCAATATTTGACAATTGTGCCATCGGTAAATTCTCCCACTACCATAAATTCCCTTGAGGGTTTGTATTCTGTTTCGTTTCTCTCCAAAACTTTAAACCAAGAGGATTTTTAGAAAAAAAAGCGAGATGATAAAGAGGCAACCTCGGACTGGTGTCCATTTTAACGATCTCCATGTCCTCAGGTCCTTCATAAATATAATTTAGATTCTGTATTTGCATACAGAATTCTTCTGCAACAAATTCACCAAAGCTTATTCCATGCTTTTCAATCGAAGGCCATCTATCTCGCCAAGCCTTAGTTCCAAGATAATTGTCAAGACGTGAATCATCTTCTTTCGTATAGTGTTTTTTATTTCTATTGATATCCATATAAGAAGGGATTAAAACGAGAAGGTCCACATAAAGTTTACTAGTAATTTGTTTAATCGTGTCAAAATTCAAGGTACCCATTTTACAGGGGTCAATAAAACAAAACGTTAATCCCTTAAACTCGCTGGAGAACTGTGGTAATTTATTAAGAATATTTGATATATTTTCGTTAACATCGCCAGGTATAAAATCGGATATATTTTCGGGAAAAAACTCTTCTACTCTTTTTTGCAGATCATTTAAATAATTTTGATCCTGTTCACAAAAAACATAGTGATCAAATGGATCCTTGATATTAAGAGCAATCAAAGGAGAAGCAGGTACGATCTCGGTTGAATCGCTAATTCTACTTTTTCCAGCTCCAGCAAATAGATCAATATAAACCCTATAATCCCATTTATTTTTCATACTACTCGCAAAAAGTGAGCTGTAGTATCCTATCTTACTATATTTAGTTTTCGCCCACGCACCTACTTCAGGAGTATTCAGGCCATCATCCTTAAATAATTTCGAATCTTCAATAACCATTTTAACCACCCCCCATTGTATGGATTAAACTCAATCACAGAGTCTCAAATTTTATAATACCACAATTTATTCCATTTAGAGACGATATGTTTAGGCTCTGTTAAGGATATCAATTACCATGGCGACTGATATAGCTTCTACCTTAAATCGTAACAAAGGAAACTTAATCGACTATTCTTCGAATAGATTAAACCTTATCAAAAGCTGCCGAGATTAGGATATCAGAGCAAATCTTAATCAAGCCCGTTCGCAAAAGGCAGGTGGGCCAGGCCGGTTGAAGTTAAAAGATATATGGACCTGGCATTTATGCGCCCCAGGCAGGCGCGATTACACCCCTGATTTCAATCTAAGTAGTTCGAGTTCCCGGCCCCGTGCCGCCGTGGTCCTGGCCGTGTCCGGTTCACCACTGGCGATCCTTATGCCCAATTCCTTGCGCTGTTTTTTAAGCCATTCACCACGCTTCTTGTTTTCGGCCATAATCTCGGCTTTTGTTTCGGGTTTTTTTCTGGACTTTTCGCCGGATATGTTCGTCCCGGAATAGAACGGGAAGGCACACGGCGACACCTCGAACAGTTTGACCTCTTTTATGGTCCGCACTTCGTCGCCATCGGCATCGTGGCCCCACTCTTCATCGACAATCTGAAAACCGAATGACATACCGGTCACATCGCCGCGTGAAACCAATTCGAGCGCGTCACGTCCGGTCTGAGTGTCCGGCAGGGCAATACTCACGGCCAATCCTTTTTTATCTTCCCTGAGAGATAGTGTTCCGGATTCCTTACGACCTAAAACCAGACTATGATCATGGTTCCACAAAGCGCGGACATCATCTTTCTTGATTGTCTTTTTAAAGGCGCCGGGTAATATTTTCTCGTTAAAACCGTAGCCATGGCCGACCTCGTTAAATACGGCAGCGTGTCCGGTCAAGGTTCCTATTCCATTGTCCTGGCCGCGTTTTTCTGACCGTATTGCCACACTAGATCTATATGTCCGCGTCTCAATCTTGCCAGTCATGAGATGACACCATTCCTTGTATCGAAAGAATTTCTTTTTTTCTCGAATTCGATTTCACAAGCCCTTATTTCAGACTGCAGGGCAGCCGTTGTCATTGCTTGACGCTTCGCCATCTCGCGCCTTGTCGCCTCAGTCATAATCTGGCCTTTATCTGGTGACCACTTGAATGAACGGAGATATCCGCTTTTCTTATGAGCAGCTTCAAAGGCTTTCTTGGTGTCTTTGCCCCTGTCTGATTTGAAATTATTACCCACAATCGTTTTCTCCATGGGTTGTATTAATCTTTCGGGTTTCATTTTATTTTCCTCTATTTTGGGAGCAGGGCCACAATGACCCCGCTCCCCGGTTTAGTTAAAAGTTAAACTGGTGTTATGATCTCCACTTGACCCGCGCCTGCCTGCCTACGAGCCTGCTCGACCTGATTCACGCTCAACTGGCCGGAAGCACGCTCGGTGCCCTTGATACTTTTGTCGCTAGCCGGCGGATTAATGGTTTCCGTTACTTTGTGAACCTTCCCCCCTAGTCCGTAAGCCGCTTTTTGCTGGTCGTGCAAGGCTTTGCGTTGCTCGAAATTCTGGAAGTTTATGCCTGGATACGGCAAAACAGCCCAGGAACACAATACCCCATCGGCCACACGTGCCTGAATAAAAGCTGCCAGCTCGATTTCGGCCTCGAAAGCGGCCAGTATCTTATCATCACGATTCTGGAAAAGTTTCATATACTCAGGGTTTAAATTGTCACAAATAATCAGTGAGCATTCCCGTCGTATCCGGTCAACCTCTTGTCGCTGTATCCCTATAGCCGTCATCAGGACTTTGCGTTTTTGGTGGAGCTGATTGATTTCCTCATCACGCGAACGGTCTGGCATATCCTTACCAGCCAGATAATTTTCGGCCGCTTCAAGGCTTGAATCTTCCCGTTGTTCGGCCTGAATTTCTCTCAACCGTGAATCAATTTGGTTTAAATCAACTTGGATTCCGGCCAGCTTTTTTTCGGCTTCGAGCCATTCCGGAAAATTTTCCAGCTTATCTTTTTTATTTTTTCCATTTCCACGCGCCATTGTTCATTTCTCCTTTTTTTTATTTTGAATTATTATTAATCGGAATTGCCTCAACTGCTTGAGCGTATTCCTCGGGTAAAATTCCAAATCTTTCGGGCTCAAGTAATATTTTATTTTTTCTCAGGAATTTTTTTTCGTCCGGATTCAAAAGATTATGGCGGGCTAAAAATACGGATTGGGATTCAAATATAATTTCTGTTTTTTCTTTGGGAGTTTTCCACATCGTGTGAATCCCGTAAACGAGATATCCATCCGGGTCCGGTGGAGAATCTTCACTTCCCGGTGTAGCCTCTGAATCATCCAGCCTGGCCCTGAGACCGTGCTTATTTTGATATAACCACCAAAGGCGGGCCCTAGTGCATGGATAGGCCTTAATATACTTCTCTAGGGCAAGGGCTCCATGTTCAATCCACAAGGTATCCATGCCCAGGCCGTATTTTGCGTCATGGTCATACTCGAACCAATCCCAGGAGTCCCGATCAGAGCCCAG
>SDBT01018785.1_pt1 | contig 10854 bp, 15 predicted proteins | sample 2277101 | NCBI WGS metagenome assembly SDBT01 (sample SAMN10404973, study PRJNA504765) | marine sediment metagenome | isolation source: marine sediment core GS10_PC15, 103 cmbsf | place: Arctic Ocean: Southern Knipovich Ridge | collected 2010 | reverse complement strand
GATCACTTCAAAGACATGCAGACCAAGGCGAGATACTACAGCGTCACATTAGAAATCAAAGAAGGATACGTCGCTGTAACTAACGGCCACAAAGATTCAAAAGAAATTAAAACCTGGAAAAACAAAGTATTCAACAGGACGACCCCTGAAGAACTCAGCCTTGTTTTGAAAGAGATAGTTAATTAAATCGAGATAGTTAAATGAATTTTGAAAACAACGTCATAGTTTTTGTATTTATCTTACTTGCTGTTGTGGTGTTCCCGATAACAGAACTAAGCGAAATAAAAAGCAGGACTTTAACTATTACAGCTTATTCCTCTACAGTAGATCAAACGGACAGTACACCTTTTGAAACCGCTTGTATGACTGAGCCGGCAATATGGACGGTGGCAGTAAGCCAAGACTTATATGATATGGGCTGGACATGTGGGAAATGTGTTGACATTCACGGAGTTGGTATATTGTGTATTAATGATAAAATGCACCATAGAAAGAAGAATCAACTTGATGTATGGGTTAGGAGTAGAGGGCAGGCCAAAAGATTTGGTATAATGAAAAATATCAAAGTAAATTTATTAGATGTTTAACCAAGGAGAAATAAAATGTCAGAGAAACCAAAGTTCTACTTCGGAAATGTTGTAGTAGTTGAGGACGACCTAATAGGCGTGATTGTAAAAACATGGGGGCCAACAGAATATAAAAACAGTAAATATAATTATGAAGTTTATGTAAGATCAGTCAGCGGGATCATAGAATACGATGAAACCCAAATAAATCATTTTGTATATTCAAAAGAATTAAGCGAAGACGAGAAGGATTTTTATTAAAAACAAGGGAGAAGAAATCATGATACGCAAGGTAATATTTTTTGAATTTGAGTGCGACAACTGTTTTGATGATTATAAAGAAGAAGATCAAACAGGATGGTTCCATTCAGATTGGCAACAAAAAATTTTAGCAATTAAACATGCTAGATCGGAGGGCTGGAAAATATCTAACAATCTAAAAATAATTATTTGTCCTGATTGTAAAAATACGAAACTAATTAAATGGATCTAATAACTCAATCCTACCTAGTCGGCAAAACAGGTCTAAGCAAACAGGCAATCAATAAAGCATTCAAAGCAGGATATTTCACAACAGTCTTAGATCAAGGCCGACTTAAAATTGATCTCGATGGAAACCTGACAGTTGAATGGTTAAGGGCACACCCCTTCAAAGAAAAAACAGAATATATAATTGCCAAGAAGGAACCGCCAAAAAAAAAGAAAACCAAAGGAGTAGAAATAGCGAAAAGAGACACCAAAGTAGGATCCCAACAATCACGATCAGAAAAAAAACAACTTCTTGAAATCCAAAAACTAGAAGAGGGCAACGAAAAAATAAGAATCGATAATGGCAAGAAGAGAGGAACGCTTATCCCTAAAAAATTACTTCAGAAAGTTTTTGCAAGGCTTTATTCTATCCACGAGAATCAATTAAAGGCTTTGGGCATATCTGCTAGCCCTAAAATATCCGCAGTCTACAACGAATCGAATAAAGAAAAAACAAAACAAATTCTAGAATTAATCGAAAAACAAAACGACAAAATATTATCCTCAGAAGTTAACAAGATATTAAATTCAGGTGAAGAAGAAAGGATTCTAAAAACAACTGGAATTTTAGAAGACAGCATCATGATTATAATAAGGTCGATAAAAAGAGAGTTCGACAAGTTTTTGAAAAATATTAAAAAATTAGGTGAATAATATTATTATATTGTTGACAATAATATTAATAATGGTAAGATAAAGCCTATTAAATATTTAACACGCACAGAAAGAAGATGGGGAAATCAATGGACGCTGAAATAAATATAATAAAAATGGAACTTGAAAGTCTTCTTAGGGGTAAAGACACGGATTTCATTGTTGAGGCCATAAATAAAATCAGACAAATGATTTCGGATGAATTCAGCCCATTCAAAAATGAACCTGTAGATTGTGTCACATGGGAAAAAATGGATGATGTACACGCAAATGACTATAATCCAAATTCGGTGGCTCCGCCAGAAATGGGCCTTTTAGTGCAATCAATAAGGGAAGACCATTATACTCAACCCATTGTTTCATGGAAGAATGAAAAGGGAATCGAAGTAGTCGATGGATTTCATAGAAACAGAGTCGGCAGAGAAAACGAGGATATAAAAACAAGAATGTTTGGCTACCTGCCAGTGGTTAATATCAATCAAAAAAGAGAAGGCAAAGGAGATAGAATCGCATCTACAATCAGACATAATAGGGCAAGAGGAAGTCACAATATAGAACTTATGTCCACAATCGTTACTGAGCTAGTAGAAATGGGGAAGGGCGATCCTTGGATATGCAAGCACATTGGAATGTCTATTGATGAACTTTTAAGGCTAAAACAAATTACAGGTGTAGCGGCGTTGTTTAAAAACACTAATTTTTCTGACAGTTGGGAAGTAGACGCAGACTCAGAAAACATTGAAGAGTTGGAAGATTTTGAATCACAAGTTGAATGAATAAAATATGGCATAGATGGGAAATGTGGGAATGCTTTAGAGCCGGATTTTATTCATCATTTAACGATGTAGGAATGACTAAAGAAAAAGCGCAAGAACAGTACAGGTATTTTTTATCCGATTTAGAACTTTTTGAAGAGACTCTTAAATTAGTTATCTCAGAATGGAAGTATTCATGTGAACACTTTTTATCTGATTCAGGCCGAAATAAAATAGCATGGTTAGGACAGGCGTCAATGGCATACATAGCCGGAATCCCTTCCGAAGCCAAAGGAGGGTTTAAGCTTCTTACTGAAGAACAGCAATTAGCAGCAAACAATATGGCTTCAAAATATTTGGAAATTTGGATTAATGAGAACAAAAATAAATAGCTACATAGAATCATGGTTAGATCGAGATTACAAAGAAGGCATCCCGGATGAAGTACCTATAAAACTAATGAATCAAATGCTGGCCCCATCATATAAGGCCATTTGTATTGCAATATTAAAGAATGATCATTCAATGAAATCACTAGGTTTTATTGCTAAGAAAACACACTGGTACAACGAGTTAAAACGGGTTGAAATAAAAGGGAGAAATGAGAACCTATAATGAAAATCTAAACGTATATGATGCAGCCCAAGAAAGGATAAAGTTTTTATTTGATAATTTCGATAAAATTTACCTTTCATTCTCAGGTGGAAAAGATAGCGGTGTCTTACTCAACTTGATGGTTGATTATATGCGGGAACATGGAATAAAAAAGAAAATAGGGCTCCACATCATGGATAATGAGGCGAACTATGAATATTCTTTAGATTTTATGATCTCGATAATAAATAAGAATTTAGATCTTCTAGATGTTTTCTGGTGTTGTCTTCCAATAACCCTTCCTTGCACAGTTAGTTCTTACGCCATTGAATGGCAATGTTGGGGCAATAGAGACAAAAAAAGATGGATAAGGCCAATGCTTAAAGAGGACTATATCGTAAATTGGGAGAATCATAAAAGTAAGTTTGGAATGGACTTCTTCAAAGAAGATATGCTGTATGACGAGTTTTGGGATAAATTAGGTGACTGGTATGCAGACGGAAAAAGAACTGCCTGTTTAATTGGAATTAGAACAGTCGAAAGTCTGAACAGATTTAGGGCAATAATGAATACAAAAAAAATAACTTTAGATGGTGAGATGTGGACAAAGAAAAACACAAAGAACGTCTATAACTGCTATCCAATTTATGACTGGAAAACGGAAGATATATGGACAGCAAACGCCAAGTTTGAATGGGAATACAACAAACTTTATGACATTTTCTATATGGCAGGGATGCCAGTTCATAGTATGCGTGTTGCATCTCCTTTTATGAGTGAGGCTAAGTCAAGTCTTGGATTATATAGAGTTATTGACCCCCATACTTGGGCCAAATTATGTGCCCGGGTTCAAGGAGCAAACTTTACCGCAACGTATGGTAAACAATTAAATTACCGATCTTTTAAACTCCCAGAAGGACATACTTGGAAGTCTTTCACTAAATTTCTTTTAGATACGCTGCCTAGTGAGGTGGCCGGAAATTTTAAATTGCGCTTCATTCAATCGTTTAAATATTGGGGCCGAGTGGGGCGCGGATTATCTGACAAAATAATCAAAGAATTGTCCTCAAACAATGTAAAATTTAAAACGAATGGATTCACATCTCATGGAAGAAAAGATCTGATTAGAGTTAGAGTTCAAAGATTTCCAGACCATTTAGATTTTTTAAAATCAAACGCTTCAGACGTCGCATCTTGGAAAAGATTTGCAATCACAATACTTAAAAATGATCACACTTGTAAATATATGGGGCTAGCTCCAACAAAAGAGCAAGCGATTAGACAGCGTGCAATAGTAGAAAAATATAAAAACATTTAAGGGGAAATCATGATCATAGTTGACGTAAAAGATATAAAAGGAACGGACAGACAAGTCGTCTGTCCAAAAGGAGGATTTATAAGCAATAGAATCATTCTTGAATCTGATGGTATGGGATACACGATGACAAAAACGGAAATACCAAAAGGAGATTGGCAACACTGGCATTATAAAAAGCATTTAGAATCCTGTTACTGCGTTTCTGGTACTGGGATTCTTAAAGAACTAACGAATGGAATTGAGCACAAGATAAAACCAGGAATAACTTACATTTTAAATAATCATGATGACCACGAGTTTAAGGCGATTGAGGATGTAGTTTTGATTTGTGTATTCAATCCACCGTTAAAAGGAAATGAGGTGCATCTAGATGATGGATCATATCAGTAGTAACTCAGGATTAGAAAAAACTGGCGATCCATACATTGACCAAGACATTTCCTTCCTACTCAACCAGTCTGACCTATTCCCAACGCACCAACCAGAAAAATTAATCAGTAAATACATACACGGCAAGCGGATTATGCCGCCTGGCTCTCCGTTCGAGGGAATTTATGATATTAACAAGGGCCCGTATGTAATTGAGCTTTGTGATAATATGAGCCCTTTCAGTACAGTTAGGCATCAGGCACTAAAAAAAGGTGTCCAGATCTTTGCCACGACTATTGCGGAAAATGCGATTGCCTACTATATGGGGGAGCGCCCAGCAAAGATCATGTATATGACTGCTTCAGACCAATTAATAGAAAAATTCAGTAATACAAGGCTGGATCCATTAATTGATAGTTGTGATTTAAGACATCTTATTTTTAGTCAAACAGAAAACATTAAATCAAGAAAATCAGGCGATAAATCGCAGTATAAAGAGTTTATTGGCGGTACATTGGCCTTGGTTTCCCTTCAATCTCCTGCCGGTATGCGCTCCGAATCGATTAAAATTCTAATTCGAGATGAAATTGATGGTGCCCCGCGCATGCTCTCAACAGGGGAAGGCGACGTTCTAAGCGTTTCAGAAGGAAGAGTTCAGGCATTTATTGAAAATGGTGGCAAGATTTTTGATCTTTCTACTCCTGGACTTTACGGAGAATCTTTAATTGATGGTCAATACAATAAAGGTGATAAAAGAAAATATATGGTAGCTTGTCCTATGTGCGAGAAATACCAGTTCTTAAGTATGGGAACCGAAAAAAGCAGCTACGGTCTAAAAGGTGACTACAAAGCCGGTCGTCTAGTGCAAGGGTATTATCAATGCTTTCACTGCCATGATGCAATATTCGAAAGTTCCAAAATAAAAATGCTTCAGTCCGGACGTTGGGAGCCAACAGTCCAGTCAATCGATAAACATTTCAGGAGCTACCACTTACCTAGTTTTTATAGCCCTGGTCTTGCGACTTTCACATATATTCGGAAAAAATATGACGAAGCTATGGAGGTCGGGGACGACGGCATGCGGAGTTTTACAAATCTCTATCTTGGAAAATCATTCCAACCAACAGGAGAATCACCAAAGCTAGATCACGTCTATGAACTTAGAAGCACTTACAAATCTGGAACCGTACCGGATGGAATAATGTGGCTGACAATGGCGGGAGATGTACAGCAAGGCCGCGACATTTACAAAGAACATGACAACGACGATATTGAGCGGGAAGTTAAAAAACTTGCAAAATTAAAAGATTATAAAAAACTCGGAGGATTGCCACGCCTTGAATTTGAAGTAATGGGACACGGGCCGCAATTTAGGACAGCGAGCATAATCTATAAAATATTTTACGGTCGAGTTGATGACTACACAAGCGGAGCATGGGCGAAATTAACAGAGTGGATGCATGAAAGCGGGTTGGTGTTCAAAAGAAAAGACGGTTTTGAGTTTAGTCTTGAAATGATATTCATTGATTCAGGAAATCAAACAGACACGGTTTATAATTTTTGTGATCCTCTTCCTATGACATACGCAATCAAGGGCGATAAAGAATTAAAACAAGATAAATTGAAACTTTCTACAATTGATGAGCGTTCCGGAACAGATTGGCGCCACTTTGTTTTGTCGTCTTCGGGTTCTCATGCTCTTGTTAGAGTGCGGACAAACTATTACAAAGGGCAGATTTACAGGAAACTGAAGAATAAAATGGATCCCATTGAAGGACAGCCACCAAACAGCCACCAAACGCCAGATGATTACCCAGATAGCTACTTTAAGGGACTAACGGCTGAAAAACAGAGGAAAGACGGTAGTTTCCACAACGTCCAAGGCCGAGCGAATGAACCACTAGATCTCATGGTTTATAACCTATGCGCCTCAGATTTCTGGATTGAAGGCTTAATAATGGCAGATCGGGCAGTTATTAAGGGCAATTTCCCCCATTATAGCAAAGAAAAGCTTAGAGAATTGGTGAACCGCACCAGCATAACGGCACGATTTGAAAGAGAGTTAAGGAAAAGGGGGTGGTGATTAGCCAACATTGAGCCATTGAAATTCAGTACCGACAAAGAAAGGCTTTTTTCTTTTTGTGTGTTTCCATTTCCAAATACGACCACTTAAATCAAAATTTTCATTTCTACCCTTCAACTCTGCTCTTGCTTCCTTTAACGTTGCGAACCAATTTTTACGTGCCATAATATTCTCCATGTGGGGCGGGGTGCGTAACCCCTTGATTAATTCAGCACCAAGTTTTTAGGGTTAAAATTTTCTAGCCGCTTCATGCCTTGATGAACAACAGTTTCCCATAAAAAATATTTCCCAGAGTTCAACCCGTCTTCTGCTTTTGCTTTGCTTGTTCTCCCAAACCAAAATCCGTCACCTACGTAATAAATAGTTTTCCCTTTTTGTGTAATTACTTTTTTAATCCGTGTGTGTCTCATTTTTTCTCCCATGTGAGTTAAATATTTAATATATCTTATCTTACCATTATTAATATTATTGTCAATAATATAATAATCTTTTTTGTTAAAAATAATGCTTACTTGTAAAATAAATCAAAAATTAGTATGTTTCATCCATGGCTTGCATCACAACAGATAGGAAAACAGATTTAGAAAATGATTTAGTTGCCGTTCTTGCGAATATCACCGCTATAGATGCCTCTATTGCTGGTTTTGCGTTATCAGGAACAAGGTCTTACACATTCGACGGTGGGACAGGTAGATCACAAGAGGTTTTTAGTAGCCCAATCGAAATGATAAACGCTCGAAAGAATCTTGTAGCCACTCGTGATTATATCCGCAGAGCCTTGACTGGAACAACGCTTTTACGGCAGCAAACAAGGCGTCAATGAACAGCTACATCAAAAAAATCATAGATAGTTTTAAAACGTCTAAGCCCACTCAGAATATTTCCTCAGATAATCCAATCCAAAAACTTACAGCCTCTTCAACGGGCCGTAATTTTCTAACTGCAGGAAACACAAGACGTTCAGGGGGTAAATCAGCTCAAGGATTATCCAGATACCAAAAACATTTAGTAATTGATCACTGGGCCACTCGGCAAAACACAAGAGTCACAGTCCACGAATCTACACAAGCCAGGACGATCTTAAGAAGGATAAACGATACAATAATTGGGGCAGGATTAACGCCAGATCCATCGCCTTTATTTAATATTATAGGAATAACCCGTGAAGAAGCGAAAGAATGGTCTGATAATTTAAAGGAACGTTTTAAATTGTGGGCTGAATCAAAAGACAGCGATTTAGCAGGACACAATAATTTTAATCAAAATCAAGGATTTTACCAATGGCAATTCGATAGAGACGGCGAACCTTTTGTTCGTTTTTCATATAACGACGATCCTAAGCTTTTAAGTCCTCTCCAAATTAGTTTTATCGATCCGAATCAGATTAGAGGTGATGAGTTTACAACAAGTTTGGGCCCTTCAACACAAGATGACGGAATAATCAAGGATGAAAATGGTAAAACAACGGGTTATAAAGTTTGGATAAATGACCCTGAAAGTATTGGCAGGTTTAAATTTATCGAAATTGACGCTTTCGATAAAAAAACAGGCCGCCCCCTCATGATTCACGGATTTAAACCAGAGTATCCAGGTCAAACAAGAGGAATTCCAGAAATAAGTTATAGTCTGCAAGAATTTGAGGATATTACTAGTTTTGACGTGGCCACGGGCAAAAAGCGGATAATGGAAGCGACTTTAGGTATGTTCGTTGAAAATAAGCAACAGACCCCTTCAGACATGGGTTTTTCAAGTATAAATAGTGGAGGCAGAGCGGGACTTCCATTAGTAATTAGTGAAGAATCAGCACCAGCAACACCACAAAATCTTGGTTTAGACCGGGTGAGCCACTGTGAAATTGCAGAGGCGACAGTTACAGAGCCAGGAACGGTTCATGCGTTTTCAGGGCAACAAGGCGACGAATTTAAAGCAATCCCAAGTGCGACACCGGCAGAAAAAACCGCAGATTATATAGATTTTAAAACAAAACATTTAGCAGCGGCACAATCTATTCCAATTACAATCGCACTTATGCAGATGAGCAAGAGTCATTCTGCCAGCCGTGCAGAATTTGGAATGTATGCTGATGTAATTGAAATCAAAGTAGACGAAATTGCGGCAGACTTTCTAAATATAGTTTGGGGTGCATGGGTAGCCGAAGAAATAGCAGCCGGTAGGGTTCAAGCTCCAGGTTTTTCAGATCCAATCATAAGAAGTGCCTGGCTAAATATTAATTGGATAGGAAATCCGCTACCTGATGTTGATCCACTGAAAACACTTCAAGCAAAAAAATTAGCAACAGAAATGGGCTGGTCTGATCTTGATAAAGAAGCAATGTTATATAACGGCAGTTCAGGAGAAGCAAACCGAGCGAAATTAGCAACGCAACTTCCCGAATTAGTTACTGATCCATTCGAGATAAAAGCGATGGAACAACAGCAAGAAATTATAGACGACCAAACAGATGACGACGAATCCGAAGATAACTAGGGGGGCTAATTTCATACGCATAGTGGGGGCTATACACATGGAAGAGAGTACATTAAAAAAGTATTTTGAAGATCTTACGTCGAAAATAGATGATTTAAAAGAAAATATAAAAGCGATTGACGACAGACAAAGAGGCCAATTCAAAAAAGTTATTATTCTTGAAGAACAACATAAAACGATGGGCGACAATATGAAAGAGCATAAAATAAATGTTCGTTTGGGGATTGGGATTGCCTTTCCTGTTATGACTGCAATTTTTTTATTTGTCGGAAAACTATTTTTATAGAATCGGCAAAAACAAGATACTTGCAATTAAAATAAAAAATAAATATACTGACAAAAATTAATTTAAAAAGGATATGAACAAAAAACTTTATTTGATGCCAGAGTTTGAATTAAAAGCTTTTTTTGATTGTTCAAAAGAACTTAGGGACGCCGCTTTGTCGATGTCACCTGAAGACGTCAAGTCTCATTCAATAGAAATACTTGAATTGGCACAAATAAATGAAATAGTTGAAGGTGAAAAACTTAAGTTAGAAGTTGATGGTGAAGGCGTGGCACATATTCCAATTCAGGGGATGCTTACAAATACTGTCAGCCCTTCGGCTAGTTTCTTTGGCGAATCAATCACAACTTTTGAATTTTTATCTGAATCAATATTTCAGGCAAATCAAATCGAGGCCGTTCAAGAAATAGTTTTTGAAATTAATTCGGGTGGCGGCGAAGTAGAAGGATTGGAGGCCGCAGCTAATGCAATATTTAATACATCAAAACCTACAACCGCAAGAATTCATGGAATGGCAGCGTCAGCAGCATTCTGGCTTGCTAGTCAAACCGATAGAATTATTGCAACTGGGAGAACATCAAGTGTTGGATCAATTGGAGTTGCAGCCGAATTTATTGATAGATCGGCGCAAGACAAGACTGAAGGTATTAAACGAGTCATTTTAACATCTACCGATGCACCAAAAAAACGGCTTGATATCAAAACCGCTGAAGGCCAAAAGCAAACAATTAATAGGCTTGACGAGATTCATGATGTTTTTGTCGATCATATTGTAAGAGGGATTTCATTACGCAATCCCACAATAAACGCTGAGTTTGTTAATAAAAATTTTGGAAAAGGCTCTGTAATGGCAGCAGATGCAGCCTTAAAAGTTGGAATGATAGACGAAATTGAAGGCATACCGATTACAACCGCAAAATCAGACTTTAAAAAATTAACTACATCAATTAATAATATACCAAAAAACCCAAACCCACCGAATCCACCTAAAATCAAAGAGGAAAATATGGAATTATCTGAATTTTTAGCACAAAATCTGACTGCTCAATTTGAATATGATGCAGCTATTGCATTTGCGAAAACTGAGGGCAAGGCAGAATTAAAAACTGAACTCAAAGCTATTTCAGCCAAGGTTTTACCAATTGTGAAATCTGGTGAATATATGGAAAGAGTTACAGAAGCAGGATTTGAAGCCATGTCAGGCGAAAGGAATT
>SDBT01018784.1_pt1 | contig 10855 bp, 9 predicted proteins | sample 2277101 | NCBI WGS metagenome assembly SDBT01 (sample SAMN10404973, study PRJNA504765) | marine sediment metagenome | isolation source: marine sediment core GS10_PC15, 103 cmbsf | place: Arctic Ocean: Southern Knipovich Ridge | collected 2010 | reverse complement strand
CCTCCACATCCCTGGACCTCGAAGCCGGGAATCCGATCGAATACATCTTCCAACCCATTATCGACTACGGAAAAAAAGTCGGATCCCCCACCCCTGTACTCGAATCTCTCACCAGGGTTATGAGGGCCTTGGAAAAGCAGAAAAGAAAGACATAGTATTGTCAAATTGAAAAAAACAAATTCAAAACCGGTTCGGCTATGCCATCGTTAATTTCGGTCCCCCCATCTATATTCCCCGCAGGGATTGGACATATGCTATTCAAGTCGGGCTGTAATTAAGTATGATGTCCCTTTAATTAGAATTTTAGCTGACTGGATTCGAGATCGAGAAGATACTGTTTTCGCCAGAGACCGCCGCCATATCCGGTGAGTTTGCCATCTGATCCTATAACTCTATGGCAGGGAATGATTATAGAGATTCTGTTATCTCCGTTCGCTTTAGCGACGGCTCGAACGGCCGCGGGATTGCCGACAGCCCTGGCCTGATCCGCATAGGATCGCGTTTCACCAAAAGGAATGTCTAACAGCGCGGACCAGGCTTTTTCCTGAAACTTGGTGCCGCGAATATCAAGGGGAAGTGTGAATATTTTCCTCCGTCCTTCAAAATATTCGCTTATCTGAGTATTTAGTTCTTTAAAAACATTGTCCGTTCCCGGTAAAAATTCAGCATTCATCAAACGTTCGAGTCTTTTGAGTTGGGTTTCCAGCATCCGTCTATCCACAAATTCCAAAAGACAGAGACCCCTATCCGAAACTCCTGCCAGCATGGGACCCAAAGACGTCAATATCCGTGTAATCCGGATAATCTGATTATGGGGGCTTTTGCTCGGTGAAAATCCTGTCGTTTTCTTAAACGTGTCCGCAAAACCGCTCAAAGATTCATACCCTGAATCAAAGGCCGCGGCTATGACCTTTTCTCCATACTTTATTCTGCCAAAAGCCTGCGTGATCCGGAGAGTTCTCAGATAGGCTTGAAAAGTCATCCCGTGATGTTTTTTAAACCAACGGCGTACCCTGTGAGGATCCACACCTTTTTCCTTTATGTCCCAATCCTTTAATCTGATATCAGGATTATCTCTAATGTTTTCCATTAGAGGTTTGAGCCAGGAGGGGAATTCTCCTTTTTGTCCAAGAGGGTGACATGTTTTGCATGGACGGTATCCACGAAGAAGAGCTTCCCGCACCGAAGCAAAAAATTCTACATTTTTTTTCAAAGGCTTCCTTGCCGTACATGTGGGCCGGCAGAAGATGCCTGTCGTTTTTACGGCCACAAAAAAGATCCCCTCAAAATGGCTGTCTTTTTCAAGCAGGGCATTATACATGGTGTTTTCATCGGGCAAAAACTGCACCATAAGCTTCACTCCTTTTATTGTCATAACATAATATAGACATTTTTTTAGAAGCTGGAAACCGAAAAATGAACATTAAATTTATTTTACGACTTCTTTTAAATGGAAACATCCTATGTGCTCCTCTTAAATTTGTAGGATAAAACCTGACAAAAAAAAGAGGAAATATCCTATAGTCGTTGCATTTTTTACTAAGTATAATTCTTAAACAGGAGTAAAGGCTTGAAGATCCTAATTGTAGACGATATCAAAATAAATCTTGATCTTTTGGAAGCTATATTGGAAGGCAAGGGATTCCTCATTGAAAAGGCCGAGAATGGAAAGGAAGCTCTCCGAAAACTTGAAAAGGAAAATATTGATCTTATCGTCTCTGATATCCTCATGCCTAATATCGATGGATTCGAACTCTGCAGAAAAGTCAAAAGCTCCAGTAAATGGAAAACCATCCCATTCATTTTTTATACGGCAACCTATACCGACAAAAAAGACGAGGATTTTGCACTTAAACTCGGTGCTGACGAGTTTATGACCAAACCCAAAGAACCTAAAGAATTTCTCAATATCCTCCAAAAGGTCATCGATAAACACAAGAAGAGCCAAAGCCCTCCTAAAAAACCTAGTCTCACTAGGGAAGACGAAGTTTTTAAGCTCTACAATGAGCGGCTCATAAATAAACTCGAAAAAAAGACGCTCGACCTAGAGAAAGAAACTGTGGGCAGGCAGAAAGTTGAGATCGATCTTCAAAAATGGACCAGGAAACTGCAGGAAAGAGTGAAAGAACTCAACTGTCTTTTAAGTATCTCCAAACTCGTCGATACGCCAAAAATTTCAATTGAAGAGATTCTACAGGGAACTGTCGATCTCATCCCTCCTTCATGGCAGTATCCGAAAATCACATGTGCTCGAATTCTCTATGACAAGAAAGAATACAGGGCAAAACATTTTACAGAAACTCAGTGGAAATTAGACTGTCCCATCCTATTAGAAGACAAGAAATGTGGAAGCGTGGAAGTCTTCTATCTTAAGAAAAAGCGAAACGAGGATGAAGGCCCTTTCCTCAAAGAGGAACGGAATCTTATCGATGCCATAGCGGAAAGAATGGGAAAGATAATAGCCATACATAAAGCGAATAAAAAAATTGAAGACTATTCTCAAAATTTAGAAAGAATGGTCGAAAAGAGAACTTTTGAGCTGAACAAAGCACTGACAGAAACGGCCAACGCAAGGGATAAAATCGATGCTATTCTCAAATCTGTCGCCGATGGACTGATCGTCACTGATATCCATAATAAAGTTATCCTGATGAACAGGGCCGCTGAAGAACTTCTTGGTGTTCGATTCAGCGAAGTCATCAATCAGTCAATCGATTACACCATCGAAGAAAAATCATTGCGTGAAAAAATGAAATACACTTTACATAAAAAAATCACAGGATATACTTTTGATTTCGAACATCCTTCAGACGGAAAAAACTCTCCTCGTTTTATGCGGGCACGAACCTCTGTGATCCATGACATGGACAGCAAAACGTCCGGGATCGTCACAATCATTCATGACATAACACAAGAGCGACAGATCGACAAGATGAAAACAGAATTTTTGTCTACAGCAGCCCATGAATTGAGAACACCCCTGACATCCATCCGAGGATTCTCGGAAATTCTTTTGACTAGAGACAATTTAACGACTGAAGAAAAACGTAAATATCTCACTTATGTACTTGATCAGTCTGTAAATCTAACCAAAATCGTTAATGATCTCCTCGATATTTCCAGGATAGAATCAGGAAAAGGTTTTACTTTTCACAAAACAAAAAATGATATCAATGAGATCATCAATTTATCTGTATCATACTTCAAAGGACAATCCGATTGGCATCGAATTGAAGGCCATGTCCAAAAAGAAAAATTGTGGCTGAATCTGGATAAAGAAAAAATCAAACAGGTGCTGAATAATCTTATCAATAACGCCATAAAGTATTCTCCTGAAGGAGGATATATCAAAGTGAAAGGAAAAAAAGAAAAGGATGAATTTGTGATTTCTGTAGAAGATCAGGGAATAGGGATGTCAAAAAACCAGGTGGAGAAAATTTTTGAAAAATTTTACCGGGCAAACAGCACAGACAACGCACCACAGGGAACCGGCCTGGGAATGACAATTGTAAAATATATTGTAAAAACCCATCACGGCAAAATAACAATAAAAAGTAAACTTGGACTGGGCACAACTGTCAGCTTTTCTCTTCCATTTCCATCCGGAAAAAAACAAACTCAACATTAACTTACTTATTCTAAAGACACTTAAACATCACCGTCAATTTCTGAGCTTTTCTTTTACACATCCTTTTTTGAACATTCTGCATCATCATCCTGATCTACGTGCAGGACGAATTCAGTTATGATCGCTACACAGAAGGTTATGACCGCACGCTCGTTTCTCTTGAAGAAGCTTGGAGTCGGAAGTAACTTCCCCAATAATCAACTAGAAGAGATCATCAACATCTGCATTCCCGGAGGGAAACCGGCCGTGTTTCTGTAGATACTGTTGGTTGAGCTCACTCTCTCTTTTTGTATACATCGGATCTTCATCAACCATGAAATATTTGGCTTCCGTCATAGAGGCTAGCTGCTCCATCAAACCCTGCCTAAGGTTCACGGTTCCTAAAATAAAGATGATGTTTTTGTCCTTATCCAGAAGCTGAAATGCTCCTTCGCTTTCCGGGACTTGATCGATGTTTTCACGGGAAAAATCAAGCCATTTCTCCGGGGGTAACACCACGGGTGAGAGGAGAAATCTCAGATGGCACTTCAAACACATGTCGGCCTCGGATATAGCTTCTCCTGCGCTGTACCCGAGCTTGGGGAGGGCAAAAGATCCGGTGCGTTCCTCAACAGGAAGCTCAGCCATTTCGACCCGATCAAAAGAACAAAAGCTCTCTTTCCGGCCCCGCCACAAAAGCCCTTTATCAAAAAACCTCTCAGGCTGCCGGCTCTCATCAAATCCACGGCCTCCCAGGAATCTATCGATCGACGAAGCGGCCCGCCTTCCCTCAGCCATGGCTTCCACGGCCGAAGCCGGGCCGAGCCGGGCTTCCCCTCCGGCAAAAAAACCGGATCTGTCGGTCTCAAGACTATTTGGTTTGGTTTTTATCGTATCGTCCTTTAAAATTTTTATACCACTGTTGGGAGGAAGGTAGCTTACGTCCGGTTTCTGTCCTATGGCCAAAATGACACTGTCGGCCCGGATTTTTGTTGTATTCGATTCATCATAGACGGGACAAAAGTAGCCCTCCTTGTCAAACACAGAGGCACAGCCCATAAGCTCGACACCCGATACGCTCGTCCCCTCGCCTGTAATTTCCTTTATCCCCCATCCCGGTCGTAACACAATCCCCTCTTCCTCCGCTTCTTTGATTTCCCAGTCAAAAGCCGGCATTTCGTCTCGTTGTTCCAGGCAGGCAAGAACAACCTTTTCGGCTCCGAGGCGAAGAGCTGTCATAGCCGCATCCAAGGCCACATTACCACCTCCGACAACCACGACATTCTCACCCACCTCGGGTGCCCATCCTTCCTTGGCTTCTCTGAGAAAATCCAAGCCCCAGTAAACTTCCCGGAGAGACATGCCTTTCACTTCAATTTTTTTGCCGGCTTGAGCTCCAGTCGCCAGAAAAACGGCATCCCATTTATTTTGATCCAGTTCATGCCGGAAAAAATCCTCATCCACAGGACTGTTTGTTTGGATATTAACACCTATGGCCTCAATCATTCTGATTTCATGCACTATGACTTGGCGGGGAAGACGGAACTCGGGAATGGCCCATCGGAGCATCCCCCCTGCCTCGGCCGAAGATTCAAAAAGAGTGACATCATGGCCAAAAATAGTCAGATAGTATGCCGCCACAAGTCCGGCCGGTCCTGACCCGGCAACAGCGATTTTTTTTCCAGTATGCGAAGCTTTTTCAGTTTTTTCCGTGAAAAGCGTGTCTTTAGTTACCAGAGCCAATTTTTTCAGATCGCATATGGCAATGGGTTGGCTGATCTCTTTCCTGCGGCATACAGTCTCACAGGGATGATGGCAAATATGCCCCAAGCTCAGACCCATGGGGGTTCTTTCTCTGATGGTCCGGGCCGCTTCATCGAAACTACCCTGCGCAATAAAGTGGACATAGGTGGGAACATCCATCTCCAGAGGGCAGGCAGCCTTACAGGGAATCAAGGCCTGCTTCCGGTCACCGGGTTTGAGATCTTTATCCCGCAGAGCTCCCGTGGGGCATACTTCGACACATGCGCCGCAGTACACACACCCTGATTCTTCGATGGAGGATTTTGTCGTCCCGACTACAATTTTGTCTTTTGAACTCGTGTAACCCAGAGCCTCAGCTCCCACAAGATCCGAACAGACACGGACACAGCGGAGACAGCCAATACAGAGGTTGTAGTCTCTTATAAACAGCGGTTTGTCGTCTTCAACATAGAGATCTCCAGGAACATAGCGGCCGATATCTTCCTTAAGACCGACATATTCGGCCACTTTGCGCAGCTCACACACGTCAAACTGAGGACAGCAGCGCTCCTCTTCGGGAACACTGGCTGAGCACTGAGTCAGACTGCATCCCTCCTTCTGCGCGCAGGTCAAACAGGCATGGGGATGGCTGGCAAAGATCTTGGCCATATTATCGAGGCGTTCAGCTTTAACCGAATCCGCTGTCGTCACTATATTCATCCCCTCTTCAGCTTCAGTAACACAGGACAGGACAGGATTTTTCCGGCCCTCGATCTCGACCAAACAGAGACCGCAGCCGGCGTATTCTTCTGCCGCAGAGTCCGATTTGAATTCATTTTCTCCCTGATAGCAGACCTCATCTGGACGGCTTTTCTTAAACGACGGGAGGTCGGGATGAAAGCAGAGGTGGGGAATATAAATCCCGGACTTCAAAGCCGCCTGCAAAATAGACTGACCCTCATTCGCCTCGATCTGCTTTCCATCAATGTTCATTTGTATACTCACTGTAATGACTCCGCTCAGTTATTGGATTTACCAGGAATGCCCAATGGCCCCCGAAGAACAGGCCTCCATACAGGGAAGGCTCTCCCATCCCGATGAAGGCTTGCAGCCCGTGCAGCTGTACTTGATTTTCTTGCGGTGATTCTCACTGATCTTGGCGACGGGTTCTTCCCGGAAGGGATCATTTTCATCCTCCCCCACTTCAAAGACTCCGGCGGGACAGGCCTCAAGACAATCCCTACAGCCGTCACATTTATCGGTATCGATAGAGATGAAATAATCCCCCGATCCATCCTTGTATCCGTACTGGGCCAGCATTATCTCAAGCCTCTCTCTTTTTCAACCAGAGCCTTGGCAAAAAGAGCTCCTCCCAGAGCCCCTGCAATCTGTGTGTCATGCTGAGGTTCCAGAGCGGTCATTTTGACCTCCTTCTCAATCCTTTTGACCACACCCTCGTTTTTGGCGATGCCGCCCGTGATGGCAAACTCCTTTTCCATCCCGATACGTCCGAGAAGTTCCACCACTCTGTGCGCCATGGCTGAGGAATAGGCAGCCAAGACCTTCTCTTTCGGCCATCCCTTCCGCAGGAGCCCGACCGCTTCAGACTTAGCAAATATCACGCAAGTGGAACTGACAGGCTCCGGTTCCTCTTCGACATCAAAAGACATTTTTCCCATGTCCTGAATGGGCACGGAGAGAAGTTCTGCAAAGACTTCCATGCCCCGGCCCGTTCCGGCTGCACATTTGTCGTTCATGAGAAAACTTGTGACTTTTCCTTTCTCATTGCATCGAATAGCTTTGCAGTCCTGCCCACCCATATCGAGAATGGTGCGCACAGTGGGCCCGTACATAAAATTGGCTCCACGGCCATGACAGGCGATCTCTGTCAGGGCCCTGTTGGCAAAGGGAACATTGACTCTCCCATATCCGGTCCCCACGGTATAGTGAATATCCTCCAGGGTCATACTCGTTTCTTTAAGGGCATGGCTCATCGAATTCCGGGCACTCTCAGGACTGTTCGAACCGGTGCGGATGCTGCTGTAGGCAAAAAGCTCACCATCCACCATAATCACAGCCTGCGAACTGACGGATCCCACATCGACACCGGCAGAAACGATATCACCGGCTTTCCAGTCGATACCGGGTGATGTCCACCGTGATTCAGGCCATCTCCAGAATTCTTTAGACATCATAGTCCTCCTTTGGCCTTATCGAACGCCACAAGAGCCGCCCCGAGGGCACATGAATATTCCGGATCTTCAGGAATAAAAAGATCGACATCCAAATCACGCTTTAAGGCTTCTACAAATCCGATGTTCTTGGACACTCCTCCAACCAGAGCGATATCCTTTTCCATCCCGATTTTTCTGACCATTGAGGCAATCCTGTCCGCGATCGCATCATGAATGGCGTGGGCAATGTCCTCTTTAGAATGCTTGGAATGGATGAGGCTGACCACTTCGGACTCGGCGAAAACAGCGCACTGTGCGTTCATGGGGACGGATTTCTGTGACTTTTGAGACAGCGCCCCCATATCCTCGAGTTTAACCTCAAGTGCACGGGCCATGGTTTCCGTGAACGTCCCCGCACCGGCGGCACATTTCTCATTGATGGCAAAATCCACCACTTTGCCCAATTCATTAATCCGGATCGCCCTCCCCTCTTCGGCCCCAACATCGATGACCGTTCGAACGGAGGGGAAAAGACTGTTGATGGCAAGAGCATTGGCACCCACTTCGGTAACACTGGACTGGGCATAGACGGCCTCTTTTTTCCCCGTGCCTGTCGCGGTTATATGGTCGAGAGCCCCTCTTTCCATACCGGCATTCTTAAGAGCCAGAGTTATGGCCTCTTCCGCAGCGGCCTTCTGGTCAAAACCGGCTAGAACCGAACCTTTGGCCAATATATTTTCTCCATCATACACAAGTACTTTGACATTTTTAGCACCGCAATCTACACCGGCAACAATCATTGCCTCCTCCTTCTTGAAATATATTCACTACACATAGCTATTCCAATTTGTCGATGCCCAAACTTTCCATAAAGGCATCGATACGGCCGATTGTCTGGCCCTCGTCAAACTCTCTCTCATCCCCCATATTCCCTTCAAAACTCATCACAGGATAACCGGCCCCAATCAAGGCCAGGCGGTTTTCGGCAATTCCCAGACTTAATCCCTCACAACCACGGTTGTAATGGAGCATCACCCCGTCCAGTTTCCATTCTTTGGCGATCCGGATCATCATTTCATTTTTAATCTCCGGGGAATAAAAATGCTGCCATTCAGGCTTATTCAGTTCCCATTCCGCAAGGACGTGCAGGGCATGATCCCTGTCCTTGATCGTTAGGCCTTCCTGCTGAGGTGTCTTCCTTGGTCCCCAGGTACCGTCCTCCTTGACTTCCCACATCCCGATCAGCCCAAACGTATACAGAGAGCCAATAGACACACAACCGAACTTCTGTAGATAACGAAAGACCGAAAGGAAAGCCCAGGGCGGCTGAGTATCACTCATGACACGGCAGCGCTCATTGTGCACGGCGGCAATACCTCTCGCGACCCGGTCCTTGACTTCATCTCTCAGCTCTTCATAAAAGTCGGCAACTTCTCCGCTGCTCTTGTGGAGAGTTCCCAGCACATAGAGAGAATACATGGTTTTTTCTTCCAGAGGAGCCGGAATGGCTTTGTTGAGCGCGCAGGTCTCAGCCCAGGCTGATTCGGAGCGGCAGTGATTGTACACGGCCCGGATCAGCTTTTCATCATCATAGGTGCGCCCGCTGGTCTTCTCCAGCCACTCGATCCCATCATGCATCTGCCCCACAATATATTCCAGGCGGTTGTCACTCAAATCCTTATACGGCCCCACACTGACATCGATACAGAACATGGGGATATCTTCCCCCTCGAGATCACGCGCCACCTGGTACCATTTGGCATGGGAACAGCAGATATGGTCCTGCCAGATAAAGTCCGGTTTGGGAAACTTCCCGCCAAAAGCGTACTTGTCGATTATAATGGAACCCCAGTAGTTGCGCATGTAAGAACACAGATCTCGGGCATACCCGGCTTTTTCCACAGCCTCATGACACTCGAGGGCAAATTTTTTGTCTGCGGCAATCGAGGCGGCGTAGGGCTCCCCGGTCAAAGAATAGACATCATCACCGAGTCCGGCAGGGATGGCATCGAATGACCAGGCTCCACCGGCCCACCGGAGTCCTCCTTTTTCATGAGCTTGAGCGAAATTTTTATAATAATTAAGCCTTATTTCCTTGGCTTTATTCCAGATTTTTAAGGGTTCGGTTTTGTATTCAGGGCTCATAATATATCCTCCTTAGTAGAGATCCTCTTCCGTAAGCATTTCAAGGAAGGCCTCCACGCGTGTTTTAAACTGTCCTACGGGAATGGTTACATCCAACTCTAAGAATTGAGAGGGAATGCCCATAGACTTGAGCTCTTTCATAATAGACGGGTTGTCGAGTTCATGCGGATCGCAGAACTTCTGCTGAATCACGATGGCCCCCTGCACATTCCAGTCTTTGGCTAGTTTTTTAATATGTTCGATGCGCAAACGCTTGGGCCAGTCCTTCGTGGGACAGGGAACACGTTCTATATAGCGCCGTGCGATGGAGTCTAAAAGATCTCCGTTGGTCATCACTTCATTCCAGAAATACCGGCTTCCCGTGCAGTGATCATCCACAACAATCACAGCGTCAAGAGATTCGACCATCCCCACAAACTCGGTGTCGTCATTTTCACTTCCTAGAATCATCAGCCGGATTTTCGATCCATTGTGACCGGACGTATCCGAAAGATTTCTGAGCCATTCACCCAAAGTCTCGTTATACTCCACCTTGTCGACCATCTGACTGGCGACGACGGTATACATAGCATCCAATCCGGTGACAGGAGGATCCGAAGCTTTCCGTTTTTCATAGAGCTCGCGCGTCAGGCGTCGGGAGGTATTCATAATCTCTATTCCCTTTTTCAGGTTCTCCTCTGTGATTGTTTTTCCAGTCCACTTTTCGACGGCCTCTTTAAATACTTTTAATTCTCCGACAAGATAAGGGAGCGATCTTTGGCTCTGGACGTTCTGAGGCATGGGAAGGTAATAACTGAAATCAACCGGGACGTGCATCTCCCAGGATGTAAACGCCTGCCGGATATGCAGGCAGCTCTGAGAGATCATTATACCGTCGAGATAATCATATTTACCTTTAAGACCCTGAGCCAGACAGTCCCTGCAGAAAGGGCAGTACATGCCAAAAATATGGGGTTCGGTCACATCCAGAGGTTCATGGCTGCCCAAAATCCGCACAGGAAGCACATCGGCAGCATAGAGAATCTCTTCCGGCACGTATGTACAGAAATAGCCGAGGACCTTGCCCCCGGTCTTCTCCTTCCACCGCTTCGCATAGTCATGCCGGTTTTCGTACCACCCTTTAAACTTTTCCATCATCATCAAGCTCCTTTTCCAATGGAATCATGTTGAGGATATCAAAACCCAG
>SDBT01018783.1_pt1 | contig 10855 bp, 12 predicted proteins | sample 2277101 | NCBI WGS metagenome assembly SDBT01 (sample SAMN10404973, study PRJNA504765) | marine sediment metagenome | isolation source: marine sediment core GS10_PC15, 103 cmbsf | place: Arctic Ocean: Southern Knipovich Ridge | collected 2010 | reverse complement strand
TATGGGGAATATGGGAAATATGGGACCGCCCCCCGCAACCGTTTCTGAGAAGAAAGTAGAAGAAATAGAGGAATAAAAATGAAATCTGAATTATTTATTCTTGTTTTACCGAATAAATAAGTATGGAAAGTATGGACTTTAAAAAATATAGTCCAATCGAGAATTCCTATAATAAGGGGTATTTAGGAAGGGTTGAAGAGGCGTATGGAAAAATACATACCTCTTTTTCGTTATGGATTGTAACGGAGAAAGCTCACGGGGCTAATTTCTCTGGACATTATTCCACAGAGACCGGTGAAATCCGTTTTGCTAGAAGGAACGGATTTCTAAAAGAGGGGGAAAAGTTTCTCAACTATGAGACAATAATTGAAGAATTTGAGAGAAATATGAAGGACTTGGTGAAAAATAAGTATTATAAACACAAAACCATATCTGTATATGGAGAACTTATTGGCGGAGGATATGTTGATCTTAAAAGTCCAGAAGGCATCCGGAGAGTTCAGAAAGGTATAGATTATTGCGATAAAATAAAGTTTATGGCTTTTGATCTCTGTTTAGATGATGAGTTTGTGGGGACTGAAGCATCTCATGATATTCTTTCTTGGAGTGATTTTTTTGTTGTACCGGTGCTTGGACGTTATAATTCACTAGACGCTGCTTTATCACATTCTTCTGTATTTAAAAGCGTTATTTCTTCGAAGCTTGGTCTTCCTGAGCATCCTGACGCCAATGAGGCAGAAGGAATCGTAATAAGACCCCGGGAGGAGTTTTGTACAAGCCGTGGCGAAAGAGTTATACTTAAGAAAAAGAATCCAAAGTTTAGAGAGATTTCCGAAGGAAAACGAGAAAGAATTCCAAAAACAAAGAGTGACAATTTTCACGTAAAGAAATTTGTCAATAAAAATCGTTATAATTCAGTCTGTTCCAAGTTGAAAGATGATGTTTCTATGAAAGAAATCGCGAGTGAGTTTGGAAGAGACGTGCTGGAAGATTATAAGAAAGAATATCCATACGACGATTATGACTATAAGAAAAAGAAAAAGATTCGGGGTAGTATCGGAAAGGAGGTGTGGACATTTCTACGTAAGTCATTATAATTGCGAGTTTCAGTAATAATATAACTTATATTATTACTCGTCAAAATTATCCTGTAATAACAAGATTTTTCATAGGCATTAGATCCTGTTTGAATAATATGTTGCAATCTCTAGGGCTCATATCTCCTTCCATTTTCTGGAGTTTGAGACAAAGTATTTTAAGAAATGTAAGAGGAATTTTTTTCTCTTCAGTCTTTACTGGATTCATCATTTACTATGAGTGGATTTTTTTTAAGATAAGAATAGACAGAAAATCATTTTTGTTGCTTATAGGAAATGTATAACGGAATCTTCCTTATTGCGATATCTTTATTATTACTAGGCGGCGTTATAGTCGCTATAGTTTTTGTGGCCCGTGGTAAATATACCTGCGAGGGTTTAACAACAAGCGCCAAATGCCAATATGGTAGTAATATGTGCAATCCCACTGCTGGTCCGGATAATCCCAAGTTTCCTATATGCCAGTGTTGTCCTGGACAATATGGAGGTGGTATCATTTGCCCCGGAGCTTCACCGAAATGTTTAGCAACCTGTTCTGGAAAATGTGCCGCGAATGGGGATTGTCCTAAAAACTATATATGTAAAAATCAAAAATGTGTTCTAGGGACTGCGTGCACCCCAAATTGCCCATCTGGCTATTGTGGCAAAGAAACTAAATGCGGGACAATATGTCCTTGTCCGAGTGGTACAACCTGTCAGAACAATAAATGTATTAAGACTGTATGTACCCCAAATTGCCCATCTGGCTATTGTGGTAAGGAAACTAAATGCGGGACAATATGCCCTTATACTTGTCCGAAAGGTACAACGTGCCAGAGCAATGAATGCGTCACAACACCACCTCCTCCAACTGGAATAAAAATAAATGTCAATAATAAGTGTAACAAAGATATATGGCTAACTCTTAATAACAGGTTAAAGTGTGGTCATAATAGGGATACAGATTGTAGCACAACATATAAGGGAAATTTCCAAAATAAACGTCTTGTTGCCGGAACCGGTTCTGCGGTTTATGCTGTGTCTCCGGGACTCCAAAGCGCGCAATTCATAGTGAAGAGTGGTTGTGACAGTACCGGAGAAAGATGTAAAATGGGACAAGCTTTGCCTCCATGCGGAGACCCCGGCAATCCGTGTCAGCCAAATTATACTACAAAATTTGAAGCATCATATACAGATAATGCCGTAAACTATGACACGAGCTTCGTAGACGGATATTCTCTCCCGATGAAGGTAGAGCAACCTCCAGGTGGAACTGGACAAGATTGTGGAGATTTTGATTGTGGGGGACTCACTCTCGCCAGTTGCCCGAGTCCGTTAGATCTTAGTACCGATAACAAATATCCAACATATACAGACTATACCAAGAATAATCCAAATATCCCAAAAAGTGATTGGAATGTCTGGGATCTTACGAAGATGGATATGAAAGTATACGATAAATATGATTCAAGCCATCCTCCCAAAGGTATCGGAAATGTTATTGGCTGTTTTTCTCCATGCGAAAAGTTATCAGCGGCACTTCCATGGGGCCCCCGGATGCTAACAACAGATAAAGAAGCCAAAATGTATTGTTGTCCTAATGTTAGTGTTGAAGCCTGCCGCGCTGGTCCTGGAGGGAGAGATTCACCATATACAAAATTCATACATGATAAGTGCGCGCATACTTATGCTTACTCCTTTGATGACATAAAGGGTGGACATGCGTGTACTGGAGCTAATAAAGACATAACGGTTACATTTTGTCCATAAAATAAATTGTTCATTATAACAAAAATGGTTCTTGTCAAAGGATTCAGAGCAACGACTATATGGAAAGCTTTCCTGATCTATTCTATAGTTTCTAGCGTAACGATCGTACTTGCGCTCGTAATAAAAGGGCGTTTTGACACATTTACGGGGGCGAAGGACGCCGATCAAGAAATTAAGCAAACTACGAATTGGTTGAGTATTCTCCTTACGTTACTTGGCGCGTTTGTGGCTTCTTTCGTAACCTTTGCCTTTATGTATTTCGTCTTCGGATTTGGCAAAGGCTTACTGGTATTGGCTTAACTCATTATGGGATCTATAAAGACCTCCTTGAATTTTCGCATGACCTTTTCAGGAGTATATTCTAAGTAACAATTTTCTCCCCCCTTTTTTGGATCAAAAGTGTTCAAGATATTGTAAAACTCGCTTTCATTTTCATATCCTCTTACTTTATCTCCCAGGATATCTAAATGAGCCCTATTCCATACTTGGCCAGTGTAGGCGATTATTGGTTTATTATTTACGCTAAACTCCCCAATTGCCAACCCAAAAGTATGCCCTAAACTCCCGGCCTCAATGTGAGCATCGCAAGTACAAATGAACCTATTTTTCTCATCCTCATCGGTCAAACTATCAAGAAAAATTGCACAAGGATGGTCGAGAAATACCGGAGTATTCATAAAAAGGAAGTATACGTCCTCTCTTTCGTGTACCATTCTTGTTATAGTATGTCTTACGAACTCGAGATTGAAAGTATCTTCTCCTCCATATCTCCCAAAGACAATCGCATCTTCAGGAATCTCCAAGGATTTTCTGAGATTCTCTTTGGTTCTAGAGGGCTCTAGAGCTATCATATGTGGAACGAACGACGTTTTTCCGTATTTCTTAGCTAAGGTTTCGGATACGGCGGCTTGTACTCTACCATGTGGATACGACATATCAAACACGCAATGAATTACAGTTGGGATCTTTTCAAGAAGAATATCATCTTTTTGTCCATGTTTTATACAGTAGAGAATATCTGTTTTTTCCTCTAAGAGGAATGTTTCTAGATCTTCAAGAGTATCATAGTAATGCATTCTGAAAATCTTTGAAAATTTTTTGATTGAGGCCTGATCTTTCCTTCCGACCTTTGGAATAACAATAAGACTCTCGTTTCCAAGGAGTTCGACGTTATATTTGGCGTAATCAAATAACGCCACACAGCTGCCTCTAGGGTCTATCTGGGGTGTCAGAAACGCGATTTTGACCATTTTATATCAATTTCCTCACCTTTATATGGAAAATGGAGCGCGCTGATTTTATTTTTGAAATCTCTAAACATTTTCTATACATATAAGGTATTTTTATGGACATTCCTCGACCGGCGGTCGATTTCGCAGCAGGAATGTTGGCCACTGGGTTCTCGACCGCTATTGGCTATCCCTTTGACACTCTAAAAACTCGTGATCAGTGCCAAAGGATGATTAAAGGTCACTCTAAGTTCAAAGGGCTTAGGTATCCACTTCTAGCCGTGGCTCCTAAGAGAGCTGCTCAATTAGCTGTATTCGAGTGGTTATTGCATGGGGAAACCAATCGTTGGTATGCCGGAATGGCGTGTGGTCTTATGGCTGCCCCGGTAAATACACCCTTACACAACCTCAAATCTCTGTGTCAACTAGAATCAGAGATGCCGCGGGGAAGGGAGTTATTTAGAGGTTTCCACAAACAATGCTGTCGCGATATGGCTTTTGGTTGTGTATATTTAGGTACGTACGACTGGTTACGAAAAAAGGACGTATCGCCGGCTTTTGCCGGAGCTTTGAGTGGTGGTATTGTTTGGACCGCGTGTCTTCCCTTAGACTCGAACCTTACCGCATATCAGACGCGTACTACAAACTACAAAACTTTCGGGGGATGGAAATTTATGATGTTAAGAACTCTATTTACAAATGCCGGAATGTGGTACGTTTTTGAGAAGCTTAGAGAAATGAAAGGAGAATGGAAAGGATGAAAATGATGGAAATGATGGAAAGATAAGTTTTGATCTTTTATTACGATGTTATGTAATAAAAGTTTTAGGCTTTGCGGTAGGATTTAGAATAGGCTTTAGGATAGCTTTTAGGATACCAATATTTCTGAAAACGGTTGGGTGCTGTCGAGAAGGTTTGTAGTTGCTTTTTCTTTTTGCTGTCGGCCATCCAGAGCAATACTACCACCCCTATAACTAAACCAGACAGCGCACTGTAAGTAACAACTCTCTTCCACTGAATAACTTTCTTTCCTTGGACATTTTTTGTTACGAATCCGGGCTTAACCAGCCACAGAATCAAGAAAATTATAGCAAAAACTATCACCATAGCCACTATCGAACTAAAGACAGGGTTCTTTAGAAGGTCGGAATTCATTTATGTAAGGGTAAGAAAAAAAAGATTATGTTGGTTTTGGAAGAGTTACCTAATCTTCATAATCCGAATCTCCCCTCTCGTACTCGTTCTCGTCTTTTTCTATTTCTTTTTTCGACTTTATATAGATTGCGATCGTGCCTAAGCTCCCAACCAAGGACTTAAATAGGAGAGGAAGTCCTTCCTTAGGATAAATTTGCATGTTAGAACTCAAACCAGCTATTTTGATGATTCGGGTTAACTGCTCCGTGTCAAAGTCCTGGTCATATTCAACCTGGTCTTCAAAGTCTTCGTCATCATCATCATCATCCTCATCTCCAATTTCTCCGAAAAGCGTGCCTCGCGAATAGACATTTGCCGTATTGCATTTAAATTCCACTTGGAATCCCTTCGAGATAACTCTGATTGTGTTCCCTATGTTGTTCATGTCTTTGCACATCTTTTGATACTCTATGGAGGGTACAATAACGGGCTTATCGTAACCTTTGGGTAATTCCATGTAAGTGTTCTGAATTGTCTGTATTTTCACGGTAGAATTAGTAATCCGGTTCTTTTCTCTTGGAACTACCTTAATACCAAGATCTGTAGAATTTCTGCTATCGATAAAAAGTTCAATGGAATCCTTCTTCTTAATGGACTTTAGCATTTTATGAAAATGGTTCAAGTTTAGGCCTATGTGCATCTTTGTGCCTTTGAACTTATAAACCTGGAAATTTTCGCTTGCTAACTCCAGGTTTATCAGAATTCTACGGTGTGAATCCGTCATACGAAGCCGAATACCATCGGAATCTATTTCAAAACTCGCGGTTTTGATATTATTCTGTAAAAGTTCGCTCAAGACCTTCAGATGATGTCCCTCGTTTGTTTTGGCTTTGAAAATAATTGGCATTTTATTTTAAAAGCGTAAGCGTATCTATTTAAATTAAAATAGAAGACTATGACAAAATCTCTAGAAGATCTCAAAAAGTTTATCGAAGAGAAACAACCGACATACTACGGTGTTTATACGTGTCCTTCAGATTATGATTATGTAGCGGGCAAAACCCTTCCGAAAAAATACAAACTCGTTAAAGTCATTTTGAAAAGGTTCAATGTAGATCCTTATTCTATCGGGTCGGGTATTATACAGCCGTGGGAAAATACACCCCACAAAGATTCTCATCCTAATGGCTGGAGTTTTGATGCTCGGAAGAGCTATACGGGCGATGATAGTATCGTTTTGGACTTTGAAGCCGATGACTATGGTCAAGAGACCGTACTTCTTGTGAAGATGAGCGAAGATTTCAAGACTCTCTATAGTCTAAATAGTAGTACAGGTAAAGAAGATGGAATGGTTCTGATTATTGACGAGTACGAAACGGTTGAGGGATAAGAGTTTAAAAAAAATGTTGCCCAATTATAAAAACATGTCGTATTTTGATGAAACGATAGCGTATCTTGAGGACGAAGATTTTACCTCCGACGGAAAATTGAAACTTAAACCCGGAAAACCGGTTGTTATTATGATCCAAGGAGACTTTTGCGGATATTGCAAGCAGATGAAACCGGCTTTCCAGGGAATGGCAAAGAAAATGCGCGGAAAAGTAATGTGCGCAACCATACAGATCGATGGAGACGAGAGCGAGAAAAAATTGGCTAAGAGGCTCAGCAAAATCCTTCCCGTAGATTATAAGGGAGTTCCTATGGTTGTATCTTTCAACGGCGGTAATTTTGGTAAGGAATACAAAGGAGATAGGGGTGAGGCGAGTCTTGTAGAATTCGCAAAAACAGCGTAAAGATTTATTATGGATTTTATAGATTTTATAGATTTTATATAGACTGTATATAAAATGCCAGACTTTAGCGTCAGAAATGGAAGTATCTTTTCAAATCGTGTAAAAGCAGTTGGAGAACAACCCGCCTTTAATGCTGAACAATTGTTTGATACAGCCATCGATCCGGATTTATTTATGGTGACAGACGGCGAGATCCTCTCGTGGGATGGTGTTGCCGGACATTGGACAGCTGTTCCAGCAAATTTCACAGGAGCAACAGGATCAATAGGGCCAACGGGGGCGACGGGTACTTTCTCCGGTCCTCTTATTACTTTCACACCTAGTTCTTTAGCTACAATAGGAATAAATAGGACTAGACAATTCGGCAATATGGTGGTTGTGAATCTTGATTTGCGCCCAACCGCTCCACTAACAGGACCCACAGAATATAATTTGGGTACTTTTGCAACAGGACCCGCGGGAGGATTCCCAGCGTTAGCTATTTCTGTTCCGACATTACCTGTAGGGACTTTTCTTATGGAAGCTTCTGTATTTTCAACTGATAATAGTCTTAGATTCAAGCCTGCAACAGGTTTTACCGCCCCAGCATCGATAGGGTTATCCTTTGAAGGTGTATATTCACTGATATAATATCCATATAATATCCCTTAGTATAATATTTTTTATATATGGTATATATAAAATGCCGTTTAGAATAAACGTGGGAAGCGGATTTTCAGATCGTACAAAAACTGTAGGAGAACAACCCGCCTTTAATGCTCGTCAATTATTTAATACAGCCATCGATCCAGAATTATCATTTACGGTAAGTGATGGAGAAATTTTGTTATGGGACGGAAATTCGGGAGAATGGATTTCGGGATCTCCCCCAGAAACAACTGGGACAACTGGGATTACAGGTCCCACCGGGTCGATTTCAGGAACGATATCGCCATTTACTCCTGCCGCGGGACGTGTTATATTTGGGCCAACAGGAGGGAATTTTTCCATACGTTACGGAAATGCTGTGGTTGTAAATCTAGCGTTAGAGACAATAATACCAATTACAGGTCCTCTTGCAGTTAATTTGGGTTCATTCACCGAGGGCCCAATATTTGGCAATCCGGCGTTGTCTATCTCAACACCTCTCACTCAAGATACTTTTCTTATGACAGCCTCTATATTTAATCTAGATGGAAGTATTCGGTTCATACCCGCTGTAACAACTACGATTCCAGCAGGATATATTCTTTCTTTCCAGGGAATGTATAGTCTAATATAATTCTTTTTTTATCTGTCCTATGTATAAAATGCCACCATTCAGAATAAATGTAGGAAGTGTATTTTCGGATCGTGTAAAAGTTATAGGGGAACAACCAGCATTTAACGTAACTGTAAAAAAGTTGTAGTAAACTCTTTATATTCCCAAATATAAAGAAACATGAAAGAATTCTCGATTAATGGGATTACGATACTCTTAGGACAGAATGCAAAAGAAAACTCGAAACTCCTCGATTGCGATCCAGAATATTACTGGCTTCACCTTTCTTCGTTCAACTCAGGCCATGTCATTGTTAAGCACACAGACCCAGACGAAGAGACGCTAGAATACGCCGCAGGGTTGTGCAAGAGTCATACGAAGTACAGGAATCTCAAAAATATAAAAGTCGACTGCACAAAAAGAAGAAATTTGGAAAAAAGCGAAGAGATCGGGGAAGCTTTGATTAAGAGTCTTCGCCAAGTTTATACCCTGAAAGTATGAAGTTATATATTTCTTAAAATTGAATAAAATCTACTCAAAAATAAGAAAGATCAAATAAACTATAAAATGGAAACAAATCAGTTCTTTGTGTACTCTTGGCACCAGGATAACGAGGAGGACGTTACGATTATTCGAGCTTATGGTTTAGATGAACAGAATCGGTCTATAGCTGTAATGATTCCAGACTTTACACCGTATGTGTATTTAGAATTACCGAATCATATAGAATGGGATGTTGAGAAAACACAAATGGTAGGTGATCATATTGACGAACTTTTAGGAAAAAAGAAACCTCTAAAAAAGACTTTGATGTTCAAAAAGAAACTTTATTATGCCCACAAAAAGAGAACAATAAAAAATAAGTTAGTGGATCAGAAATTTCCGTATTTATTCCTAACATTTGCAAATACAGGAGATATTAGGATTTTAGGATATAAAGTCAGAAACGCGTGGAACATTCCGTTTCTTGGTAGAATGTATTTCAAGATACATGAGCAAAAGGCAAATCCAATATTACAGTTAACATGTTTGCGAAAGATTCCGACGGCGGGATGGATTATGTTTAATGGTAAGAGGATTGAAGAACATGAGAAGGAAACAGAATGTTATGCAGAATATCACGTAGATTGGAAAGATCTTATTGCGATGGAAAAAGAAACGGTTGCGAAACCTTTGCTGATGGGTTATGATATTGAGGTTAATAGTACGAATCCGGCAAGAATGCCGAAAGCTCATATACACGGAGATAAAGTGTTTCAGATATCGTGCGTATTGGCAAGACAAGGAGACGAAAATAATTGCGACAAATATCTTCTGACATTAGGAGAGCCGGATCCGGGAGAAGTAGGAAAAGATACAGAGATTTTGATGTATGAAACAGAAGCGGATCTATTATCCGGATTCGCAGAATTCATACGAGAAAAGAATCCGCAGGTTATTATGGGTTATAATATTCTTGGTTTCGATATTCCTTATATGGTGGAAAGGGCGAAATTGCATTATGTGATGGATAGTTTCGATCAACAGGGTTATCGAATTGGGGAACATGGACAGGAAAAAGTTATTAAGTGGTCGAGTTCTGCGTATAAGAATCAGGAGTTCCAGTTTGTAGAGGCAGAAGGAAGAGTATTCGTCGATTTGCTTCCACTTGTGAAAAGAGATTTTAAGTTCGACAATTATAGGTTAAAAACAATAGCAACACATTTTCTGGGGGAGACGAAAGATCCGTTAACGGCAAAAGGAATTTTCAAATGTTATAGAATTGGGATGCAAGGGGGTGAAAAAGGCGCCAAGGCGTTGGGTATTGTAGGAAAATATTGTGTTCAGGATAGTGTCTTGGTTGTGAAGTTGTTTGGAAAGTTAGAAATGTGGTTTGGGCTTACGGAGATGGCAAAAACTTGTAATGTACCGATCTTTCTTCTATATACACGAGGGCAAGGGATTAAGGTTTTTTCACAGTTTTATTTATATGCGATGTATCACAATTTTGTTGTGGAAGAGAATGGTTATGTCGCGAAGGAAAACGAACATTATCACGGAGCGACGGTTTTTGATCCGGTTCCAGGAACATATGATAAGGTGGTTCCATTCGATTTTAACAGTCTATATCCGGCGACGATTATTGATCTGAACATTTGTATGAGTACGCTGGTTGTAGACGAGGGAATAGAGGATCATGAATGTAACATAATAGAATGGTCGGATCATATCGGTTGTGAACACGATGAAACGATTAGAAAAACAAAGCCGAAAGCGGTAATTTGTGAACATTATCGGTATAGGTTTTTGAAAGAACCGAGAGGGGTTTTGCCAAGTATTCTTATGAATCTTTTGGAGGCAAGAGCAAAAACCAAGACTCGAATGGCCGAACTTAAGAAAGATCTAGGAGGGATAGAAGACGAGGAGGAACGAGAAAACCAACAGAAATTGATAAACGTTCTTAATCAAAGGCAGATTTCGTATAAGGTGAGTGCGAATTCGGCATATGGCATTATGGGATCGAATAAAGGGTATTTGCCGTTTATGCCGGGAGCGTCGTGTACAACCGCAAGTGCGAGAAAAAGTCTTGATAAAGCGGCCAAGATATTAAAAGAAAGATATAAGGTGCAATTA
>SDBT01018782.1_pt1 | contig 10855 bp, 11 predicted proteins | sample 2277101 | NCBI WGS metagenome assembly SDBT01 (sample SAMN10404973, study PRJNA504765) | marine sediment metagenome | isolation source: marine sediment core GS10_PC15, 103 cmbsf | place: Arctic Ocean: Southern Knipovich Ridge | collected 2010 | reverse complement strand
ACAAGGTAATCCATTTGTTTTTATATAACATGAGATTTAACATATTTAACCTTTAGCACGAAAAACAGACACACCGCCCAATATCATAAATACCGCACCTGGAATCGAAACCGGCACAGAATTTACAGCTACGCCGGCCACGCACAGGATCAATCCAAGGGCCCATAAAACTAGCCATGTAATCCTTTTCATTATTTGTTTCCTTGTATTGTGGCCCGGATAGAATCCCTGCCATCCGGGCCGGTTAAAGCAGCGTCCCTGCCTTCAAAATATATGCAAAAAAAGGCATTGTTTGTGTAGTGGCCTGTTCTTTGGCATTGACCTTGTTCGTGGCGTCCGCAGTTTTTGCAGGTGTCGGTCATTCGAGATACCCTGCGAGCTTCATAATGAAGTCTTTTGCTCGATCCGTGAGTTCTTCTTTAATGTAACCCATTTGAAGGTCCTCGCTGGGGGCCGGCTCACATTCATCATCTTCGAATTTCAGGAAACACTTTGCCAGTTCATCAAAAAATGCCGCCTGCTCCTTGCTGTCGGCCTCAGAGAGAACAAAACCCATTTCTTTTGGGCTGATTATTATATCAACCTTTTTTGTGAACACTTTCATAATATCTCCTTTTCAATAAAACAGGGCGGCTCACGAATCTACGTGGCCGCCCGGTAACCAAGATCCTGCTGGTCAGAGCAATACTTGGAGGTGCTTTTGTTAGGTTTTGTTGTGCTTTTTGCATTTTGCGCCTGACCAGCAGTATACTTTATTTACCTTACGTTCTACTTTACAAATATACTGTATTGTCGGCGGTTGTCAAGTTTACACATGAATTTTTATTATTTTTTTTACAATCCCTTTGCCATAAAGAAGTTATAATATAAGTCTTTTTAATACCCACACCTTATAGTACAATTATGATTTTGGCTTCCAGTCCTTGATCCAGGACCGGCCGCCGAAATCTCTGACAGTTTCATACCACCGGCGGGCCCACCATTTGGACATTTTCTTTGTTCTCAGGTTAATTTCAAAAACCCGGTCGAAATAATCTTTCCATATTGCCGGGTCAAGATATCCTTCTTCCATTAGTTGATAGCCGCCGTCATGCCCGCAGGAAGGTTCCAGGCATTTGTCCAGGAACTTCTTTTGCCATTTCTTTGAGATTAGCCCGAGCATGTAAGCCCATGCCTTTGGTGGTCCAGTGGGACCGTCCCAAGCGTAATGCTTGGCTTGTACAAAGCTTCCACCGATATATAGTACGACATATTCTGCTCTGATACCATAACGGAGTTCCGGCCTCTTAACGCCACCAGCTACATCTGGTAGTTCTGACTCAAATTCTTCCGTCAACTGATACTTATATGGTTTGAGGGATCGGTATTTAATCATCAGAAATCCCCCATAAGCGCGGAGAACTTTCGTAACCAACAAAACCATCAGGGCGGGCCGCGACGGTATCAGTCAACAGCCCCGCCGAGTTTAACACACTGGCTTCAAAGAGATAATTTAGCATTTTCAAAAACTCAATATTGGTCCTGGCGTTAAACTTATTGACCGCCACCCAATTCGTCGGAGAAAAGACCCACTCAAAGCCCTGGTATTGTGGATCGACAAGGAAGTGATTGACCTTTATCGTGGTCTTGGTATACAGGTTCGGGTCGCTATAATTTTCGTGTTCATAAAGTATCTGTGTGCAGCCCGCCAGTAGGATCAGGGCTAAGATCAACAACTTTTTCATGGGTTCTCTCCATTATCAACATTTCAAATAAAGCCAGCAATTCGCCTGGCGTCTGGATACATCCGAAGATGTCAAACTCTTTCAGTACCCGCCGGCGTTCGTACTCACTCCGCAAGGCCGATACGCTGTGCTCGCTAAATTCGTGCCGGGCCATGGCCAGAATTGTGGCTCGGTCCTTCATACATGCCGGTCCGAGAGATATTGCAGGGTCATATAAACCAACGCCAGTACAACAATGCCGATTATCCCTATTATCGCCGTTGTCGGTACCGCCTGGACTATCTCTCTCACCATCACGGCGCCGACCAAACCGCCCGTCAGTTTCTTACCCCAGTTTTTGTCTGTGTTTTCCATATTTCACTCCTTTCCTGAATTTTCTTCTTGACTTCTATGTTAAAATAGGTTACTTTGGAACTATGAGTGATTTTCCTAAAATCCGGTCCAAAGAGTGGCTTTTCTTCATTTTTATCACTATTGTTGTCCTTGCCGCGTTTACATTATTTACTTTGCTTGCTGGCGATAAAGCGAAAGATTTAATTTTTCTTTTTGTCGGTTGGTTGTTTTTCTTCGCATTAGGTCTTATATTCGGGCAACACAAAAAATAATTTTTATCTGCCTCCCGCCCTGCCACCACTTCGCCCGCCGGAGCGTCCACCAGAACTTATTTTTTTACCTTGACGTTTTTCTATTACTTTTCGACCACCTTCGGTTGACCATACACCGCTGAACATTCCCTGAACCAAGTCCTGTATATCATCCATTCTAAACAACATTCTCCCACGCCGGTCCTTTACCCCACCTTGGGAATAAGCAATAATCGCGTCTACCATTCTCGACCATTGAACGCCACCGGGCACACCGAAAACCCCCGGACCATACTTGATCAACTCATTTCTTAATTTTCTCCAACTATTCGATTCTAAAACATCGTCAATTCCTTTTGCTATTCGGGTTGCAGTTCCAACCGGAGACGTCAGGCCGGATGCACTACCACCCATGTACTCTTTATAAAATATCCGAACAACAGGGGTCAGCCAAAATTCCGCAAATGGTATCGGCGGTCTTTTCCAATTCCACACATCTTTATTGGCCCCTTTTTTGGCAATCGACGCAAAAACCGTCGCCGCGGCCAAAAACCTGAGAATAGACCATGCGGCGTACAGTTTACTATCAGGGGGCGTCCCGGTCTTTCCAAGATACTCCCTTAGTGTATTCATTACCTCGTAAGCGAAGGTTTGGTATGGCGCCGCCGTTTTAACCACTAAAGACCTCAAAATCGCGGGCTTGTCTTCATCGTTATACATACTCTGCGTTTTGGCCCCGCCATCGGAGGCATAGTTTTTCAGGGCCTGGCCGGTTAGCCCTCGTTTTGAACCATGTAAATGAGCGGCCCTGATTGAAGTTCCGGTCAAAAGTTTCTCAAGCTGATCACCAAAATATGTTGATATATCTCTCACCACCTCACCCTTCGTCCGACGGAGTTGAACAGAAGAACCAATAAGGTTCTCCGCATCCTGCCGACTCATCTTGCCTGCCTTGGCGGCCTTTACAATGAAAGAATAATAGTCCCTGGCCGTCTTTTCCCTGACCTTGGGGTTGAGCCACTGTTTGAATCCCCTCGCTGTATTTATAGGCCCATATCGCCCTACTGTCAGTGCCAACGAACTGGTCTGTGTAAACAAGTTCCACGAAAGGTTGAACGGGAAAACGGCCATGTTTCTCACGTTATTAAACCATCGCATCGCCTTTTGGGTTTTGGGTAAGTATGTCAATTTTATTCCGCGATCAAGTGATGGTTTGATGCCGGCATAAGCCTCTGCCGTCCAGTCACCCAAATAATTAGCGGCGTCTTTCTTGCCCATCGCCTCTAATTGCTGAACAAAAACCTTGTTGTTCTGGATTATTGACGTGTTAAAAATGTCCTTCATCGCCGTCACTAAATAAGTTTGTGCCAATTCAGTTGCAGACTTGACTCTCTCCTCATACGGCATATTTCCTTCTCTTGCCAACTCCCTGGGATTGAAGGGCTTATTAGGCTTGATATAATCCGGCAATGGGGATTTTTTACCAAAAACTGTTTCGTAAACCTTCTCTGTTGGCAACCTGCGAAACATCATTCGTTCCCAGATAGTGGTGTCTCGTAATATATGGGGTGAATAATTAAGCCTGTATGGGATAGGGTCCTGGTCCCTCATTATTCTTGCCTGGTTCTGTTCTTCGATCACATCATCATAAAACTCCCGTAAATCCATCGCCTGCTTAACGACCGAAGGCTGCGCACCGGTTGATTTAATTATTTCTTTTGTTGACTTACTCCTGTCAGTTCCGGCAATCCCCTCTAATATTATATTGATCTGTTCATCCTCTTTGCTTCCTATTTTAGCTTTAAGTATTTTTTTCAACTCCGCTGTTTTCTCTTTTCTGTATTCATCTTTCTGTATAGACATCTCCCTTGTGGGCCACAAAATAAATCGCTCGGCGGCCCCGGCCTGGCCCTTCAATTTCTTTTTTTCCTTTATACTTAAAGATCCATCTATCTGCTGAACCGAGCGGGTCACGTCCTGGCCTAATGGATACACATCTACAAAGTTTTTATATTGCGAAAACTCCTCCGGTGCAAAAGTTCCGGACTTTCTGACAGCAACCGACACCTTGCCGCCTTTTGTCATTCTTAGCGAAACCCCCTCGTCCTTTGCCGTCTTGAAAAGTTTTGCCCTTAACTTCCTGATTAGCTTATTGGCCTGTTGCGCGGTTATCTTTCCTGACAACCGCTTGCCGTTGACCCATCTCATTCTTCTTTGAATGGGTCGTATTTTTGATGTTTCCGGTAGTTGGAGGCCCGAAAAATAATCTATGTGTTTATTGAACGCGGGGCTACTCGTTCCCAACCCCGGCTCAATTTCCACGTCCCCCGCCTCTCCTTTTGTCATGGCTTCATCTATTCGAGCCTGGCGGGCGAATTTGGCCGTGTCGATTTTCTCTTGCTTGGTGGGTAAATCCTTCTCTACTCGCCTCTTGAGTTCATCCCCTGCCTCGAGCAGCTTTTTGTCACCTGGTAAAGGTTTGCCCGTCTTAGCCCGCTGGGCGGCACGGAACTCGTCCTTTGTTATGGCCGGCTCTTTGGCTGTGGGGGGCTGGGCTAACCGAACACCACCCTCGCCCTCAATAGGTTCAAGTCCCCGTTCCTGCTCAGAAAATGCTGCTGTCTTCTGTATGCCTGCCTCTTGCTGTAAGGCCCTTCCAGCAATACGCCCCGGCTGTTCCTCAACACCCAACCCCGCTCCTCTTTTTTGAATGACAGCATCTTTTATTCCTTTCAGTGGTTCTCCAATTTTTGACATTATAGCAGAAGTCTGTTTAGTTGTCAACACAAAACCTTGGATACCTTTATTTTCTTGTATTGCCTTTTCAACTCTATGATGTCCATCTATTACAAATGAGCCTTCTTTTGTCGTAGCCAACAAAATCGGATTCCTGATATCCGCATTCTTGACAGTTTCAGGGTCTATTCTAATAAGTGCGGCTGCTACTCGTAATTCAGGAACTTCTTCCGTGGTGAAGGTTGCTAACTTAGGTGATTGTTCGCGTACAATATCAAAGCCAGCATCAATATTAAACTGTTTTTGTCCGAATCTGAAAACCTCATTTTCTTGCCCTCTGGCTTTTCGACCAGCCTCAATTTCTTTTTCCCTGAATCTTGCCACCTTCCCCTCTGTGGGGGCTGGCTTGGGTACTTCTGCCTCTTTTGCTTTCACAGGCTCTACAGCGGGTGCTTGCGTTTTGGAGGAATCGGCAAAAAGGTCTACCAACGCCTCTCTTGCGTCTAAATCAGCCTGTGGCGCTTTGGGGGGAAGAGTGATACCTTCTTCGCCGAGTTTTGGCACCTGTGCTTCGCCTGGGCCTTCTGGTTGGGGTTTTATGGCCTCTGTGGTTATCCTTAGCTTTTCTCTTTCTTCCTGTGCAATCCTTTCGAGTACGGCCTGGTCCTGTGAAGTGTCGCGGTCCGGGTTCTGTTGGGCGTACTCTGCGGCTTTTTGCTGTATGTTTTCAATCAGTTCTGTTTGTTGCTGGCCCCGCTTAGCTTCTACCGCTGCCGTAAACCGCCTACGGGCCTCATCGGCCCTGCCCTGGTCCGATGGTCCAAACTTCGACAATACCGCCTGGCCGAGTAGCGGAACGCCGAGCACCGTAGCTTCGACGCCTAACGTCTCAAGGTCGAAAATGTTATTGCGCAGAGCCGCCTCAATCCTTTCGGGGGCGTTAGCCTCTGGACCGGCTCCGAAGTCCTCGACGCCGACAGCAGCCTTCATTAGCGCTCCAAGCTTTTCCTCACCTATTTCACCGATGATATTGCTGTACCCGGCCTTTGTAGCCATACTCTGTGCGAAATCTGCGGCTGAACCGCCAGTTATATTCATCCACGCCTTACGCATACCATTGACGAGCTTCTTGCCGCCGGGTGCTAAACTTACCACTTTGCCGAGCCCGGCTGTAATAGCCTCTCCAGCTTCCTCACTTGCCGCCTCTATCAACTGGTCGGCATAACCCATAGCAAAGGACCTGGCCCAGCCTTCCGGCTCTCTGAGTCCTATTTCGGCTTGTGTCTGACGCTCTTGCGTCTTTTCAGCCACCCTGGTCCCCAAACCCAGGGTAGTCCGGGTAATCGCCCCACCCGTCCAGCCAGCGGCCCTGAGTGCAACTTGCCCCGCTTTGGTTTTGGTATAGCCTTTCAGTACCTTCTCGACCGCCTTACGGCCTGCGGTGGCTCCTATCTTGGCAAGCCCCCCGGTCATAGCGAACTCGATCATCCAGGTCGGCATGATACTTATACCCTGGGCCACCTTGCCCCAAAATGTCCGGTCCTGGGTAACATAGTCAAAGTAATCTGATACCAACTTCACATCCTCTTCGGACGAACTGAAAACGGCAGGCAGGTTCGGTTGGAACGGTGCCACGGCCATACCTTGAGATACAGGCTTGGTGTAGTCAAAACCACCATCTGCAACTCGCTTAAAAGCTCTCTGGACCTCCAACTGGTTTATTGCACCCGCAAAACCCCCGGCAATGGGTATTTTCTCCGTGAGCCTCCTTGTGTCGCCAAATTCCTGCTTTATGTTCTGGATAAAGCCGGTTTGGGTATCCGACTGCTTTGGTTTTGTCACCGCCGATAGCGGTTCGGCTGGACCCACCTCTGGTACCTCATCAAATACATCCCTCTTGACAGGTTCGATTGTGTCGAATATGTCCTTTTTTTTTACGGGCAAAGTTAATGTGTCGAAAATATCGGTCAAAAGACGAAGCCCCTCTCTTTTGCTATTCTACGAGCTTCTTCCCTGTCCCCGCCGGCTTCGGCCAAAATCGACTGGGCGGTGGCCGCATCAATTTCTTTTGTCTCAGGTAATACGATTTCGCCCGTATCTGCTTTTTCTAAAACCCACTGCGTCTTTTCCTTCTGGTCCGGCCATAATACATCTATACCGAGGAACTTTTTCTTTTTTGCTTGTTGTAAAGTTATTTTGCGAACCTTATAACCAGAGGCTTTTGCCATTTGTTTGACGGTGAAAATCTCGTTTTTTGTTGGTTTTCTTGGGTCGCCGGTATCTTTTTGGGTCGTTATATCAAATAAATACTTTTCGATGGTTTTAACATCATAGACCTTTCCAGGCGGCGGTTTCCCGGTTGTGCCAGATATGACTGTGCCGCCGGCGCCCTCTATTTGTGCTGCAAGGTTGTTGTAATTTACATCATCAACCAAGTTTGACCGCTGCCTGCCTCCTTTTTCCTGCCACCTTATTATCCGCCGCTTGGCGGGTTGTGGCTGTGCCGTCCTTGCCAGTCCTACTGCTTCGCCTGGCGATAACCCGAAACTCAGGGCCTTTGACACTACCTGCTGTGGTGTCAACGGCTGGCCGGGTACCTGGCCGAACTGGGCGGGTGTGTCATCGAGTACATTACTTCTCAGCGCATCGAAGCCCTGGTCGCTCATAAGCATCTGGTTGTTGATCGTCGAACGCGGTTGCGGGTCCAAGGCCATAGCAAGGTCAGACATTTGGCCTGCCTGCTTCTTCTCTTTCCTTTGGTTCCCCATCATCTGCGCCAACTGCATCATGTATGCCTTGTTTTGCGCGTTTACATCCCTATACGGTACTACTATTGTTGTCATTATTTACCTCGCACTTCCGCCTTTAATTCCTTCACGGCATTTACAAGTAAACCGATAACCGCGTTCATATTAACACACTTAACACCTCCAACGTCCGTAACGGCGTCGGGGATGATCTTTTCGAGGTCCTGGGCCATTACCCCGCCCGCCCGAGCGCCCTTCATACCCTTGTAGTCGAACATCGAGCCCGTCAGTTTGTCGATTTTTTCCAAAGCATTTTCGATCGGTACTATGTTCTCTTTCACCCTGATATCGGAGAACGGCGGCGGTGGCACCACTCCTGCCCCTCCCCCAGAAAAGGCCAGCGCCGCCGCCATTGCATACGGCGCCAGTTCACTTGCCATGCTCGGGCCTTCCTGACCCACAACAGTATCGAAAGCAGATGACCCGAGCGCCTGTGGTAAGTATTGCAGCCACGGATTATTAAACGCCTGCGCCTCGTTAAACACATCCTGGCCGGCACCTAAGAACTGCTGGTTGATCCCCCGTTGCATACCACCCATGCCCGCCATTTGCCCTAAACCGCCCGCGGCTAATTGTTGGCCCTGACCCGCAAGTTGACCCGGCAGTTGGGCAAAATTCATGGCCTGGTTTACTCCCACCTGCTGCCTTCCGAGTTGAGCCTGTTCGCCGCTGAATAATGCGTTTGCAAGCATGGCGGACTGATTCGTTGCCAAGTCCCTACCACTCCTGGAAATTTCCCGGCCTATCCCGCCGGCATCGCCGGTACCCGTCGTGGCCACGCCTCTTTCCTGGATGGCCGGTACTACCTCATCACGCCACATATTGAACGCCGGGCGCATGTTGGCCTGCCAGGCTTCCTGTGTGCTTGTCGGGTCGAACGGTTGCATTATATCGCTGAGTCCCTGCTGGCCCATGCCCATAAACTGGCCGCCCATTGCCGGGTCGAATTGGCCGAATTGCTGCAGGCCCCCCTCTATCCCGGGCGAAAGGCCGCCGGCCAAATCAAAGGCGGAGGTCTGCAACCCCGATGCCGGAGCTACACGATCACCGCCGAAAGGAGTTATACTTTGCCCCGGATTGATCTGACCGATCAGGCCCCGGAGCAGTTCCTGTTGCTCGGGCGTGAGTGTTGGTATCTGTTGAGGATCGCTTGAACCACCGCCACCAAATAAATCTCCCATTTTTATATCTCCAAAATAATGCGTTTGCTGCGTTTTAACTTAATATCCAGCTTCTCAAACTTTTCTTCATAAGCCTTCGGCCTGGTTGTTATAAATTCAATTTTTACGTTATCCTTATTGCGCCAACTTCTTATGAACTCAACGGTCCCTTTAATCGCATCACCAAATTGGTATTGTTTATCTACACTCAGTACGCTTACCTGTACTGTTTCAATTAAAAGATTGGCGGTTGCCCAGAGTATTCCCTTAATCTTTGATTGTTCATCTACCAAAATAAAAATCAATGTGGTGGGATCACACATGAACCGCCCAACTAATTTATATAGCCTGTCAATATCAAAATTGTGGTCTTTGACCTGCTCGAAAAGGTGTCTCGGTATCAAGGAAAATAAATCCGGTCGGTCTATTCGTACAAATTTAAGTTCTTCAAACTTAGATGTTTTCTTAGATATTTTCTTTTTCTTAGGCACTGGCTTTTCTCCATGATTGTTTTTTTAACGCCGCCAGCCGCTTCTCGGCTGACTTGAACCCATCCGGCCTGTATTGGACGTATGAGCATATCTTCATCTTGTCGATTGATCCGTACACCTGGCCCCAGGCTTTTCCCAACGAATCGCCGCGGCCTGTGATTATCCCTAATATCCCATCCGAGCCCGCACAGGCCAGGTGGTCGATGTTGTTGTAAATGTCCTGTCCCCAGAATCGAGGCATCTTACTCAAATCACCTAAAACGGTCACGTCTTTGGCAAATTCGAGTAAGAGCTTCTTATCCGCATAAGGGAACGGCGGGATCGACAATCTCTGGGACGCCGCATATCCATTGTGAAAACCGACCTTGAAATCCTTCTCGAAGAAATCCGTTAGTTTTCCCTTCAACAGTTCAAACAAACAGTAAATGGCATCATATCCGAACCTCGGGGACCATTCCAGAAAGTAAGGCACACCCTTGCGTATGATCAGGTTGGCGTCGCATGGGCCGATATAGTTGTTCATTTTCAGGTATGCGGCCATCTTGAACAGCTCCGGTATCCCGACAGAACTTAGATCGTCCTCTAACCATACGGTATTTGATTGTGAGCCAATGGCGGGGCCGAGGTTGCCGGTCATTAACCGCTTATCTTCAAACGTCCTGTTAAAATGTTCCGGTCCCTTCGGCCCCACCCATACTTCGGTAGACACCTCTGCCCCCTCGATCTTCTTTTGCAGAACATATTCGACTTTGTCGCCTATCCGCCGGTTCCATTCACCCTCCATCTTCGTGGCGATCTCACCCACAAATTTTTCAACATACGTCAAGTCCAGGTCCTGGTTGTTTTCCGGCTTGAATACCCACATATCCTTACTGTCTTTTAGAAACTTCAAGCCCTTGGATAGTGAGTTAAATTCGTGATGTTCAGGCAAAGTAAATCCCATTTTTTCAGCCAGATCAAGTCCCTTGTGTCTGTCAAGTTCGATCTCCTCGGCAATGGCGCCAGCTCCTATTACCCTGTGGTCCTTCTTTAATTTGTCACCAACCGGACCAAAAACCGAGGGTGTACTTGCCTTGAGGCCGAACATCTTGAGGAGGATGATATCCTGCTTTGTCCGCTCGTTTACGCGGGTTATATCGAATACGATTATGTCCGCTTTGGCGATAACTTTTTTCAACTCACCTGTTTTGACCTTTGGAACGATCCCGTCGTAATTCTTTCTGTACCGAGGGCTATGAATGTAAATCCGCGCATCGGTACCCTCTCGCTTTAAGCGATAAACTATCGGTAAACTTTCACCTGAATTTGAGATAAATAAAATCATCTTCGTTGTCCATGTCTATACCTTTTAAT
>SDBT01018781.1_pt1 | contig 10856 bp, 14 predicted proteins | sample 2277101 | NCBI WGS metagenome assembly SDBT01 (sample SAMN10404973, study PRJNA504765) | marine sediment metagenome | isolation source: marine sediment core GS10_PC15, 103 cmbsf | place: Arctic Ocean: Southern Knipovich Ridge | collected 2010 | reverse complement strand
TGTATTATAGTATTCTATTTAACAAAGCACAATATTCATATCAACCTGAAAGCGGTATTCTGTTTGTTCCAGATGCAGGCTCTAAGGCAGTTCTCCAATTACTAACAAAAATTGGACGATTATTATCATCATATTTCAAAAAGATTATATCACCAGTAGCCCATATACCAGTAAAGATTGTTCCATTAACCGTTTGTTTTGGTAATCCAAGTAATGCATCTTTAACGGCTTGAATTTTTGTATGAGTAGTTTGATAGTCATTCACATTACCACGAACTCTAACTTGAACAGTATTAAAATCCAATAAAAACTTTGGATTAGGCTCAGGACCACCAGTGTCAAAAATCGTTATGGTTCTATGAGGAGAAGTTGGTTCTTTAGAAACATGGACTCCCCAATCAGCATCAGGACTTGTACTGCCAACAGTAGCAGTAAGAAGAAGAGATTTAAAATCTTCAGCAGGACTTGTCATTTAAGTTTGGCCTTCACATGTTTAGCCATTATTGCTTCTAATTTTGGCACAGCCAATTGAGCACCTGTCTGTAAATATTTCCACTGACCTATAGCATGTTCCCTATTATCTTCATGAACTAAAACCGCATAATCAACAAATCCAGTCGGAGCGTTTCTTCCTGGAGTATTGCTTTGCCCACCATATGACACGGTTACTTTTGGATTATTAGGATTTGGATCAACCACAAGTTTCGCACTATCTCTTAAAGATCCATCCTGCACTGGAACAAGAGGAGTTGTTTCTTTTATTATTTCCTCTCCCATCTCTTTCAATGCAGCTTGAATTTGATTCTTTTTTAATTCAGAAAAAATGTTTTTTAAATTGGTAACGACATTTTTTATCTGTCTACCAGTATCAACTTTAGCACCGGACCCTGTACGATTAAATGATCCTGTAGCAAATGTTGTAGTTCTTGGAGCCATTACAAAAATACCAATCGTTCAAACAATGTTCCTTTTAAATTTGGTATCTTTCTAAATGATCTAATTTCTCTAGCATCAGAAACTGAAGTTGGATTAGCACCAGTAGATGTGCCTAAAAATAAATATCCTTTGTTTTCTACATCAATACCAAGATAAACTTTTGCTACCGAAATAACCTCATTTCCAGAGGCATCCATAAATAGTTCTACTTTATCTTCCCACCTACCTTTCACTATTGTTGGAGATCCAAAATTACGACCACCAAAACCATCATTGGTTCCAGGTGACCAATATGTCACATTTTGTCGAAGGTTTCGAGTTATGTATGACATAACTACGATCTTGCTTCAATTCTTAGATCTGTACTAGCACCAACACTGCTCACCACAACTCGTAAATGACAAATACCAAGTTCAAACGATAAAATATCTGGCGCAGTAGTACCAAGTGTTCCTCCAAATGAATCTGTTACAACAGCCTGCCAAGTTGTTTTATTATCAAATGACATTTCCAAGGCTACAGCGGCCGTATTAAAAACACCCGTAATAAGAAAATCTCTACGACCACCAGAATGATAAAATTCTTCACTGGTTGCATTAGCAGTAGCATTTTCAAAGAAAAGTATTGACATTATTCAATCCTCTAAGTTTTATCGCAGTACATTCTAGCATCATACCACAATAAGATCCATTAGTAACTATCTAAATTCTTTTCGTCTCTCCATCTCTTTGAACGATGTTTTGTTTCATCTACTACCCTGCGTACTTCTTCAGGATCAATATCTCGTTGTATAAATGCCTTTATGGTAAGTCTATCAAGATCGGTGTCTTGATGATATGAATGCCATGATCCAATTCCGCCTGTATTACTCATCACCTTAAAACAGAACAGTTTATTTGGATGATATGATATTCTTTTGACTTCATCAAAATCATCATACGTATAATGTTCACCAGTATCTTCAAAATTTGGATCTTTAGGTTTGAACAACATGGTTTCAAAACCACGTTCATTAATTGGAACAGATGGTATATGAAATATAAGACTGATAACTTTATCATATCTATCAGTGTGAGGTCCAAAGCCAGCATTTAATCTATCAACGATTAATCGTCCACACATATAAACATCTTCTTCTGGAAAAGTTTCAAACTTATTCAATAGAGCAGTAATAAACTCATCACCAAAATATGAATACCGAAAATTATCCCAAAATGTTTTCTCTTTTTCTTGAGCTCGTGATTCAAATATTGTTGTTTGATCCATACCACCACAAGGATCGCTAACAATATTCATTCTAAATACACCCTCTTTCTCAGGCAAAAACATTTTGTGTGATGGAACTCTGGCCAAAAGAACTTTATAAAAAGATTCTGGAAATATGTTATCAATCTCCAAATGAGGAAATGGATCTGTGATTACTTTTGAATTCAAAATTCTATCAATTGAATGACGTATGGCATTATGAGAAGATGTCATGTCTGAACTCCATAATCAATCAAGATTCCATCTTAGCACGAATAAGTTACAAAGCACCAATAAGTTTTAATATTCGCACATTAAAATTAAGCAAGTCTTGATATAACTCTTTACGTCTCAATTTTAAAATGTTCACATATCCTTTATTGTTCTCTAATGCTACCATAGAATTATACAATTCATATTCTGTACATGAAGTTTTCAAGCACGGAGTATTTACTTCACGAGAAAAGAACTCAACTTTTTTATGATCGCCATAAGCAATACAGCGAGTGTCTTGTCCAAAAGAAAAGATGTTACCATGACCTCTCATAGCAATAACCATATTCATTCTTTTATAAATTCCTAATATCTGAGGAACATAGAAATATTGTTCTGGATACAGATATGGGTATAATTCTGAAATATCAAAAAAAACGTCTTTTAAAATATCTCTAAAAATATATGACTCGTTCATATCATATGCGGACACATGAGGTATCCATACAACTTTTCCCCCTCCTTTAAATTCCAAAAAACGTTTACATACTTTTGCAATTTTAGATATATCATCAAGTTTCAAATCATCTTTATATCGCGTTGAAAGTCTATCACCAGCCCAATTAATTCCAATCAAATAATCATCATTATGAAATGGAAGTGAAAGATCAAATCTTTCTACAAACATCGCTGGATCAGGAATAACATCTATTTTTTTAAAAACCTCAATATCTTTCAGAAATTTTCTTGTTCCAGAATTTCTTACAGAAACCAATTTAGCTATCCTTATTGTTTCTCTCAAATGATCATAAACCTTTTCTGGAAATCCACTATCATAAGGAAAATCATTTAAACCTATTGCATAAATGATAATGGGTATTTGGATACGTTTTAATAATTCTATATCAATATTAAATTGCCACCCAGATTCAGTATTAAATCCATCACCTTTCATTATCAATCCACCACCACCAACAATTAAAGCGTGTCCAAATGAATTCATATAAGTTATATCATCTAAAGTAAGAGCATTTCCAGCTTTCAAATCTATTGAAATAAAATTTAATGATTCTTTTGAAATAGCAGACAAGCTAGATCTAATCCCATGCGTAACTGCCATGTCTCCATAATTTCTCGAAGCTGCATTGTAATGAAATATTGTTTTCATTAGATTATTGTTCTACCCCCATCAATGATCAAGTTTTGTCCTGTCATGTATGATGAATCTGAACTGGCTAAAAATTTAATAGCGGCTTTGTATTCATCAACTTTTGCCATACGACCCATTGGTATCCTAGATGCAAGACGATCAACAAACTCTTGATCATGCTTATTGAATATACCTCCAGGAGATAAAGCATTTACACGAACACCATCTTTAGCCCAATACTCTGCCAAATACTTTGTCAGTCCAATCAATCCATGTTTTATGACTGAATAAGTTACAGGCTTTTTACCATCCTTATAAATACGTTGATCTGGAGCTATGACGGATAAATCAGATGCAATATTTATGATAACTCCAGATTTCTTTATAGCCATGTCTTTTCCAAATACTTGTGAACACAACATAGCTCCAGTCAGTCCAACATCAATTTGACTGTTCCAACTAATTTGACTCATATCTTCAAACAACCCTTGATTTTTCTTATCAATCCAAGATGGATTTATACAAGCATTGTTTATCAAAATATCTATTGGTCCACTAATATTACGAAGTTCATTTATGCTGGTTAATTTCGTCACATCCATGTATTTTATAATAATTCCAAGTTTCGATTTCCAAGGACGATCATTTAAACTTTTTAAATATACATCTGTTGCATAAACTTGTGCTCCTTCTTCATATAAAGCTTCAACATGTTGAGGGCCTAATAAACCACCAGCCCCAGTCACTAAAGCAGTTTTCCCTTTAAGCTTCATTGTACCAAACCTCAACCATGTCTCTATATGCATCCATAGTCGTGGTCAATTGTTCTTTTTTAGGTCTAGCAGCTTGAAGAATACAATTCCCTTGATAATTTATCTTTTTTAATGTTCGAAAAACACGTTGAAAATCTGCATCTCCAAATCCCAATATTTTACTTTCTCCGTTAAAAACTCTATCTTTAACGTGTACGTTTTCTATGTAATGTTTATATGTAGTAATTTCATCAAGAGCATCATATCCTTTTGAAGCACTGTTTCCAATATCATAAGTTATTCCAATATTAATAAGTTGTTCTAACATCTTTGACAAATCATAAGAAGGCATATCAGATTCTATTAAAATTTTAGGCAAGTATGACCACTCTTTAATAACATCACAAAACCACGCTTGTTCTGCTTTAGTTGTTATTGATCCGTTATCAACTAAAGGGATTGTAATTGATTGAATATGAGTGTTTTCTGAAATATTTTGTAATACCTCAAAAGTCTTTCTAATTAAAACATCACGTTCTGACTTTCTATGTTCTTTCCAAAAAGGGTTGTACATAAAACACATACCATCTATTGAATTTATATCTATATCAGATCTTAAAACAAGTCCTTGTACTTCGTCTGCTCCTTCTTTAGTCAATATTGGGTTATTGTCCCAATCATCTATAACCCACTCCATCAAATTAAAACGATGAATATTAGCAATTTGCAGTTCAATTCTCCATTGCTTGTGTGGAAAACTCTGCAACAAAGAACTTTCTCGAGGAACAAACCTACCCTGCATAAAACCTACACGCATCACTCACCTACCATCCCTTTAGCAGTCCAACCACCATCAACATATAAATCTATACCAGTCACATATTTAGAAGCATCAGACGCTAAAAATATAGCCGCACCAACAAGATCTTCAGGTTGTCCCCATCTATCTAAACAAGTATGGTTTTTTCTATTCTTAAATTTATCTTCATCCTTCCAACTTTTATCTGTCATATCTGTATGAATATATCCAGGAGCAATATTATTAAATCGAATACCATCTTTACCATGATCTACGGCTAAAGCTTTAGTGAGCATTCTCAAACCACCTTTAGATGCTACATATGCAGGATTGTTTGGAAATCCAAGTGTGCCGCCAATACTTGTAATATTGATAACACTTGATTCAAAAGGCATAAATTCTAAAGCTATCAAGATGGCCGAGTATGCACTTCGTAAATTGGTATCAATGGTAGCACTAAATATTTCAATATCACTATGCAAATATGTTTTATTTTCCTTTGAAAGAGTTATACCGGCTGCATAAACCAAAATATCAATTTGTTTCAAATAAGCACACAACTCATCAAATCTCTTTAAATCCATAACATCACATCGCTCATATTTAAATTCATAAAATCCAGATATGTGTTCATCTGTTTTAGATCGACCACAACCCGTAGTATCAGCTCCAGCATTATGCAGTCCTGTAGCTATAGCGTGACCAATGCCTCTGGATGCCCCAACTACCAAAGCCGTCTTACCTGTCAGATCAAAAAGTTTAATGGTCATTGTAACCTCCCTTTGTTATAGAAGTTTTTTTGCAAACTCATAATCTTCAAAAGTATTAATATCAATTGAACTTTTTTGATCCATTAAATATGGCACAGACATAGGAATATGAAAGGATTCATATTGTTGGAACAACATTGTGTTTGTCAAAAAAATTACACCATTTACTTCAAAAGTTTCATCAACCTCTTGGGTCTGTTTATTCAATCTATGAAAACTAACGTAAGGATACAAATAACCATCAACCGTATATCTCAAAGTTTCAAGTGGTGCTGTTCTTTTTACTCCTATAACAGATGGATAACCTTCTTTAAAAAGCTCAATTGATTCATTTATGTGTTGAGTCGTTCTGAATGGACAATTGGGAAATAACATCATAATGCCATCAGGAAAATACTCGTGTTGCTTAAATAATCTCTCTAATGCCCATATGCAAACTTTAGACGCATGTTTTTCACCAGCAGCAAAAGGATTTGGTTGATGCCACATTTCAACATTACTTGAAATAGCCGCACTTTTAACTTTAGGATCATCAGAACAAACTATCAGTCTATTAATATTTGAATCTTTTGCAGAATCAATAGTTTTTTGAATTAATGATTTACCTCCAAAGTCAACAGTGTTTTTACCAGGAAAACGAACACTGCCTAAGCGTGCTGGTATGAACCCCAAAATTTCCATCAAATAGTATCATTCCTACGAAGCTTATTCATAACGGGAATTTCATCATCAATGATAATTTTTCTTCCATCTCCTCTGGCCTTTTCCCAACGTCGTATATCCTGAACCAAACGTCTAAATCCTTCAATATCAAGTGAGGCTGACTGATCACTTCCCCAATCAGAACGACTCAATGTTAAATGCCGTTCAATTGATTTGGCTCCTAACGCAACCGCCATGATTGAGGTTGATACACCAACCTCATGTCCAGAGTACCCAATTGGGATATTAGGAAATACCTCTTGCATATTTTTTATACATTGTAAATTTAAATGTTCAATTTTTGTTGGATAGGTTCCAACACAATGATACAAACATGCTATAGTTCCACCCCAATAAATTATCTTCGAAACAGCCCTAAGAACAGTTGTACTATCACACATTGCTGTTGAAACCAATAATGGACGTTTACTAACGCAAGCTTGAAGTAGTAGCGCATCAGTAATACAAGCTGATCCTATCTTTAAATATGGAATTTTAAATTGACATAAAAACTCAACTGATTGAATATCCCAAGGAGAGGCAAACCATTCTATATTACATTCCCTGCAAAAATTATCAATCTCAGTATATTCTTCATATCCAAATTCAAGACCATATTTCAATTCTCCATTTGTAGTACCAAAAGGAGACTCACGAGGACGATTAAGATCAGATTTTGAATAAACAACATCAACTGTACGTTTTTGAAATTTTACAGCATTGGCTCCACATGCCGCCGCTACTGATATTAATTTCTTAGCACGTTCTATTTCACCATTATGATTTATTCCAATCTCTGCAACTACATAAATATGATCGCCATTAAACGTATCTGCATTATGATTTATCATAATTTCCTCTTGGTTGATAAGCTTGAGAAGCCACGAACAAACGCTCTGTGGCTACCTATACCATGAAAATGTTTGTTAGGCCATGTCAGGCGTTGTCAGGCCCAGGAAAATGCTAAACCAACCGCCTGTATGGGGCCAATAAACGGGTAACACCTGGGGGCAACCCAAAAGACTCTTTATTATCGAATCTAGTCTCAGAAGCATCACCTGTTCGTTCTCTCTTCACGTTTGAATCTTGCTCCTTACTTAAGTGCCAGGACTTAACAAGATCAGTCGCAGCACGCTCTATATCAGCCGGTAAAGTTGCATCTCCTTGTGTTGAACCATGACAAACATAACCAGCAGTATAAGACACAGACCATTTTTTACGAGTACGATGTGTTGGTTGTAAAGTAATATCACTTCTCCAAATTTGAGTACCTTGCCAACCAACATTTCTAAATAAAAATCCAGCATTAGCATCTTCAATTGAAAAAGTAGTAGAACCAATTGTAGTACCATCAAATGATATTGCACTAATTGTTATTATTGGAGTTCGTTCTAAAATTAAAACAGCATCACCATTTGCACCTAACGTTTCAATCACAGTCTCTTTAGAAAAAACTCGATTTGTATAACTTGGAATAAAAGACGATGCTTGATCAATAAAACGTCTAATCTGGAGATCACTGTCTTGATCAGTAATATTTAATTCAGCTTTGACAAACTCCAGACTAGTAAGTTTTACTGTGCTTGCTTCGGTAGTAATTGTTAAGGCCATATCAACTCTCACAAATTTGGGAAAACAGTGAAATCGCCAAAATCCGATTTCCAATCTCCTAATGGAGCCAACAAAACAAGATGTGCTTGAAGTCTCCAAACTCCTTGACGATCAAAATCAGTAATTACAGAAGTAAATTGAATCTTTCCATCTGATCCATTTGTTGTGAAGTTAGTTGTTTTTGTTTTTAGATTTCCTTTTGGATCTTTAAGGACTAATTCTTGTGTTGTAGCATTTGAAATATCAACAGCCACACCATCTTCTATAATTGTTACTTCAAAAACCGTTCCAACATCATTTAGATGGATTTCATTTTCAGCCATCATGCCACCTCTAAGTTATCTGCGGTAGTTTTATTCGTATTAACTGGCGGAGATAAGAAAGTTTCAACACCAGTAGCCATGTTTTTAACCAAATTGTTCGTGATGAATATTCCGTCCCAACCCCAAGTACCTGATGCACCACCGTCATAGCCCTGAACGCCATGACCAGCCGCTTCAAGCTGGTTGCCAATAATATGTATGTTCTTGATGACATGATTCGCTCCATTAGGAACGACCGCAATACACTGTCCATCAGTGGTATTTTTATTTATATAATTATTCGAAATAATGACATTTTCGGTAAATGGAGAAGCGTCACACCAAACCAGAATTCCAGCAGCGTCCGCCGAAGAATCCATATCAATATGATTGCCTATGACTCGATAATCATGCCCCTGACATACAACACCCTCTCCTGATCCAGAGGTTCCATTATTAATGATGGTGTTGTTTGCTATTAACACAAAATCTGCACCATCCAAACCGACGGATACTCTAGTCGAATCTTTGATAAAATTCCCTGTAATATGAATGTGCCTATCGTTTGGAATTCCCCCGGCATTTTTCCTGGCCTGGATAGACGCATTTCCAGAAGTGTCATTGGTCTGGTTATTTTCCAGCCAATTATCGGTGATCCAAATCCATTCATTCAGATCACCTGAAGTGCCTGTCTGCAAACTAATCCCTGCTAACGTACAATTAAGAATTCTATTTTTCTGTACCCACACATGATCACAATCTTTAATTTCTATCCCATCCCCCGCCGCCGTATCAATTATATTATTTTCGATAATTGTATCCGTACACCCGCGCAGTATTAGATGGGTGGTGCCAAAATCTATTCCTCGGATAACCAGTTTCGGACAGGTATTAAAAATCCAATACTTATCGGTTGGGGATGTGCCGGAAATCACCGCACCCTCACCGATGATTTTTAACTCCTTCGATGTTTGATTAATCTCAGCAGTGGATGTCAAATACGTTCCGCGTGGAAAGATTACCGTGTCACCAGCCGTTGCTGCATCAAAAGCAGCCTGAATTTCCGTCGTGTCATCAGCCACGCCATCTCCAACAGCTCCATAGTCCTTGACCGAAAGGTAACCTGTCCGCAATTGTGAAAGAGTGAAAGTATAATCAACAGCTCCAGCCACATCTACACTATAAACTAGATCATCAAGGCGAGGAGCAGTTCTGGGATTATTAATATCAGCAAGAAGAGTCATCATGCCACCTCTAAGTTAATGCCATCATATCTCTATATTAACAGATCTTCGTGTATTTATAAACAAATCTTTCTCAAAAGCATTACGACCATCTAATGGGAAGTAAGTAACATTTAAGAATTGACGTTGTAATAGATCATCAACAGCAAAGACATAACTTTGAGTAATTCCAACAGTATCTAATATCTGAGCTTGAGTTAAATCATCAATAGCAAAGACATAGTTTCTAAAATGATCAGTCTGGTCAAGTATTTGAGCTTGTGTTAAGTCATCAACATCAATAACCGATCCTAAAAGAATATCATCTAATATCTGAGCCTGTAATAGATCATTAGAAGCTATTACATGATTCTGTGTTATAGAAGTTTGATCTAATACCTGTGCTTGAGTAAGATCATCAACAGCAAAGATAAAGTTTCTAAAGTGGTCAGATTCATCTATTATTTGTGCTTGAGTAAGATCATCAATTACAAAGACATAGTTTCTTATATGGTCAGTCTCATCTAATATCTGAGCTTGTGTTAAGTCATCAGAAGCTATTATATGGTTCTGACTTATACCAGTAGTATCTAATATCTGAGCTTGAGTTAAGTCATCACAAACTATTAAATGGTTTTGAGTTATAGAAGCTGTATCTAATAACTGAGTTTGAGTAAGATCATCAATAGCAAAGACAATGACATCTTCAGCGTGTTGCGTCTCATCAAGTATCTGAGCTTGAGTAAGACCATCAATATCAAAGACATAGTTTCTAAAGTGATCAGACTCATCTAATATCTGTGCTTGAGTAAGATCATCAGAAACTATTACACTGTTTTCAGTAATTCCGGCAGTATCTAATATCTGAGCTTGAAGAAGATCATCAATATTAAATACATAGTTTCTTGTATGGTCAGTCTCATCTAATATCTGAGCTTGAGTAAGATCATCAGAAACAATAATATGGTTCTGACTTATACCGGCAGTATCTAATATCTGAGCTTGAGTAAGATCATCAGAAGCTATTACATAAACTTGAGTTATAGAAGTTTCATCAAGTATCTGAACTTGAGTAAGACCATTAACAGCAAATCCTACACTTGTCTCATCAAGTATCTGAGCTTGTGTTAAGTCATCAGAAACAATAATATGG
>SDBT01018780.1_pt1 | contig 10856 bp, 27 predicted proteins | sample 2277101 | NCBI WGS metagenome assembly SDBT01 (sample SAMN10404973, study PRJNA504765) | marine sediment metagenome | isolation source: marine sediment core GS10_PC15, 103 cmbsf | place: Arctic Ocean: Southern Knipovich Ridge | collected 2010 | reverse complement strand
GGATATGGGTGAGACATTGACTTTGAGCCAAATGACAATCGAGCAAGCGAGCAAGTTTTTTGATAATTGCCGGACTTGGACAGCTACACAACTACAATTGGTTATTCCAGACCCAGACAAAAACTGGCGGAACAAACGGAGCGGGCAAAATGATTAGATTTTCTTACCGTGAATAAGAAATGAAAACTAAAACCGAAAACACCGTTGAACGATGATTAGGGGCTTGTTGCCCCCTGCCCGCTCTGTTTTTATGAAAGGATGAGATGAAATGGACAGAAATGAAGCGTTATTGAAAACCATCCAGACATTAACCGCAATAATAGAACGGGTGTCTGCGAGAAAATATCCGCAATTTAGTACATTAATCAATTTGAACCAACGATTAGATGAAGCAGTTCAAGCCCTAACCAAGAAAGAGTAGAGATATGAAAAATGAAATTATCAATAAATGTTGCTGTTGTGGCGGTGAAGTCAGGTCAATTTATAAAAAAGGCGACAGCGTAGGTAGGGCTTATGCTGAAACTTGTGATGTTTGCGTTAATTGTTTCAGGGCAGGTTGCCAAGTAATGTCAGGCGAAAAATGCAATGTTACTAACAAACAACAAGTACAATTACTCAAGCCCTAAATAAGGAAGGATTGAATGATGAAAGACATTGATGATTATATTGATGAACTTATCGCAGATATGGATTTGGATGAATTGGTTGTCTGGGCAAACAATTTAGAGATTGAAGTCAACTATCCTCCAGTAGATGATATGTGGCCGGATTGGGAAAACGAATTAGCTGTAAGCGTGGGCGAAGCGTTGTTGCAAAATTTATCGCTCAAAAAATACAACCAACTCCAGGCCGAGGTTGAACGACTGAAAGAAGCATTGAAAATGTACGGCAGGCACGGCAGAACGGATAATAGTCCTATGTGCGAGAAGTCAAAGCACAGCGATTATCCCTGTACCTGTGGCTTTGACCAAGCCCTAACCCCCAAGGATGGTTAATGTGAAAGTATTGATAGCTTGTGAATTTAGTGGAATAGTCAGGGACGCTTTTAAGGTCAAAGGACACGATGCCTGGAGTTGCGACCTGTTGCCCACCGAGAAGCCAGGACAGCATATACAGGGCGATACGTTGGAAATACTAAATAATGGCTGGGACTTAATGATAGCCCATCCACCGTGTACATATTTATGCAATTCGGGCGTTCGCTGGCTTTATAAGTCAGACATAGGCATTAAAAATGTGCAGCGTTGGGCTAAAATGCGGGCAGCAGCAAAGTTTTTTAAGCAACTATTGGATTGCGATATACCCAAAAAAGCTATCGAGAATTCCGTAATGCACAGGTATGCCGTGGATATTATTGGCAGAAAATACGACCAGCTTGTTCATCCGTGGCAATTCGGGCACGGCGAAACTAAAGCAACCGGATTACATCTCGAAGGGCTGCCGAAACTTGAACCGACCAATATTGTTAATGGCCGAGAAGCCAGAATACACAAAATGTCGCCATCAAAAAATCGGGGCAAATTAAGAAGCATTACTTACCAGGGTATAGCCGATGCTATGGCAGAACAGTGGGGATAGCCAGGGAAGGCAATGAAGAAGTTTAATTTAGCAAGAGAAAAGTTCTACGGAACAAAGCGGGGACTGGAAACAGAGTATGCCAACTTTGTCTATCGCTGCAAAAAGCCCTTGAATAATTATCCTGTCCTTGACCCTGAAAAAGTCTTACCTTTACTCCTGCCTGCGATTGAGAGCCAGATTGCTGCCCGTGAACAGGCAAGGGAAAGGAATGAATTCGTACCACCACCCAAGAACTTTCAGACGTGGATAAATAACAGGTGCTGGGAAGAAGTAACGCCTACTAAGGCTGTTCGGGAACATAAATGCTGTGTCTGTGGCAAGAAAGCAAGTAATCGCACAGGCAATGATTGGTTTTGTAGCAAGAAATGTCGCAAAATAAAATTAGGTTGGTAAGAAAGGATAGAAAAATGGAATGTGAAAAGTGTGGGCGATTAATGCCAATACAGGAAAATACAGCAGAGGGATTGTGTCGTAAATGCAAAGTTGACCAGCTCCAAGCCAAGGTTGAACGGCTGAAAGAATTGTACCGCTGGATACCAGTTGAGGAAAGGTTGCCAGAGAGTAATTTACAAGTTAATATTTGTGAGGTTAGTCCAAGCATTACATGGAGGTCTGTTGGAAGATACAATACTTTCGGAATGAAACGATGGAGATGTCAGGACTCAGTTGTGTCTCCAGCAGTTACTCACTGGAAACCCATAATCCTGCCAGAGAGGAAAGAGAAAGACAAATGAAAGTACGTCAGTTAATCATAACGTTAGAGCTGTTTGAATATGATGCAGAGAACTTTCCGACACCAGTTTTACCTAAAGTGTTGTATAAAGCGAAAAAAGTGTTTTTTGACGAGGACGTTGAGCCGGCAATTGTGGCGACAGAATTTCTTGCAAGTCGAACAGGACTTGAGCAAGCCCTGCCAGAGAGGAAAGAATGAAATCTGAACGCAAGCGACTGACAGATAGAAAGGAAATAGTAATGAACGAGAAGGATAAGAGCCATATCTATAAGAGCAATACAGGAGAATTTAAACGGTGTTTTTGTATTGGGCCAGAAAACTGTGAAGATGAAACTTGTTTGTTGGTCAAGCAGTATCGAGAAAAACAAAATGTCAAAGAATCCTAAAAAAGACGCCTGGAATGTTATGAGCAAATTCGTAAGAGCCGAAGAATGCCTTGCCTCGACTGGTTATTGGTTTTCGGGTGTGTGTATAACTTGCGAAAAGAGGTTTCATATCAACGCCTTGGACGCAGGTCATTTTGTATCCGGTAGGGGCAATTCGGTTTTATTTGTAAGAGAGAATGTCCATATCCAATGCAGTAATTGGTGTAACAGAATGCAGCACGGGAATACAAAGAAGTACCGCAAGAAGATGATTGAATTGTACGGCGAGAAAAAAGTCTTGGAAATCGAGGCACTAAAGAATACAATAGTCCAAAACAAGGATATGGACTTTGCGAGTGTAGAGAAAAAATACAAAGACAAACTAAAGGCGTTAGAGAAAGAACACGGATTTAAGTTTAGTGAAAAACCGGATTATTGAAAGGAATTGAAATGTGGATATGGATTGGTATAGGCGTAGTTGTGTGGTTGTTGTGGGGAGTTTGGATTTGCCAATGGATAAGAAGGGGGCTTGGTAGCCATGATATAGCTATGTATACAGCCAGTGTTATTTCGCCGCCCATCTGCATGATGGCAGCGTACTCTACTTGGGGCAGGAATTGTTTTAAGAAAGGAAACAAAATGGAAAAGATTTATTGGGACGAAAGCCAGCAGCAGATTAGAACAAAGGGCGGGGAATGCCTGTTGGACAAAGCAGTATTACTGGCCAGGCTAAATAGTCTTGAAGAACGAATAAAAGGCCATCAAGTTACAAGAAATATTCTTAGTATACGATTGGCAAAACTTGAAAACGCCCAATATACAAAAACCCTATATGACAAGAATTTAGGCAAGATTAAAACATTGACAGATTCTATCAATTCGTACGCCAAAGCTGAATTAGAGATAAAGAAACAACTCCAATGCTCTGCCAAGGGGCATAAAATGGTGTACAGCAAATTGGACTTGTGCCTAAATTGTTTTACCTTGGGAATTGGGCAAAGAGATTATTCAAAGCGATTTGTCTTCAAATGCTCTATCTGCGACCTTGAAATAACTAAAACCGAGAAAGAGCTATCTGCTGTAGAGAAAGAAGCGCTAAAAAAGCTGAAACTTTTATAGAAAGGGAAAGAAAATGAAACTTTACAACATAGTAATAGTGGGAATAGCTGTATTATTTATCTGTACCTGTTTGTGTATACGTGGTATGAATACAAATATAAATGAATTGAAAAAGGAAATTAGAAAGGAAAAAACAGAACAGCTTGACACATTAGATAAGTGTTTTGAACAAACAAAATTAGTAGAGGAAAAAAGATGGGAAATATCTAAAGACAGATGGCTTAAAATATCTGATATAAATGACGCTTGTTACAAAAGTATTGATGAAGAGGGAGTTTACTTTGGGAGAAAAAATTGGAGAAAACTTGTCAGAGAAAAATCACAACCAAGTCCAATGTTTTATTATAACGAAACGTCCAAGGCTTCATTTAAGGATATTGAAATAAGTTATACTTTTAACAAAGACGATTTAATATCAGCACTTAAAGAAGTAGCAGATATAAATGAATAAGGAAGCCCAAAATGAAACAAGTACATCGTAAGATTTGTATAGTAATTGTGATAGATTTGTTGCTGGGCTTGTTCTTGTTATTGTTTTCTGGCTGTGCAATGGTTGCAACTAAGGACATATTCTACGTCCGAATAGGGTCGCAGGAAATAGATAGTTGCGTGGGCTGGACAGACCCAAATGGAGTATCATATTTCTACTTTACCAAGCAAAAGGCCAAGATTGAGCTTGACCCGTTGAGGATAGGGGGTTTGTTGTGAAATACAGATTGCTTAAAGGATACAAATATGAGTTGTTGCGGTTCGTTAAGGTTGCCACAGGACTTCCCCATGCCTTTAAGATTGATACCCAATACATAGTCTTGCACGATGGCGTTTTATTAGTCAGAAAACACTATGCTTGGGACGGCGCTTCTGGTATATTTACTATAGATACCAAGACGTTTATGCGTGGGTCTCTGGTTCACGATGCGCTCTATCAAATGATAAGAGAAAGGAAATTGGGTAGGACTTGGAGAATAGACGCTGACAAACTCTTAAAGAAAATCTGCCTCCAAGATGGTATGAACAGATTCAGGGCTTGGTATGTGTATAAAGCCGTTCGTATGTTTGGTAAGAAGTCGTCAATGCCCAGAAAGAACCCAAGGGGCAAGATAGTAGAGATATGATAGCCGAGAACAGCCCCAGCGTTGATTCTGGCGGGCTTTAAGAGAAAATAGTACTAAGGCCTCGCCTACGACAAGGAGGTCAAGGGCGAGGTATTTAAGGAGAGAATGAATGCCAATATTAGAATGCAAAAGATGTGGCAGGATGACCAATACGGCCTTGTGTGATTGGGTTGATAATATTGATGAAGGCAAAGCCGTTCGGTGCTATGCTGCTTGGGACAAAGAAAAGAACTGTTGGGTAGAAGGATGTGCTATGCACGACGAAGACGCCGACAATTTTTCAAAGGCATTTGCCGCCAAGCAAATTCTCAGGGAGGCAAAATGAAACGGTGCAAGGATTGTAGGCGATATAAAAGTGTAGTTATAAATTTTCGTGGAGACCAAATCTGTCTTTATAAAACTTGTTTCGGCGATGCAAATGGTTGTTTTAATTACTGCCGTATTCGATGGAAATTCTGGAGACCAAAATGACCCAAAATCCGACACAATTAGAGATAGCTTTAGGCAGGCAGATCAAAAAGCTTAAATCCCAGATAGTCATAGCCCTAACCCACTTATCCCCAGAACACGACGGTTCTGATAAAGACTGTAGGATATGCAAGGCCATAACAGGACTTGAAGAGGTCTTGAATGACTGATGAAGAATTACTTGAGCTTGCCCTTGAAATGTTGGAAGTGTTAGTGGAATATTTGGAATTGGAAAAGGAGAAAGAAAATGGACTTAAATAAAACACAAAGAGATTTGCTTGTTGTTTTACAATTAAAATGGTTAGAATGTCCACATCTAAGACTCGGTCAATTGCTATACAATTTTACTCGTTTTGGTAGCGGATTAACGGAAGAGGGTAAAATAAATGACATTTATCATTACAAAGATGAAGATATTTTGTTTGACTTAAACGACCAAGAGAGATGTTCACAATGTAACCAAGTTATAAAGGAAGAACATAATGCCAAGTAAATGTACAAGATGCGGCAACGAAGATAACTATAATTTCGCCATAAACAATGGGCTATGTAATTCTTGTATCGCAAGCGAGATTGAATCTCCCAAAAGCACGTTCTGCACATTTAGGGACGAGGTCAAGATAGACGAATTGACTTATCTAATCCAGATATGTGTTACCGCCCTCGACGGCGAGACTATAGATGAATTTACAGCCATACGGGTTGTAGGCAAATTTAAGAGAATACTCGACGCTGACTTTGAGGCAGAAAGGGAATAATGAACAATCTTGAAGATTTAGAAGAACAAATGCGTTACCGAGTAGCGCATACTTATTGTAAGGAATTGTTGGCAAGAGCAAGAAAAGAACATAAATGCCCTCAAAAGCTAATTTATTGCATAAAAGATATGGGTGGATGGAGTATCTATATAGACCCCGAAGGTTATGTGGGACATTTTAGGGAGTGCTGTAAATGGGCGGCTATGTATGAGGCAGTTATGCAAAAGTTTGAAGAGAAAGAAGAATGAACTGCCATCTCTGCCATGAGCCTACAGCCCTGACCGAGAAAGAGCTTGCCAGACTTGGTACAAAGCTGGCCTGTAGTGATTGTGCTGTAAAGATAGCTGAACAGATTGAACTATATGTTAAAGTATTTAAGGAATGGAAAAATGCGGGAAATAAAGCTTAGGGTTTGGGACAAAGATGAACATAAATTCGTGTATCAAGAACTATGGGAATTGCTTAATGGTATCGGAGATGACTGTCCCTGTCATCGTTCAAGCGAATTTAGCCATTTAGTTAATTATAAAGGTGTTCAGCCAGAACTATTTATAGGCCGGAAGGACAAGAATGGCAAAGAGATATGTGAGGGTGATATAATCGAATGTTTTTATTCGGCGAATTTAAGAGATGAGGGATTGTTTACAGGAGAAGTAATATGGGACAAAGAAAGGGTGAAGTTTAAGATTGTGGAAATCCCGCCGTACAAATGGGGCGAAACAGAAATTGCTAAGGAAATAATATGTTTTGAAGATGCTGTAGAAATGGAAGTCATCGGCAATATCCACGAACACCCTAATTTATTAAGAAAGGATTCTAATAATGGAAGAACTGGACAGGATGACCAAGGATGAGCTAATCGCTGAATTAGCCGAATATAGATGTAGGAAAGCATTTAGATGTATCCACGGCCACGATGGCGCCAGCCACAAGAATTGCTACAAGATGGCTAAAGGTATCAAGGACAAACTCGGTTTCTTTGATATAGAAACTTCAGACCTGCTCGCAGACTGGGGATTTCTTCTCTCTTATTGTATCAAGCACGAAGATGGCAGGATTATCAAAAGATGTATAACACCAAAAGAAGTCCTGAATAACAAACTAAGAGACCATCGCCTAATCCGTGAGTTTGCCCAAGACGTAAGATTGTTCGATACTTTAGTAGTCTATTACGGCAAGGACACTGGAGGACGGTATCAGCGTCACGATATACCCTTCATACGTACCAGATTTGAATTTTGGAAACATAAGGGATTTCCTAAACAAAAAGAGATTTCAATAATAGATATGTACGATGTGGTTAAGTCCAAGTTTAAGTTAAAGAGAAATTCAATGCAGCACGCCTGCAACTTCTTGGGTATAATCAACAAGACCACCCCTCACGATTTTGGAGTATGGCAAAAGGCACGGGACGGGAACAGGGCTGCGCTTAAAATGGTGCTTTCTCATAACGTAGAAGATGTTATAACCACTGAAGAGTTATACAAGCGTATCTACCATTACAAAAAAGTAAGGGTTTTGGTTTAATGCCCGTATGAATTTGAGGATTAAAGGAGAATAGAAATGCAATGTAGTTTCCAAAACGAAGAAGTTCGTCTAGATGGCTCATATATAAGTTCAATATGTATAAACGAAGCAAAGATAATGATTACTGGCGACCCTTGTTATGGGCTGTGTTATGGGTGTGCATATAAGCAACTCGAAACCGAAAATGAGAAGCTGAAAGAAAGCAATTTCGAGCTTACAGACGAGAATTGTAATCTGCACGTTGAGCTTGGTGAACTGAAAAGAGAAGTTGTATTCTTGCCAATTGCATACCTGCACGCCTTAGATACTATTGCAGATAGCGTAACAGACAAAAAACTATTATACTTTATTCAAGAAAGCAAGAAGAATCTGAAAGGAGAATAATATGCCTACAACAGAAACAGTCCAAAAGCTGATTGAGGAAAGGGACAGGCTCCAAAAGCTGATTAAGGAAAGGGACAGGCTCCAAAAGCTGATTAAGGAAAGGGACAGGCTCCAAGCCAAAGTATTGGATTTGAAGGGGGCGAATGAGAAGCTGAAAACCGAACTCTCAGACTTGAAGAATGATAATGAAATGCTAAGAGATTCCTTGAGGGATATGTGTTGTCAGTTTTCGGGATGGATTAATGGTGGGTATTCTACAAACGGTTTATCTGCTCTTGAATTTGCATTTGAAACTTTAGATTGGTCAGACCCACAAATCTGCGAAGAAGCCCAATGCGATGAGCCAAAATGCAAAAAACAAAGAACTTGTGGGATTCCCACTGACAGCGGGTACAGAAATGTTTGTAGTGAACATTATATAATGTTGATGGGAAATATTGAATGATAGACCATAGATTAGCCGAGCAAACAGAAAAGCCCCTTCAGGACTATAACCCTGACCAGCCCAGCAGGCTCAAGAGGCGTGTAGATGCCGCAAGGGACAAGCCGGAAGTGTTTCCCGTGGTCAAGCCCAAGCTAGAGTGCAGGTCTTGTAAGTGGAAGCACGAATGCGTGAACTTTGGAAAGATTAGGGATTGCTTGCAATTTGAAAGGAAATGAAATGAAGAATTGGCAGAAGTTTATGTTGGAGAGTAATCGGATTGAAGGCGAGGATAGACTCAATCCTGATGACGAAGAGGCGTTTCGGTTTGCCTGTGCAGGTATAAAGGACTTAGCAGATATTCAAAACTTGCACAGTATTCTTGGTAGAGATTTAGGCGAGAACTGGATTGGGCGATGGCGTAATTGTAATGTCCAAGTAGGGAGTTCTGTTCCTGCTAACTTTTTAGATGTCCCATTCCAAATGGAGCAATACATAAAAGTATTTTCAGGGCTGGATTCTTACGAAGCACACAATTATTTTGAGAAAATCCACCCTTTTCTGGATTTGAACGGCAGGACGGGACGGTTGATTTGGCTAAGTAAAGCCATAAAAGAGGGATATGATTTTAGTATTCCATTTTTACAGAAGTATTATTACCAAACTTTACAACGAGACCAAGAAACTAAACCTTAAACCCCTTTAGTTTTCCTGCGATAGCCGAGGCGCCAAAGCAATCTGCCTATATCCTCGGCAGAACGGGCAATAGTTTCTTCGTGCTTATCCCAGTTTCCGGCGTGCATACCTTCGTGGATTATAGTTATAAGTTCGTTACGGGTATTGGGCTTGGTACAGATAACCATATCCCTTGGGGTACAATTGACATCAGTTGCACCGTCAAGCTCGCCGAAACATATATTGTAACGGACACCGTTAAAGAAATGGGTTTTAATCTTGTTCATTCCGGCAACCGTTCCAGAATTGCCTTGAAACCAGCTTCCTGTTTCTTATCAATCTGGTCAAGACGGTACTTTATCAGGGGTATGGCTTGTGCTGGCTTACAGCCGGTCTCGTCTAATCTTACGACCTCTTTAGCTATGGCCTTGGTATCGGCCTGCTGCCAAGCCCAGCCAGCTACACAGGTAGCGAATATAACCGCCGAGGTGATTATCAAATGTATTAACCTGAACCCGTTATTTTTTGGCATCTTTCTTTTCCTTTTCCTTGGCTTTTTCTGGCTTTATCTTTATAGCTTCGGCCACTACTATGGCAGTTCTCATTACAGCAAAAACCTCATTGGTTGTACCGCCAGCGAGACGGGCATTGAGACATAAAGCTATTATCATATTCTTGGTCTGTAAAGAATCTACTTGAATTTCCATAAGAGTCCTTTCTATTTAGTTAGTTCTGTTCTACTGCCTACTGTATCTTGTTCGATATGAATGCCTACCTGTATTACAAATGGGTCAGAGGCCGGTTCAGTGCCGGAAGATGTTATTCGTCTTACCCTTCCCTTTATGCTTGCACTCTGTAAAAAATTGCCAGTGGTATCATCGCCCACATCTATTACCCAAGCAGTTTTATCGGTTGTACCCGATGGTATGGTAATTTCGCCATTCATTATGGTTGTTCCAGTATAGACATCACCAAATGCACCAGAAGTATTATTGTCTACCAATTCGTATTCTATCTCAAATTTTATAGTCTTATCTGAACCTTCCTGGCCGTTGGTTGCGCCGTGAATATGAAATTCAATTAGAGAACCTTCTTTGTATGAATGGGCAATTTCTGATGTGAACTCTTGAAAATCATTAACGCCGTAAGTAAAAGCCATTAGATTGCTTATAAAATTAGACCACGTCGGGGCGTTGGCGGCAGGAACTTTAGCGGAATCAAGACTAATAACGATGTCTTCAAATACTGTAGCCGTGCCGTTAAATTCTAATGTTCCGCCAGTCTCAAATTTTGAAAAATTACTTGAACTGCCAATTCTTAATGCTGTATCAACATTTATTACTCCATTGGTTCCATCCGAAAAAATTTGCATATCAGTAATCGTAGCGCCGAAGGTAAGTTTTCTACTATCACTTACAATGGATATATTGCCCGATGTATCGAACTTTATTCTATCCATGTTGTTTTGCCTGATAAATAAATCATCATCAGTTCTTGCTCCCATGTAAACAGTACCACTAAAAATGGCAGCAAGAAATTCGGCATCGGCAGTTGAATCTCTTACAACAAGTGCAGTATTTCCAGCATTTGTACAGTTAATAACTGTTCCGTCTACTGTGGAAACATCTGACCCATTGCCAAACAAGAATTGAGGAATAGTTGCAGTAGTAGCCCAGGTTATATTGGATGAGGCATCACCATTAAAGGTAATAG
>SDBT01018779.1_pt1 | contig 10857 bp, 18 predicted proteins | sample 2277101 | NCBI WGS metagenome assembly SDBT01 (sample SAMN10404973, study PRJNA504765) | marine sediment metagenome | isolation source: marine sediment core GS10_PC15, 103 cmbsf | place: Arctic Ocean: Southern Knipovich Ridge | collected 2010 | reverse complement strand
CGGGTATAGCTAAGAAGCTTAATAAGAATCAGATCAATCTCTTAATATCCTCAGCAAAAGGAAAGAGGATAAGCAAGGCTCAACTATTAGACGGATCCTTCTACGTTCAAAACTTTAAGGTGAGATCAGATGTTCCAAAGTATGAGGCTTTGTTGAAGGTGCTAAAGGCAAGCGCTAAAGGAAAGACTGTTAAGATCAAGACTATCTCTAAGTTCTACACCTTCAAGAGATACGGGGTGGTTGTCGCTAGACAAAACAGTAAGGGGGCGGTAGAAGCTTTCGCAATAGAGTTTAACTTTGCTAACGGGAAGATGAGCAATATTGGATTCAAGACTGCAATAGGGAAGGATAAACTAACAGCGGTTAAGGTTTACAAGAAGGTTCGAAGAGTGAAGGGGAAGCCTCTAAGGGTGAAGTTCCAGGACATATTTCTAGTTAAGAATAAGATCCAAACAAGAATCAAATCTCAGGAGGGAATGGTTAGGATCTTCAACAGGCTAGAGACTAAGAAGGTATTCTTAAACAAGAGGCAACTATCAAGGAATCAAATACTAAACTTTAAGTCCGTAGTTAAGAAAGATCTAGCCTCGGCCAGAAGTAATAATCTGGAAGCATTCCTACAGAAGCTCTACAAAAACGAGGGAGTCTCTTCTAAGTCAGGGATCACTAACGTACTTAGGATTCAACGGACTAAGAAAGGAGTAAGGTTTATCCCAGCTACAAAGAAATCCCCAGGAGGATTCCAGGTATTCCCTAAGGGGCAATATATGGAGATCGGTCATACTAAGTTTAGGATCCCTTCGATAAAAAGAGTCCCGGTGTTTAAAATATCATCAAAAGTAAAACCTACGAGGATAAAAGTCAAGAGGAAGGATGGGAAGATAGTCACAATAAAGAGAGCACCGCCTAAGGAGATCAGGCCTCAGCCAATAAAAATCCAGAAGATCCAGGATCCAGGCAGCAGCTTAAGACTACAACTAAAGAGTAAGGTCACTAAGACTCAGCTCCTCCAAGTAAGGGCAGCAGTTAAATCCGTGCAAACAATCATCAGGCCAAGGATGAGATCCGGCAGAGTAACTAAAGTTATTCCAATCAGCGTAACAAAAACAATCATTAGACAAATGGGGGCGCTCCTTCCATTAGTAGCTACAAAGAACGTCCAGGCAATTAGAGCGATCCAGCGTAACCTAAGCGTATCCATAAACATCCAGGCAGGCAAGCAGATTAATCAATTAAAAGCTATACAGATTAACCAAATGAAATCTCTGCAGAGCACGTCACTAAGAGCCATACAAAATCTAACTCTAGCAAAACCAATCACTCCAATAACGCCAACAATCACAAGGCCAAGAAGAACCAGGAAGCCGGCAAAGAAGAAGCCGGGAGCAATATCAATCCCATCATCTAAGAGAGCTAAGAAGGTGATCAGAGTATCAAAGGATCTAGGTTATGTTACGGGATTGAAGAGTAAGGTTGAGGGAAGAGTCACAAAGACATTAGTCTCCTTACCAATAGCAAAGGAGAGAGCCTTCGACATCCTAGCTTATTCGATGTTGAGATCTAAGAAGCCTGCCGGAATAGTTAAGAGATCACAAAAGCGAACGCCTCTATCAATAATCAAGAGGAAGTTAATCTCAGTACCCAGGGGATATTTTAGAAGGCACAGGAGTAAGTTTTTGGTGAGGAAAGTAAGGGGGAGGGTTGAAGTATTCGAGGTAATAAGGAAGGCCGCACTAACACCCAGGATCAAGAAGCTCCCAGGGAAGAGGAAGTCAATCCGGAAGAAAGTAGCCAGGAAGAAACCAGTTAAAAAATCTCGTACGAGAACAGTAAAAAGAAAAACCGGCGGATCGGTTAGGCGGAGATCTAGAAGATGAAGAAGTTCTTCCCGGTGATTCTATGCATGCTATTCTTACTTAGCTTTGTTAGCGCACAGCCTCCATTCCAACAATCCTCCCAAGAAATCGGAATAATAATAGAGGCATCCGTAGAAGAAGTACACAAATTAGAGAGTGACTTTTTCTTTAATATCCATGTCCATAACTCTACTAATGGACTATTATTAACCAACCAAACTACTTCGTGTATAATCCATTTATTCAGGCCAAGCGACGGAGTTCATATATTGGAGGAGACTATGACTTTTGATATTAATGGCGTGGACTTTGATACAGTTATTACATCCGGGAATTTTACAGAGCTGGGGCAGTACTCAGTTTTATTTAATTGTGAAGTCCCGGGAGAAATTGGGGGATTCCTTTCTTATGGATTTGATATAACATACACAGGAAAGAAGATTCCAACCGGATTCGATGGAAGATTCATTCTGTTATTATGTTTTGTCTTATTGATTCTAGGATTAGCCTACCTTCAAAAAGAGATCAACTTCGACAAGTGGTACCAAGGGATCTTAACCAAATACAATAAGAGAAATTTCTTTCGAACATTCATATCAAAGCTAGGATTCTTCTTTATGAATAACCCTTTCTCGCTCTTCTACATGATCGGCTTATTTATTATCCTACTGATGTACGACGTAACCAAAGCCTACGTTCTAGTGGATGCCTATAGTGTGATCGAGGTGCTAGTGATGATCTACCTGTTCGGAATGTTCTTTATATTTATAGAAATACTAGGAGACATCCATGAATTCTTTAGCAGGATTGCGGAAGATATTAAGGGAATGGGTTGGGGTTTGTCTGGTGAGAGTGGACTAGGGGATGTTAAACTGGGGAGTAAACATGGCTAATAATCTAGTCTCTCACAAAGTACCGAAGGAGTTTGATGATTTTGTTAAGAATGCAATCATCGATAAGCAATACTTAGAGAGAAGGCCTAAGATCAACAAGCAGGAAATTCTCGAGTGCATGGTGAAATATTTCAAAGCTAACGACAAGAGCTATACGGAATTAATTAAGACGAGGTGCAAAGCATGACTCTAAAAGAAATCAAAAATAGCGCAATAATTATAATAATTTCTCTAGGTCTAATCATAGTATCAGGAATAGGAATGGGCTTTGTTTATTATGTTATGGATGTGACTGCTACAAACTTCCAATCGGTCGAATGTACGATCGTAGATAATGTATTCGTAGATAATTGTCAGGAGTTATTCAACATAGCAATCTATCCCTTCCTCGCCCTGAGACATGTAGTCGTGATCCTACACCTTATCTTTATCCTGATGCTAACCGCTGGGATGCTGCTGCTGGGTTATAGGAGTGGTAAGGCTCCCTGGACTATGGGGATAAACATCCTCTTCTCCTTATGCGTAACGTATGTAGCTCTACCCGTTTCAAACATGTATCAGGCATTACTATCCAACACAATAATCTATTGGATGATGATAGAGTTTACCGTCTATAACAAGATACTACTTAATTTCCCCTGGTTCGTATTCTTTGTAAGCATCATCTCGGCCATACTCTCAATAGTAAATTATCAAAGATCCTCAGTCAATACTCCAACCGGGACTCTTAACTATTAACATGGCGAAGCTTACTGATGATGAGAGAAACTTTCTTCTAAGCAAATACTCATCTAGGGGATTCACCAAGAAAGGAGCGGAGATCAGGATCAACAGGCTAATAAGATTAATGGTGATTCCTACTACAACCATCCTAGCCTAAGTATACACAGCCAGTATACACAGAATAGAAACATTTATAAATTATAATTAACTTATATTACTGAAAAATAGAGAGGGGTAAACACCAAGATGTCCGGCGATTGTGCGCGCTATAACCGGCAGCCCCTTTCTGTAGCTATCTCTCTCACCCCTTCGTTTCCTATAAAGTTCACATTAACACCTTACGAAACATTTATATATGAAGTTCACATCTTTACCTTATGATAAAAAGTGAACATGACAATAGGGGATATGGAAAGACTTCCGCCGCTAGCGCCATGGAACAAACCCTTAACCTGATCAAGATCGGAAAAGGGAAGGGGGAGCTGAGGAGATTATTAAATCTATCACCGTCGGCATTATCAAATAGGCTAAAAAGATTAGAAACTTTAGGCTGCATAAATCTTATTGGGAAGTACCAGATCGAAGTTACGGGAAGTTCACTTAAACACCCTGAGGTAACTAGAGCCTTAGTGAATAAAAAGCTAGACAAGAGAGGCCACGGACACAACGCAACAATACTATTCCCTAAAGAAGATAACCTCTGGGAGAAGGATCGAGTGAAGAAAGAATACGCTCAAAAGAAATTAACCAGGCTCGGGTTCGGATCCTACAAATTATCATACAAAGGATTTACTATTTGGATCAACAAAAAATCACTTACAATCTATTCAAGTAATTCTTATTTTTCGGAGGATGCGCTTAAGTCTAAATTCTGGGCTTTGAAGGATCTAGACAACTTAGCCAAGTATCTCCGCGGCAGGTTTGATCTAAAAGGAATCTACGGGATTAAGATATTTAGGGAGCATTACGGAATAATCTTTAACAAGTTTGCGGAGTGGTTGTTGGGGCAGGATAGAAAGTTACACGTAAGAGAGAAGGGTGAGGAATCTATTCTTTGGATTGATGATTCAATGAAGGATAATATTGGAGCTAAGGTTAAGCTGAAAGAGTTTGAGGGAAAGGATCCCCAGAAGATAAACTCTGTAGATGATTGGGGAAAAGATATGGATGATGAAGGTTGGCCGCTTAGTAGCGAGGTGAGAATGGGGATGAGTGATAATAAGAAAGAGCTGGCAAACCTTAAAGGAGTTTTCCCTGCAATGAAAGAATACAACGAGAATCTAAAACTACATACAGCAGTACAGAAGGCGCAACTAGAAGTTCAGAAAGAAACATTAAAATTTTTAAAATCAATAGAAGAAAAGAATGGATAAGAGAAAAAATAATTCTAGGAATAAAACGGGGAAGATAGTAAGAGGATCCTGGGGGATGTGCCAAACAAAAATAAAAGATAAGTTCTGTAAGATATGCCAATCTAAAGAAAACCTAGAGATACATCACGAAGAATATCCAGAAGATTCTTTTGATATAAGAGAAGCGATAGCCTCGGGAAAGATATATTATCTTTGCGTAATCTGTCATAGGAAGGTTCACGATGGGAATTAAATCGAGATTCAAATGCGAGAAACATAGGATCTTTTTCTTCTGGACTCAGGAGAATAAAGGGAAATGTACTTTATGCAACGCTCCAAAAGAAAGAGAGAAAACCAAGAAATGAGAGCGATTGATTTTGCTAGAGAGGTGAAGGCTGCAGTCTCGGGGAGATGGCCTAGAGCTAAGAAGCAAAAGCCCAGGAAGATCAACAAAACACCAGAGGAGATCTGGGAAGATGTTATTAATTAATAACAACGAAAAGTATTTAAACTAGAATTAATTATAATTAATATGAAAAGAAGAACAATAAAAAAATACGGAAACACTCACATAGTAAAATTAGAGGTAGCAGATATTAAAGACTACAACTTAAAGGAAGGAGATGAGTTAGATTTAGAGGATGCAATTAAGAAGGGGAATATCAAAAATGAGTAGTGTTGGAAAAGGGAAGCTTTTCGAGAAGAAATGTTTAGGGTTTTTATCTTCTGTCTTCGATGAAGTAGAGCACCTCTCAGAAAGTAAAAAAGCTACATTCGATTTTAAATGTATCAGCGACAATAAAGAGTATTTCGTAGAGGCAAAATATAACAAGAACAACATAAAACCAATCCTAAGAAAAAGCCAAGAGGGGGCGGACTTCGTAGTAACTAACGACGGGGAAGAATTAGTATTAATTCCTAGAGATGAGTTTGATGAGAAGGTAATAATATCCACAAAGGACAGTATCTTAATCAAAGTAAAAACCGAAACATACACTAGGTTAGGCAAGAGGAAAGGGTTTAATGGTTGTGTATCATTCGACGACGTGATAGGATATTTAATGGATCGGGAGGAAGGGAACAATGCCTAATAAAAAGGATATGGATCTGGTCGCAAAAAAGATCTCCGGGATGGATAAGGAAGAGATGGACTTATTACAGAAGGCTAGGAGATCCAGACTAATTCTAAGCAAGCGACAAAAAGAACTAAAGAAAATAGTCAAGCAGAAAATCTCAGGCATGAGTAAAATAGAGAAGCTTAAGAGTATGACTCCTGCAGGTGTTCAGAAATTAATGGACGATGCTGCAGCAGAATTAAAAGAGATGGAGAAAGAAGATGAGAAAAACTAAGTTATCTATGGCTTTTGAGATCGTAACGGAGACGGGTAAGGCAGTCTGGAATAGCACATTAAACATCTTGTATCTTATGGTTTATTCTTACGCAATGTTTATCGCAACTAATTATTATAGTGGGGATGTATCAAGAGCCTTCATGGATTTAATAACATTCTTAAATAACAACTGGGGATATTTCTGGTTAATGTTCTTCTCTTCAAAATTATATAATGCTTTTACGTGGGGATGGAGGAGAAGATGATGGGAGAGGTGTTAATACAAACCGCAAAGGAAGAACAGGATTTCGATCTTATGAGATCCTTCGCTCCTGGAGAGAGAGAGGTTATAGCTAAATGTTTTGAGAGAGCCTGGAAAACTCGACACGATAAAAAACAATGACAATAGAAATAAGAAAAGAGCTTAATAGGATCCACGCAAACAATCAACTAAGAAAAATAACGACGATGATCTGCAATGAGATCGATGAGCAAAATAAAAAGATAAAAGAAATGGGAGTTGAAAAATGATTCTCCCACACGCTAAAGCATGGGGTATCAAAGCTTAGAAACATGGTAAAACAACAATTTAAACATTTCAACCCAAAGACTTACGACATAAACGTAAAGTTAGCTAAGATAAGAACTTCAAGCCATTGTAAGCATAATATTAATTATCACATTGTTTGGATTCCAAAGTATAGGAAAAAAGTATTAGCAGATGTTAAAATTCAAGAAACACTAGCGACAATAATCAAGGGACAGTGTGAAGATTTGAAGTTAGACTTATTGGCTTTAGAAATTATGCCCGACCACGTGCATTTATTCGTAGGAGCAAAACTAACTCATACTCCTTATAAAATTGTAGCACAGATTAAGGGCAATACATCACGACAACTAAGATTAGTTTTCAAAGATATTAGATACTTGAATTTCCCAAGAAAAATAGGAAAGGGTTTTGATTCTCTTTGGGCTGATGGATATTATTGTGGAAGTGCTGGACACGTAAGTCAAGACAGCGTTAAGCGATACATTAACGAGCAAGAAGGAAAGAAGGTTTTTGAGTATGATATTTATGAGTGTCCTAAGGAGCTTAAAGGTCAATTAAAAATAGGGAAGTGGATAAAGTGAAGATTCTAAATTTATGTTGTGGTCTTGGAGGAAATAGAAAATTGTGGGGAGATAAGCACGAAGTTATAGCAGTAGAATCAGACCCAAAGATAGCTAAAATATATCAAGACAATTTCCCAAAAGATAAAGTTGTAGTAGGAGATGCTGGAGAATAGCGATTACAACATTACCAGGAATTTGATTTTATATGGTAGAGTAGACCATGCCAATCCCACACTAGGATGATAAGGGGAAGGAGAAACAGAAAACAAAAGTTTCAAGAAATGGCTTAGTAAGGATATCTAATTTTTTTGAAATATAATTTTAAAGGGAAATGGGTTGTTGAGAATGTTAAGCCATATTATAATCCATTGATAGAACCAACAAAAACAATAGGTAGACATCTTATTTGGTCTAATTTTGAAATAGAGGATTTTACCCAAAAAACAGTTCCAAATTTTATTATGAAATGCAATACAGAAGGAGCAGAGGAGCTAAAAAAGGAATATGGAATAAGTTACGAAGGAAATATTTATTATGGGAAGAACCACGACCCAGCTCAAGCATTAAGAAATTGTGTTAATCCAAAAATAGGGTTACATGTTTTAAATTGCTTAGAAAAACTAAACTCGGAGAAAGCAGGTAAGACTTGTGCAACCAAGCACGTCATTCCTCCCAAGTCTAAAGACTCGGGTATCCTGCCTAATTTTACATGATAAAATTAGGGGATAAGGTACGAGACAAAGTTACAGGCTACGAAGGGATAGCAACATCCAGGACAGAATTTCTTAATGGTTGTACTCAGATTGAAGTCACTCCAAAGATCAAGAAGGGAACGAATCCAAAGCTGGAAGATATTGGAGGGATGGCGATTGATCAGCAGCAACTAGAAAGAGTAGGCAACGGGATTAATACCCCGGCAAAGAAAATAGAAACATCGGACACAGGCGGAAGAATGCGAAGAGTGCCGAAGAGGATTTATTAATGGGAACTTATAATTTGAGTGGGGAGGAGATTAAGGAAAAATTCAGATCCTTCTTAATTAAAACATCCAGCGGAGAGGGCGACATCACAGCGCAAACGATAGCGGAAGCATGGAACCTAATATCTAAGGATTGCGAATGGGAAGATTTTTTGGTGGTAAAAGAATGAGTGATTGCCCGGACTGCCAGAACTCCCTAGATACGAAAGAAGTAGCAGGAGTGACTTTTATCTTCTGTGAGGTTTGCGGTTACGAAGGGGAGAGATTGGATAATGATTAGATGTTCTAATTGCGGAAGAGTAACAAAGAAGGGAGAACCAACAGGCCTAATTAAGAAATATAGAACCTGGACGATGGACGGGATAGAGCATAAAGAGCTCTCACAAACCTCCCAGGCTTGTATGAGGTGCTCTAATGACTGAACCACTAACCCCGTTCCAGGAGACTCACTTCTCTCTGTCTAAGAAAATAAAAACAATCAAAGGAAAGCTAATCTGCGCTAACAACATCAGCTTAATAGAAAAACTAAAAACAGAGCTAAAAGAAGCCCAGAGCAAAAAGGAATTCCTAGAGATCGGCTACAATCAAAGGAAGGAGGAGATTGAGGAGCAGAAGTTAATCTTCCAGGAGGATCAACCCAAGCCGATCCACATAAGCGTAGTAGCAGAAGATCAAGGAAGCAGAGCCTCCTGGTACTTTAAGGATGCTACGGTAGGCCAGCTCTCAATGATCAACCATGAAATCGACATCCTAAAGCTAGAGATCTTAGACAGGATAGACAAAGCCCCTAAAGAATGGGAGATTAAGGAAACAGACGAAGAAACCTAGGCATAAGAAATCTTTAAATAGTAGTAGTCCTTATATTAACCATGAGGAAAAAGGGTGCCAAGGGGAAGAAGGGGCGAATGGGGAAATGTCCGAAATGCAGCTATAGGCAAAAGATCAAAACTATGATCCTTATGATATGCTGCTCTAATTGTGGGAGGAAATCACCTAGATCAAAATGGAGAGTTTAAGCAAAAGATTTCTAACTGTTTTCATCCTGGCTATATTTATGATTAGTTTTGCCAGCGCCTTAGAATTTGACAATGTGAAGAGTTACGATCCAGTTACGAGGGAAGTAACAATAACAAACGCTTTCGGGTTTGGGGATGATATTGGGAAGGCTAGGCTTAACACTCCCCTAAATGTTAAGGTTCCAGCAGGAGAAAATAGAAAGGTGGCGGAGTTTAATCTGTGGGCTTACGAAGATTACAACAACGCATTAAAACAATTCACTTTTACAGACATGAGAACTAAGCAAAAGATTAACAAGGATTTTAATTTGAAGTATTTGGATTTTGAAGAAATAGAAATTAAGGATTATGATTATGATTGTTATAACCTCACTAAAGAAGATCATGTTGTTTATCATTGTGACAGAACATTAATAGGAACACACACAGAAACTAGGCAAGTCTGGACTAAAATAACTCCTGCAGATTTAAGGAAAAATGATGTTTTGACAGTTGGGGTTTTTGTTGATGTTGAATTAGGGGAATATGTCGATTGGATTCCTACGATTTATGGAGTTGAGGTCGAAGAATGGGCGACTTATGAAGGAACGGGTGGAACAATAACAACAGACGGAAATTACACAATACATACTTTTACCGAAGATGGAAATTTTGATTGGACGGGAGCAAGTATTAACGCCTCCGTTTTAGTCGTCGCTGGTGCTGGTGGTGGTGGTAATGGTTACAGCGGTGGAGGCGGAGGAGCTGGTGGTTTGCTTAATGATTCAGAATTTTTATTAACAGAACAATTATATGCCATAACTGTTGGACTTGGAGGAGCTGGTGGGGCAACGGGAGGTTCTAACGTTGGAGTGAGTGGTGGAAATTCTGTCTTTGACACATTTACAGCAATAGGCGGAGGTGGAGGTGGAACGTATAACGGTGTTCAAGGTCTAAACGGTGGTTCTGGTGGTGGTGGTGCACAAGTTGGAGGAAGCGCAGGAACGGGAACAGAAGGTCAAGGTTTTGACGGTGGTGCTGGTGGTGGAGTAGGTGGAGGAGGTGGTGGAGCTTCGGAAGTTGGTGAAGATTCTTCCCCAATAGAGCCAACCTCACAAGGAAACGGAGGAGATGGTTTGCAGTATTCTATATCGGGAAGTTCAATTTATTACGCTGGAGGTGGAGGAGCTGGTGGTGCTAATGTTACACAAGGATTCGGAGGTTCAGGCGGAGGAGGAAATGGTGGGATAGGTGGAGGTCGTGTTAGCACGAATGGAACTGATGGCTTAGGAGGAGGAGGTGGTGGCTCTCCACAAATATCAACAGAACCCGCAGGAGACGGAGGGGATGGTGTTGTTATAATCAGATATTTGACAGCTGTAGATAGCTCCCCAAACATAACCCTAAACTCTCCATCATCAGCAAACGAAACGACACTACAAAACTTAACAATAAATTTCACAGCATCGGACGATATTAACCTCACAAACATACAGCTTTATGTTAATGATGTTTTAAACCAATCGAACGCCTCAGGAATAAACAACACAGATTATCTTTTTGATCTAAATCTAATCGACGGTAATTATACAATTTATGGAACAGCAACGGACAA
>SDBT01018778.1_pt1 | contig 10858 bp, 11 predicted proteins | sample 2277101 | NCBI WGS metagenome assembly SDBT01 (sample SAMN10404973, study PRJNA504765) | marine sediment metagenome | isolation source: marine sediment core GS10_PC15, 103 cmbsf | place: Arctic Ocean: Southern Knipovich Ridge | collected 2010 | reverse complement strand
ATTCCATATGTCAATTTCTTCTAAATTTTCAATACAGAAATGAGAATACTTCCCCCCACAGGTATAGGCTGGGCCAGATTGTTTATAAATTGATTCAAGACTTTTCAATTCACTAGGTAAAAGTTCTCTTATTCGAAATCTATCATCTATCTGAACTTCCTTATCAGATATTAGCCTAAATCCCATCAAATGACATATGTTTTTTATGTCTTTTTTGTTTTTCATTTATTTCTCTTAACTAATATTTTCATTAATCCATCTTTCTTAAAAGCTGCAAATTCGCTCAGCGTCTTTTTCTGTCCAGAGAAGCCAGGGTTTTAGGGGATTTGGGTTCCATCCCTTCAAACTTTTTCTTTATTATCTAAGATAAATTTAGGATTACTCAAAATGAAGTGAAGTGATTCTCTTATCCATTTATCAACAAGCGAGGCTGCTTTTCTTAAATCATCAATATCTGAAGATTTTATGGGATGCACAACTTTTCCTCTTATTCTTGTAACAAAATTAATATCTTGAATCTGAGCCTCTATGTTGCATCTCTTTAAAGCCTCTTGTATTCTCTTATTCTTTCCTTCTTCATGAGTTTCTAGAATTCTGCATTTTAACCGCATAACTTCATCATCATTTAATCCATGTTTTCTAAATACATTCTCAATATCTTTCTGCAATTCTCTTTTCTCATGTTCTCTATCTTCAAACTTAGTTTTCAATAATGTTTCTTGGACACCTAAAATATTTTCTGTAATTGTCTCAAGAGCTGAGTATCTAAGAATTAAAGAAGGCACTAAATCCTCACTTATTACAGCAAGATAATTGAGCTTGAGAGCTATCTTTAACCAATCAATCCATTTACTATGCCACTCTAAAGCACCTTCTTCAAATTTAAAATTATTTTTTCTTTTCTCAGTGGCTAAGTGTTCTTTTAACTCAGCGATTTCTTTTAAATGAATACGAAGCGCATTATCCTCACTCTCAATTATCTCAACACTATCTGCTTGATCTTCAGTTTCTATCTTTTCTGATTTAACTCCTGAAAACAGTATTCTAAATCCATCATTCCCAACTGCAAATAAATTAAGTAATTCTTCTACACGATATACCGCAAGTAATTCTGCTTCACCAATCCTGGCAGCTTCTACCCCCAGTTCTGCAATGTAAAACTCGCCTTCTTTTTTTTCAGTTACTTTTATTCCAGCTAAACTGAAACTCTCTGCTAATTTTGTTGTTGATCTATATGACAAAGTCTCAAATATAATTGGATCAAATGGAACTAAAACTTTATATTTTGCCATCTCCAATTCTCCTTCTTCTTTTTCATTATTATCATCATCTTTTTATTCTTCTTTTAAGACACAATAATCTTCAATTAAATCAGGAATTAATACATCAAGGATTTCACAGAATAATCCTGATAGTTCAAGTAAGTTTTTGCTCAAAATTTTAAACTTTTCTCTTTCTGATATTCCTTTTCCATTTATTAGTATTAAAACATAATTAATATTTACATTATCTGCCAAAAGATAAGTTATATCTTTAATTCTCTCGGATTTTCCTGAAATTAAGACCACATCCGTCCTTTCTTTAAGACTATCATCAACTATTCTTCCTAAGATTTCTTTGGTTACATCTTCATCAAAGTGAAATGCGATCTTATCACGAATTTTTTTTAGAACTTTGTTTGTGAAACTCTTTTTGTTCTTTGCCTCATCCAGAATTATCTTTATCTTGTCTAAGTTTTTCTTATAATAATCTAAGTTTTCAAAATTTGATTTTGTCCTTTTGAATGTAGTTATTCCTTCATAAACTAGAGCGGCATGATTAAGTAAAAGATGAAGTTGTAAACTAGTATTAGCCTCTTTATCTTTGCTAATCACTGCATGGAGTATTTTGTTGTATCTTATTGCTCCTAGTATTCTTCCTAGCTGGATTGCATTAATAAACCTTTTATCATTTTTAATAGAGGGCAAATACTCCTTTTTTACTACAATTTTTTTCATATTATTTCCCCTATTTATTGTAAAATTAATCTTTATCTGAGAATTTCTTTCCTCTCTTATGTCTCCTCAAATGAGGCGCTTTTTCGGCCCGCTATCTCTTCCAACCCAGGGCTTTGGGGGATTTGGCTTACAATGGCCTCTCCTAATTTATTCTTTTTAAATAAATTCTCTGGAATAAATGAGTTAAGAAAATTTCATCATGAGTATGCTGTAAAAATCCTTTGTGATTACTAATTTGATATGTGAAAATATTTTATCATCAGAATATGGACTTTTAAATTGAAGAGAAAACTGAAGTACAATTTTACCATTTTCATTAAATTTTTCTGTAAATTCACTTTTATTTTTTATTGGATTTGCTTGCAAATTAATTTTAATAACTCTAATAACATCATCTCCTGGAAGGATATCGATCCATGAAATATCCTCACCAGGAATATCATCACTAAATTTTTTGCTTCCCCCAAATTGCTCATCCCGTAAATATGCTTCACAGATAGCATCTTTGAAAAATGTACTTTTTGCTGTTAATTTCCCAATATTCTTAATTTTAAATTGGACTTGAATTACTATTCTTTTTTCTTCAACATCAATTAATCTTAAAAAACTATTTCTATCCAAGAAAATCAAGGGATTTGCAGTTAATAAGGGTTTATTAAGAGATGTAAATTGTAATGTCGCTTCGTTTAAGGCCTTTTGAGATATAACTTTCGCTTCTTTTGATATATCCTTCGACTCTTTTGTTATATTCCATGATTTATAGTTCTGAATAGTACTTGTTATGGCAAATGCAATAGAAACAAATACAGCAAAGCCCGCTAAAATCATGCTTATTAATTCATATTCATTCATAATTCCTCTTCCTTGCGATAAAAATTTTACTATACTGGAGAGCTTTTGAAAAATATAATAACTATATTAGATCAGGCACAAAATCGACTCAGTCGTCTTTTTCAATCCAGGGAAGCTCGGGCTTTAGGGAATTTGGCTTTTATTCGCATCAATAAATTTTCTACTAAAGTAATTAGTTACTTTGAACTAAAATAAATCCGTAGTCATGGTAAAATCAATTTTCAATTTTTTACAAATTCTGAAAATGTATTTTCTAAATTATAAACAAAACTAATTCCATTTTTTGTATCCTGAGGAAGAATGGCTATTTCTCTTCGCACTGTGCCATTAAAGGTACAAATTGCCTCTCCACCTAAAATTTTGCTTTCCTTTGGAATTTTGTAAAAGTAAATTTCGATAAGGTCGGTTTCTATAAGTGAATATAAAGGCTTTTTAACTGCAGGATCTTCTGCATCCATGTTAAAAATAGCACGATATATAACTTCGCCCTTACCAGTCTGCCTCCCCCGGCTATCCGTTGAGCTCATGACTAATAACAGTGTTCTTCCTTTTCTAAGAGCAATATAGCCGCCTCTGTCCATAAAATGTTTATTTATATCTTCATCAGACATGATTGTCACCTGAACTGTTGCGGTAGCTGTTCGAATTTTTTGTCTATAGGGAGCTACCTTTTGTACTCGTTTGTCAAAATGAAAATAGAATGCGGTGCCAATAAAAACCATAAGTGCTCCTGCAATTCCGACATACGATGATATAGTCTTCCCAATAAAAGGATCCATTCGCTTTCTCCTTTTGTCTATAATCATTGGTAATATCTGATTGATAAAACCTAAAAGAAAAAGAAAACGCCTTAAACAAAAGTTTTAAATCTCATTCAACCCCACCATTTTTAATCGAATATATCACATCGAGGACATTCCCAATCTTTACCTTTTGGACGAGCTGGGTGGCTAGTATTCCCAGGTGGGTCAAAGTCATGATAATTATTACATTCTTTTTCAAATGCTGCTTTCGCTGATGTAGCATAACTAAGCTTGAAAAGCGGCCTTTTTGTTTTATTTACCCAATCTTTGAGCCGATTGTTTACATCATCATCAGACCGTCCAACATACCATACACGAAACCTGCTTTTCTCACTTTTACTCCCTAGAGCATAATTACCTGGAGATGCACGGGTAACCTTCGCGTCAATTGTTTCATTGTTCAGCTTATATGGTCCGTTCATTCTTAAAAATGGCATGAATCACTTCCTTACTTACATGAATTCTTTAGCCGACAAAATAATTCTAAATAACAACATCTGAGAAAGCAATGAGTGTTTTAAAATACCATTCCAAATACTTTAGGACTTTTTTTGCCTTATCCTTCTCGATTTTAGTCTCCAGAAAGGCCAAAGAATCACATTATCGAAAGAGAATTCTTTTTTGATTTCCAGATAAGGAAGAAAAATAATCTGTTTCACTTTAAATTAATTAATTTGAATTAGTTTTTGCTTTCTTTTTCTCTAATAATATCTATTTAATTATCCAAGGAACAGAAGAAATCCCAACCATGTATCCATCAGTTTCTAACCTGTTAGCATAAATTCCTGTATGCTTGAATAGATGCAATAAAACTAATTCAATATACCAAAGAGCAAGATTCAACACCTCATAATAAGGAATATCACGACTTGCTAGTCTTTTGTTCTCTTTCCCAGGATGTATTATAAAATTCCTCACTTCAGTTATTGCCTTTGGTCCATCCCAGGTTAACTCCTTTGACAACTTGGCTAATTTACTATGAGAAGGAAGTACTTCTAATTTGATGTTTTGGGAAGATACTAACAATCTAATCAAGTCATCTGCATGTAAATGTTTAAAACCTTCAGAACTCAAAGCTTTTTGTTCCTCAGTTAAAAAAACCCAGGATAAAAGCTCTAGAGCAGCTTGTGCCAATACAATCGACCCATCTGTTCCTCCAGACTGGGTATTACTTTTCAAATACCAATAAATAGCATTCTCAATCGGCTTCTTCCAAGTTTCGTTCTTCCAAAGGGAAAGAAATCCTGGAAAAACCTCAGCCAATAATTTTCCACGAGTGCGGTCAAACCACGATGGCACTTGTTGCCAAGGGTCTACCCACCGAGCTCCCCATCTTTCCCAAACTCGCTCATTTTTCTTATTAAAGCCAACTGCTAATAGATTAGAGGTGAAATAACCTGTACAAAAAGATAGATAGAAATCCAGTGCATCTAATATTTTACATGCTTCAGATATTTCAAAAGATTTTCCATTGTTTTTTTTAATCATACCTACGTGAGTGATAAAAAAACTACCTTGGCCTCTGAGCTGACTAATAACATTGTCTAACTTATTAAAGTCCATAACAGCATTTATAATAATCTGCCAATCATCATATTCCAAAATTACTCTTCCCCTTGGACAAGGCTTCCCATCAATGTTTCTAAAGACTTGTTGAGGTCCTAAAAAGTTCGGAAAGTTTAGTAAGTGGAAAACAATTCTTGACGCATCTTTTGAAGTGCTAATAATTATAGGCTCTTCAAAGGGAATAGCTATGATACTGAATTCTTTCGGCCCCCTAATAATTGAGGTGACATGGACTTCAAATGACACTTTATGAGATGTTAAAACTACTTCTGACTTCATCCTCATTAGTTCCATCAGATAAAAGGGAAAAGATTGTAATTTTATGTTGATAGATAATTGAGGTTTAGGAAGGAGTCTCATTATTACTTTAGCTGTACCATCTGCTTTTGAATCCCCTTGTTTTATTTCAATAGCCTCCTCAGCTAAAAGGATTTCTTCATTTGGTTGAGTAGTACTGTAGATTCCCTTCACTAATTCATGAGATTTATTCATGCTGACACGAAACATTTTATATATTCATGTCTGAGAAAGCAAGGAGTGGCTTAATACTCTTAGCTATATTTAAGATATATGAAATAATAATTCTCTCACTGTCAATTTACCGAGGGCGTCTTCCGGGAGATAACAACCTATGATCATAAAGTAATAATAAATTCTTATATTTGAGCCCCCATTTGCAAAAAAAGAGCGATGTCAACGAGTGGCACCGCGTTTAGAGTCTCGGCTTCTTCAACCGCTTCTGGTTGAAGTTCCGGCGATTCTATAGTCAAGAAATCTCTCAACTTCTCAAATGTGTTTGATTCGTATGCCCTATTGATAAAAGTTCGAAACCTTTTCTTCGATGCGTGCCAGTTTTTCCTCTGATAAATCCTCATTTTGCTTTGATTAACCTTACTCATAATTAGGCAAGTTTTAGGCAAATTCTGACATGCCGTTGCCACACGGGGAGAGGTCTGTTTTTTTCTGAATTGACACTCATATCATAAATTGATATTCTTTCTTCAGCAAGATAAGCGTGTTGTTGCATGGGTTCATAAATCTTAGAGGGGATTATAGCTATAGTTTTCTCAAAATATAGCATGCAATAAAGTAATTGTTGGCCAAAGTGAGAGACGATAGAGATATGGCAATAGATGATGGAATTCTGAAAGAGGCAGTTCAGTTTCTTGTTGATGGTAAGGAGTTGAAAGCCGCAGACGTTTTGCGAACGTGTAGCATGAGTGACTATGACATCGTGGACTCCTGCATGGATGGCAATAGACAACTCGATGGCATACTCATTGAACTCTCATGTCCTCGCGCTTCCTATGATATTCTCTCTAATTCGTCTCACCCGATTACAAAGAGCATCGAGAATGCTATCGAAGCGATACTACCATCTGATTATTATCTTAAAGGTCTTCAGACACGCGCCGTTTCTGCTCTGCAAAGAGGCCAGTTCGAGATGGACGAATCGAAGCTCTCGAACAGGGAGTTAAAGGACCTCATCCAGAAAATAGAATCCCAGAAAGCCTTAATGATTTCAGTCGCCACCGGAGGTCCAAGGATCCAAGAAAAGAACGATCACTACAAAAAGATAAGGATGGAGATAAAATCCGAACTTCTCAAACTCGGAATCAATGAACCAAATCCTTATTCCGACTTATGGACATGGTATGGCAAATGGAGCGATGGAAGCCTGCCTAGCTATCAGTCCCGCAGGATCTATATCGGAAATCTGTATCAGCCATTGTTATCCGCTTTAGAGCTACGAATTCAAAAAACATTATCTACTCAACCTCAGGAACCTACAGGATGGGTCCGCGTAGACCGCAACGTTGACAAAATCAACGAAGCACTTGCAAAAGCCAAAAGCGAGGAGGATTACCAAAGCGTGGGACTTCTTTGCCGGGAGGCTATAATCTCTCTTGCGCAAGCCGTTTATAATCCCCAGGAGCACGGAACTCTTGATGGTGTAATCCCAAGTGAAACAGATGCGACGCGCATGCTTGAAAGTTACCTTTCTAAACAGCTTTCGGGTCAGTCAAACGAAGGGCAACGCAGATTTGCGAAGACGGCATACAAACTAGCCGTTGAACTACAACATCGACGTACAGCTACATTTAGAGAGGCTGCATTGTGCGTTGAATCTACTCGGGCAATTATTAATATTATTGCAATTATAGCAGGACAACGAGATCCAGATTAACAGAATAGACGGCTAACCCCTGGATCAACCGGACGTGTACGTACCGGTTACTCAAACCGTTAGCGTTCACTATATAAGATGAATATCGAAGAAAAACAGAACCTCCGCTTGTGTGGTATATTGGTAGTGGAGGCCAAATCCCCTGAAGCCCTAGCTTCCCTTAGGGTAAAAAAGCCAGCTGAGCGACTTTAACATTGCTTAAAATAAGAGGGTTTTGATTAATGAGTTTTCTCAAAAGTAGTAAGAACTAAAAAATTATAGCTTGAAAAAAAATAAACTTTAATGGTGGCTTACAATATGGAAATGAATAGAAAAAAATTGTTTGATTCTTTAAAAGATATTTATGGAAAAAAGACATTTGACCTTGATAATAGTGAACACATAAATGCACTAAAAAAGAAAGGATGGATTTTTGAAGTTTGTGGGCAACAAATAAAAAAACCTGATTTTTTAATATTAGAATTTGATAATAGAACCATATTGATAGAGTTAAAGGCTTTAGAAGAAAAAGAGATTGATAAGATTGTTAAGAAAAAAATTCAAGAAATGAAAGAAAAGAAAAGAGATTCAGTATTTTATTGGGTTGATTCTTACAGGAAAAATTTAAAAGGACATATTCAAAAATCAAGTAATCAATACAAAGAATTTATAAAAAACAATATAGAAAAGTTTTATAAAAATAGAGAGCGAGTCTGCAATTTTTCTACTGTTGTAGCTTTTTATAGTGAAAGATTTATTCACGATTATACCTTACCTGAAATAAGGGATGAGCTATTTGGAATAACCGTTGAAGACATCAATGAGTTTTTGAAAACTTTCTACTACACGAAAGATAGTTTGTTGAATATAAAGAGATATAGAGCGATTGGCCTAATTGCAGTATGGGATGGGAAAGTGAGATTTAATCTTTATAACAATCCTTTTACTCATCTTGAAAATAATATTCCGATTTTCTTAACAAAGAAAGATATAAACAATTTCATAATTGATATATACTTTTCAAAATTAAAAGGCATTAGAATTTTTATAATAAAACAGGTTAGTTTTGATAAGAAAGAAATAATTAGATATTATATAGACAATACCGTTGTAGATAAAGAAAATTTCATTGAGGTTTTACATTCAAAGATAAAGTATGTTGATAAAACGGAATCCGAAGATAAAGAAGAATATATTAATCTAGTAAAAAGAACACATGAAGAATGAAGTGAAAAAGATGAACTGTTATTTCGATACAAGTACTTATAATCTGGTTTCAGATGACTCCAAAAAAGATTTAATCATAAAAGAGATAAATAAAAGAGGCATGACTATAATACCAAGTGTAGTAAATTTATGTGAAATTTTATCAACTAGAAATGAGGAAAGAAGAAAGGAACTTTTAAATGTATATGAAGAAATTAGAAATGATTATCATGCGTTAAAACCATTTACTATTCTACTCAAGGATGCAACTTTGGCAATGCAAGAAGAAAAGGATGAAATAGAGGTTAATCGTCCAATAGAGATTGATAAGGATACAGGAGAAATATGCAGGGAAGCAAAAAGTTCAGCAGGAAAGGAATTTTATAAATATAATCTGGGAGCAAGAGAATTTATAAAAAAGAAATCTGATGAGATAAAAATTCCTGATGCAAAATCTTTTTTTGAGGTCAGCGATGCTGAAAGAATGCATCCATTTTGGATTCAAACTTTTATTGAAATGTGTAAAGGATTAGGTATCCAAGAAATAAAACTAAGTGAAGATAAAATATTAGCAATAATTCAGTCCCACGATACTCCTTGGAAGTATTATCTAGATTCTACTTTATATATCTTTTACAGAGTAGCATTTCTAGCATCAGGCCATGGGAGAAAAAGTAATCCAGGCGGTTTTGATTTAGAGCAATGTATTTATCTGTGCTGGGCAGATATTTTTGTACTTAGAGATTCATCATTTTATAATTTTTTAAAAGAACTAAGTAAATTAAGAACATACAATAAGAAAATATTTACTTACGATGAATTTAGAGATTATTTAGGTTTATAATAATATTTGATACTTTAATATTTTTTCATTATCGTAATTTTAACGCTAAAAAGACAAGTTCACCACAATAATTCATCTTTACAAAATTGGCCTCTCACAAATTACCCATTTAACCAATAGAAGCGAAATATTGAGAAAAACATACCTTTTTCAGCAAAACGTGTGCCTAGTTTAATTAACCGTACTTTCAGAAATAAACAGCGAAAAATATAATTTTACTTATGTGTAAAGTATGAAGATAGGCACTGGATATTTGAGTAAAAGACGAATGGAGATTTTTTAGAGAGACTAAAAATTAATATTAAGAATACCAACGGTATTCGTAATATTAATTTCCCAGGGGTGAGTGGGCAATTTTCAGGGTTAAATCGACATTTTTCAGAGGTGAATTTGCGTCGAATAAGAACTATTATGTTAACTCTTTATATGGGCTGGGCTCACATTAGCTTTTTAACAGAAATTAAAGTTTCTCCTGCTACGTCAATTGAGCTTTCAGCCTCTTCTCGGGAAGCAGTTGTATCTAATCCATATAAGGCAGAATGTCTGAATCTCCTATAAACATCCACACTATTTGCTATTCCTATAAGCTCCGGATATGCATGCTTAATATAAACCAATAGACAGATATGGCTTCTCTCTTTCAACCCGTCCTTGAATAATATAGATCTAAGACTATGAAACATAGATGTGTAAGCAGCAACAATAGTGATATCATAATTTTTAAGCGCAACATTATCTTTTGCTTTCTTTATATAAACTTTTGCAGCTTTTAAGGATTGCTTTGCTTTTTCTCGAGCAGGTTTCTTTCTTATTAGCAATTCCTTCTTGAAACAATCTTCAATATTCACGGCAATTCACTTCCTGTTAACAATATATGGTTCCGCATGATTTCTTGGTAAAAAGGCTCATTTTCTTTTTTTATTTTTTGCCACTTTGATGGGTTAAATACTTCAAAATTTACTTCTTTGCTTAAATATTTTTCAATATTCTGAATGAGATTTAAAAAATGTACTTTAGATTTGGAGGAAATTAGTAACAAGTCAATATCACTTTTTTCATCAAAGTCTCCTGATGCATAACTTCCATAGACAGCCATAGAAATTAAATCTTCATCTTGGTTTATAAATTTTTCCTCTATTTTCCACTCTTCTATTTTAGCTAAAAAGTAAGAAACTTTGAGAAACTTTACAAAAGGGAGCTCATTATTCAGAAAGTAATAATGAGCTTTACCTTTTTCTTCCTTGAATAGAATTTTAGACTTTGCTAATAATTTTAAGGTTCGATTTGTTCCTGAAGGACTAATTTTAAGTTCTCTCGATAACTGCTTGACATAAATAGAGGTACTCGGATGAGATAAAAAATATGTTAAGACTTTCCACAATACTGTTTCTTGATATAATTCAAGCATTTTATCGTTCTATAG
>SDBT01018777.1_pt1 | contig 10858 bp, 9 predicted proteins | sample 2277101 | NCBI WGS metagenome assembly SDBT01 (sample SAMN10404973, study PRJNA504765) | marine sediment metagenome | isolation source: marine sediment core GS10_PC15, 103 cmbsf | place: Arctic Ocean: Southern Knipovich Ridge | collected 2010 | reverse complement strand
CGCTTGACACGATGGCCTAAGATAAGACATTCAACCCAGAATAAGGGGAGCCTTGCTATGCAGATATTCGCTTACGCCATGCAAATGGAAAAGGACGGGGAAGCATATTATCGCCAGTTGGCCAACAAGAGTCCTGATCCGGGACTAACCACCATTTTGACCATGCTGGCCGACCAAGAGGCGAAACACCTCGAGGTTATACAGGAGCTCAAAGAAGGCCATCAGGCCCAACTCAGCGGGGGAAAAATCCGCAAAGACTTGAAGAACGTGTTCGCCAAACTTCAGAAACAGGCGAGTACTTTCGATTTCAGCATTTCGCAAATTGATCTCTACAAGAAGGCGGAAGAGCTCGAACAGAAAAGCCGCGATTTCTATCTTGAAAACGCGAACACGATTGCCTCCCCGGCTGGGAAAGAGCTTTTTAACTTACTCGCCGGTGAAGAAAAACTCCATGCCGAGGTGCTTGAGAGCTTGATCGAGTTCGTCTCGCGGCCGGAGTCGGGCATGTGGCTCGAAAATGCCGAATGGTATCACCTTGACGAGTATTAACTTGTTGTTCGCGAACTGAACCGGGAAATTGATTGACGGTCAAATGTGGGTATGGCTCATGACACATGACCTGAACACGGACCGGGATAGTCAAGCTTCTGATGCAGTTTTTCTTGGGGACGCTTTGCTAACGAGACAGCATTTGGTCTGTCCTGGATATTTTTCGTCAGGCTCTGCAGCGGCGTGGTAAAGACCAGAAGAGGAGGAACAAGTATGAAGAAGTACGTGTGCAATGTGTGCGGCTGGGTGTATGGTCCGGAAGCGGGCTTCCCGGAACAGGGGATCGAGCCGGGAAGGGATGAAGATTGTCGCGTCACAACCCATCACAGCCAATTTAAAGGATCGAAAGGAGAATACCAGATGATGGTAAGAGGCTTGAAGTTAATGGGACATGTTTTTCTGCTTTGGTTGTTCTTTGTCTGTTCAGGAATTTCGTCAGGAGCCGAGATCGAGGACAGCGAGTCCGCCTCGCACGGAGATGAGGCGGCCAACTACCAACTGATCGAGACGTATGATCAGCCTGGTTTCAAGGTGATGCAGTTCAATTTGGCCGTATTGTCGCACTACTCATACATCCTGGCCAGCGGGAAGCATGCACTAGTCGTGGACCCTGGCCGTGACATCGACGCCTATCTTGCGGCAGCAAAAAAGGCCGGGCTGGCTATTCGCGGAGTGTATCTTACGCACTCCCATGCCGATTTTGTTGCCGGGCACATGGAAATGGCGAAGGCCATCGGTTGTCCAGTCTACACCAACGAGAAGAGTCGGGTGGGTTACAAGCATAAGCCGATTCGCGAGGGATCGGTGATCAAAGTAGGCGCAGCGGAGGTGCGCATCCTCGAGACGCCCGGCCATACGCCTGACGGGACGTGCGGGGTGATCTGGTCGCAGGGCAAGCCGCGCGTCATGTTCTCTGGCGATACGCTCTTCGTAGGCAGTGTGGGTCGCCCGGACTTGCTCGAAGGCACGATGTCCGCTGCTGAACTGGCCGGTATGGGTTTCGATACTTGGAGTAACAAGCTGTCGAAACTGCCGGATAATGTGATGGTTCTGCCCGCCCATGGCGCCGGATCGCTCTGCGGGGCGCACCTTCGTGATGAGCCCAATACCACCATCGGCAAGGAGCGGGCATCCAACCCCTATTTCCGGCACAAATCCAAGAGCGCCTTCGTGGCCGCGGTGCTCGAAGGACTTCCTGAAGCGCCGCAGTACTTCGGGTATAATGCCGCGATGAACAGAACAGGCCCTGATCTTGTGGACCGGAAGGCCCCGCTGGCGACGATGGCCGCGGACCGGAAGCTGATGGATGTCTCGAAATTCAACGTAGTCGATATCCGGGACGCCAGAGAATACGCCAGGGGGCATATTCGCAACTCAGTTAACATCGGCTTGCGGGGCCGGTTGGAAACGTGGGTCGGCATCATGGTTCCCTGGGGTGCGAACTTGGTCCTCTGCGGCAACCAGGCCGAACTGCGGGAGGCAGTCCATAGACTGCACCGCGTGGGATATTCGGCCAAGGTTGTGGAGATGGACGCATGGAAGCAGGCCAAGCTGCCGCTGAACAGGAATGAGATGATGGCCCCGGCCGCATTGTACGCAGCCATGCAGCGCGGAGACGCGCCCATCGTTGTGGACGTTCGGTTGCCGAGCGAGTGGATGGCTCTGCGCATCGGCACGGTGGTCAACCTGCCGTTGAACCGCCTGGAAAAGTTGTCGGTCAAGCTCGATCCTTCCCAGCCGGTCGTAGCGGTCTGCAATTCGGCCTATCGATCGAGCATGGCAGTAGGCGTCCTCGAGCGAAAAGGGTTCAAGAAGGCAAGCAGCCTGGCGGGCGGCAGCCAAGCCTGGATCGAAGCAGGGCTTCCCGTGTTCGAGGCGGCGAAAATCGGCGGCGCGGTTTCGGGCGCGAAGAAGGTCGTGCGCCTTCCGGACAGAGTCTCGGCCGCCGCACTTCAGCGCCTCATGAAAGACCTGCCTGGAACGTTCGACCTTGTGGACATCCGCCCACCTGAGCAGTTCGCGGACTACAGTCTGCCCGGCTCCCGAAACGTGGATATTGCGGACATTTTGGCCAACCCAGCCTATCTGACCGGAGCAGGGCCGCTGGTCATCGTGGATCGGGATGGATCTCTGGCCATGGCCGTGGGGGGCATCCTCAGCCAGAAAACCGAACGGCAAATAAAGGTGCTCTACGGCGGTGTTGAAGACTATTGGAAAGAGTCCCGCTTCGGACCGGCCAGGAGCGGGGGAACCAGCGCGCCATCGGCAACGCCCGCAGCTCCAATTCCGTCACCATCGGTCCCAGCCACTCCGGCTCCTTCCCAGCCGAAGAAACCCAAAAAGAAAAGTGCGGGGTGCTGACCGTGGAAAACAAGCCAGAACAGTATATGAATCCATACCTTGCCGGGGTTCTTCTGGGTCTCGTGCTTCTGGCATCGTTCCTGGTGCTGGGGGCGGGTCTCGGCGCATCTTCCGGCATTGCGCGAATCGGCGCTTTTGTCGAGGGCTGCATCCTTCCCGGCCATGTCCGGTCGAGTGAGTACTTCGGAAAGTGGGGCGAAAATCCGCTGGGTTACTATCTCGTCTTCATGTTTGTTGGCACGTTTCTCGGCGGCCTTTTCTCCGCCATCCTTGCCGGGAGGACGAAGATAGAAGTTGAAAAAGGAAAGAGCTTTTCATCGCGCAACCGGCTTCTCTTGGCCCTTGGCGGCGGCGTGATCGCAGGATTCGCCAGCCGCTTGGCCAGAGGATGCACGTCGGGCCAGGCGTTGACCGGAAGCTCCCTGCTGCTCTCGGGAAGCCTGGTCTTCCTCATCTGCCTCTTCATGGGCGGCTACGCCACTGCCTGGTTCGTCAGGAGGCAGTGGCATGATTAGAACGCTATTCGGATTGGACCAACTCGGTGCGCCTTCGGCCCTCTTCCTCGCGCTTCTAATCGGCCTCGCTTTCGGCTTTGCGTTGGAACGGGCAGGATTCGGCAGCTCACGGAGGCTGTCGGGCATCTTCTACTTCCGCGACATGGCAGTTCTGAAGGTCATGTTCACGGCCGTAATCACTGCGATGTTGGGACTATCGTATGCCGTGGGCATGGGCTGGATCGCCATGGAGCAGGTATACCTCATGCCCAGCATTTATGGCGCCCAGGTCGTGGGCGGCCTGGCCTTCGGCGCAGGTTTCGTCATGAGCGGCTGGTGTCCCGGCACGGCGGCTGTGGGCGTGGCCTCAGGTAAACTCGATGCCCTGGTCTTCCTGGGTGGCGCAACACTGGGGAGCATTTTCTTCAACGAGCTTTTCCCGATTATCGGGCCGCTCTATGCATGGGGTGACAGCGGCACATCGTTCGCCTTTTCCTCGCTCGGGATGAGCCAAGCCGGGTTCGCTTTCCTTTTCACCCTTGCCGCCGTGGGATGCTTCTGGGGCGCAGAATATGTTGAGAAGCGCCTGGCAGGAACAGGCGTGTATTTCAACACCCGCTTTCTCAAGGCGTTCAGCCTGGCGTTGGTCGTATTCGCGGTCGGGCTTTTCATCTTCACCGGAGAGAAGACCAGCCCCGAAGCATTGACCACCATGGCAGGGCTGAATGAGAAGGCATTGCTCCAAGCCATTGAGTCGGCGGAAGATCATGTCGATCCGGAAACTCTCGCCGACAGAATGATGGCTGGCGAAGAAGGACTGCTTGTCATCGACGTCCGAACCCCGACCGAGTATGCCGGATTCCATTTGCGTGGGGCTGTTAATGTGCCGATTGCGGAACTCGCCGCCTACCTGGAATCCCGAAAGAACCAGGGCGCGGTTGTGCTCTATTCCAATGGCATGACGCATCCCGCCCAAGCGCGCGACGCTCTCGGACGCGGGGGACATCGCAACGTTTACATCCTTACCGATGGGTTGGCGGGTCTCATCGATCAGTGCCTGAAGCCAGCGAGTCTGGGCGATGAGCCCGTTCCGCTGTCCGCGGCCGCGAAGATCGCCGCTTGGCGGACCTACTTCGCCAACCAGAATGCGCCGCCGGCGCGTCCGGCCAAGGTCGAAGCTCCCAAATCATCCCTTCCTGGTTTGGTGACCACGCAATGGCTCGAGGACAACCTGGGCCGAAAAGGTCTCAAGATCATCGACGTTCGCAACCAGAAGGCGTACAACGGAGGCCACGTCCCCGGGGCGCTGGCGTTGAACCCAGAAAGCGTTCGCGGGAACGTGGAAGGCTTGCCGTCCGTGCTTCTCCCGCATGGGCTTCTTGCCTCCAAGCTCTCGTTGATGGGAATCGAAGCGTCGGACACGGTTGTGCTCGTCTATTCTGGGAACAGGCTTCGCGACGCGACGCTTGTCGGCATGGCCTTCGAGCGGCTCGGCCACGCAGGCTACGCGATTCTCGATGGCGGCTACGAGAAATGGATTGCAGAGAAGCGGCCTACCAATACGTTGTTGCCTGTGGTGCGCCGCTCGAATTACCCTGTCACCAGCACGGACACCTTTACGGTCGATAGTCGTACAGTACTGGCCGAGTTGAGGCGCGGGATTGTTATCATCGATGTCCGACCACCGGATTACTTCACCGGCAAGAAGCGAGATGAGGCCCGTGGCGGCCACATTCCCGGAGCGATCAATCGCGATTTCAATCTCGACCTCGCGTCTCCTGGAAGCGGTGCAAGCCTCAAGCCGACGGAAGCATTGGCGACGGCCTATTCCGCGCTTATTCCGTCAAAGGACAGTCGGGTAATCGTCCATTGCCGGACCGGACACCAGGCAAGCCAGACCTACTTCGTTCTGCGACACATGCTGGGATATCGCAACGTCCGTTGGTACGACCCAGGTTGGACCGAGTGGGCCGCGCGACCGGAACTGCCGGTAACGCGCCAGCAATAACTGGAAGACCCGCCCGCCCCTGCTGAACGGCAGGGCGATTTCAACGCCGCCAGAGGACATGAATCAAGGAGCCGAAGCGGAAGCATTCCGCAAAGCACTTGACAATGATTCACTGGAGAGCTAAGGCCTTGGCATAAACGACGGCATGTCAGAGCTTTCAAAGAAGAATACATACAATCCGTCGTTACAGGAAAAGGAGTGTGTTCAGATGAAGAGGATGGTGCTGACTCTCGCGGCATTGCTGGCCTTGAACGTGACGGTTCTCGCGGCCGGGGAGACCCCGGCCAACGAGACGTGCCCGGTGATGGCGGGCAACAAGGTCAATCCGAAGTTGTTCGTCGAGTACAAGGGTAAGAAGGTCTACTTCTGTTGTGCTGACTGCAAGGGAGCCTTTCTTAAGGAGCCCGAGAAGTACCTCTCGCGCCTCCCCCAGTTCGCCGGTTTGCAGTCCCACGACGAACATGGCGAGGATCACGATCATGCCCACGGCTTGATTGGCTCGTTCTCGCCCGCAAGGCTGATCAAGCCTACGGGAATAGTGGCCCTGGCCCTGCTTTTCCTGGTCGCCTGCGCCGGATTCTTCATGCGGAAGAAACCCAGGTTTTTAAGAAAGGCCCACAAAGGCCTCGCAGTGGCTGCCATCGTCTTCGCGCTCATCCATGCACTGCTGGTCGTTCTGTTCCACTGAACTGGACGCGGAAGCAAAGCAGGGCAACGAATGAACCGGCTTCTGACCAATCACGTGTATACGTCGGCGGGGAATTGATTTCTGGCGGCAACGATCCGAATCTGGCCGCTGACGCCACGCAGGCAACGTTCCAGACCGCGTTGCCGCGACTGCGTGATCACGACCCGGAGCGCGGCGAGAGGATGGTCGGTTGTCCTTGACAAAACGGCAACGATGTTCATTATGGACGTTTCTTATGAAGGAAGGGACTGAATTCGAAATGAGGAAAGGATCAGGAATATGGCCATCGAAAGGAGCTTGAGACTGGTTGCCGGTTTCTTTGTGCTGCTGAGCCTGGGCTTGGCCGTGTGGCATAGCCGGTACTGGTTATACTTCACCGTGTTCGTCGGGCTGAATCTGTTCCAGTCGGGCTTCAGCAACTGGTGCCCGCTGATCGGGATTTTGGAAAAAGGCGGGATGAAAAAGAATTGCCAAAAATAGCCGCCGGGAAGTGGCAGCGATGAGGTCCGGCCGATGATCGTGAGGGTATTGATCGGGCGGGCGGCTTTGGCGCCCTGAAAAGAATTTTTGAAAAAGGCTTTGAAAGTTACTTTGGTAAGCGCTAACTTAAGCCATATGAAACTGAGGTTGACAGATTTCAGTATTCGCCATCCCTGGGTGATTATGTGCGTGGTGGGCGCGGCCATCATCGTCTTTGGCCTGCAATTTCCGAGGGTTAAATTCGATAACGACCCCGAGAACATGCTGGCCCGGGACGAATACGTTCGCGTGCTGCATAATCAGGTCAAAGAGCGCTACAGCCTCTATGATTTTGTTATTGTGGGGATTGTTAATGATAAACACCCTGACGGCGTGTTCAACGTTGACACCCTGACGAAGGTTTATCAACTCACGTACCAATTGCGCAACCTTCATCAAGGCAAGGATGGTAAACCGGCGGTGCGGTGCTGGCTCGGCCCGGAAGAGGAACCGCAGTCGCTTGTACCGGTTCTGAGATCGACAGGCACGTTTAAACGGATTCTGGATGTGCTTTTCCGGCACGACGTCAACCGTCTGTTCGATGTCGAGGGAAACAGTGTCATCATCGCCCGGGAAATCATCAGTCCGAGCGTGGTGGACAATATCAAGCAGGCGGAACTGGGCGCGCTGAAAATCGAGTATCTGATGGAGGAGCCGCCAACAACCGCCGAGGAGGCCCGCCGCATCCGCGCCGACGCCTTGAACAATCCGCTCTACAAGGGCACTCTGGTCTCCGAAGACGGCAAGGCGCTGTGTCTTTATATCCCAATCACCGAAAAGAAATTTTCCTATAATGTGGCCCACCTGATCCGGGCACTGACCAAAGACTGGGACGGCGCGGATGAAACTTACATCACCGGGCTGCCGGTCGCGGAAGACACCTTCGGCGTGGAAATGCTTGTGCAGATGGCCACTTCCGCGCCGCTGGCCGGCCTGACCATTTTCATTGTGCTGCTGCTTTTCTTCCGCAGATTCATCCTCATCATTGCGCCCATGGTCACTGCGGTCGTAAGCGTGATCTGTGCCATGGGACTGTTGATCGGTCTTGGTTACGACGTGCACATCATGAGCTCGATGATCGCCATTTTTCTGATGCCCATCGCCGTGGTGAACTCAATACATATCTTGAGTGAATTCTTCGACACTTACCAACGGTTTCAGGACAAGGGCAAAACGGTCCGGCACGTGTTCGGACACCTGTTCAGGCCCATGCTTTACACCTCGTTAACCACGATGGCCGGGTTTGGCTCACTGGGGTTCACGTCGATTCCGCCCGTGCGGGTCTTTGGACTGCATGTCGCCTTCGGGGTTGGCATCGCCTGGGTGCTGACCATGACCTTCATTCCCGCCTTCATCATGCTCTTCGTGTCGGAAAAATCCCTGACGAACTTCGGCGCCGCGCAATCGGCCGGCGGCAAGAAACGCCGCGGCCTGATGACCGCGCTTGAGCACGTCGGCAGTTTTACGCATAATCAATGGAAACTTATCCTGGCGGTGACCGTGGCGATGATCGGAGTTTCCGTTTACGGCATCAGCCGCATCCGGATTAACGACAATCCGGTCAAGTGGTTTACCAAGGACCACGAGATTCGCGTGGCCGACCGAGTGCTGAACGAACATTTCGGCGGCACTTACACGGCATATCTCACACTGGCGACGGCCCGGCCTGAAGCGCTGGGCTGCCGCGAAAAGGCCCGGGCCATCGGCCGGGCAGCGCGGGAACGCTTCGGCAATGTGCTGCCCGGGCAGACCGCCAGATTTGTCGCCAAACTGGATGAACTCGAACAGCTTTACAGCAATGTCAGCAGCAGCAACGAAAGACAGTGCTTTGTCGAGCTTTCCAAGGCTGCCGAGGCCTTGGACCAGCAAGCAACTGCTTCCTGGAACAACTTGGCCGATGAGATCAACTATCTGGAACCAGAAGGATTGACACTTGCCAGCTTCAAACAGGCTGCCAGTGGTTTCCGGGGCGTTAAGAAGACTGACCGAGAAACATTGTTTAGACGACTTCAGCCATTCCCGGTACTGAAAGGCAGTGATCTGCAGGATAAAGCTCTGGAAATCTGTGATGAGTTCACCAGGCTTTCTTTTCGGGAATTCCTGTTTAAGATGGATGCCAAACTGAGTGCGCCGGTGTTCAAGCGACCAGAAGTGCTGCGTTATGTTGAACGACTGCAGACGTTCTTGGCAAAGAGCCCCCTGGTCGGCAAGACCTCCAGTGCGGTTGACGCGCTGAAAAAGGCTTCATATGAGCTTAATTATCTGGCCCCGGCGGCGGACAGCGGCCCCGCCGGGAAAGCTGGGCTTGCCAAACGTAATTGGCGCTATTTCTCGGTTCCCGACTCGCCCTCGGCAATCGGCCAGGTCTTTACTCAGCTCGAGGGGATGAAGAAGAAGGACGCCCTGTTTCATCTGGTAACCAAAGACTATCAGCAGGCCAACATCTGGGTGCAGCTCAAGAGCGGCGATAATAAAGACATGGAAGCGGTGATCAACACCGTAAAAACGTTTATGGCGGCCAATCCGCCGCCGGCCGGGCTCCGGGCCGAGTGGGCCGGGTTGACGTATCTGAATGTGGTGTGGCAGAACAAGATGGTTGCCGGCATGCTCGGCTCGCTGGGCAGCAGTTTCATCGTGGTTCTGGTAATGATGCTCATCCTTTTCCGTTCTGCTCTCTATGGTATCTTGTGTATGATTCCCCTGAGCGTCACCATTGCTTTCATCTACGGTCTGATCGGCCTGAGCGGCAAAGACTATGACATGCCCGTGGCCCTTCTTTCATCCCTGACGTTGGGTTTGAGCGTGGACTTCGCCATCCATTTCCTTGAGCGGGCGCGGGAGATGACCAAAACTTACGGGAATTGGCGAACCGCCAGCCGGAAGATCTTCGGCGAACCGGCTGCGGCTATTACCCGCAATGCGATTGTGGTGGCTGTGGGATTTCTGCCGCTGCTGGCGGCGCCGCTGGTGCCCTACAAGACCGTAGGCTTTTTCCTGGCCGCAATTATGGCCGTTTCCGGCATTGGCACGCTGCTGATTCTGCCGGCCCTCGTGACCATGCTGCAGCGTTTCCTTTTTCGCCGGCCAGCGGCCGCCGGCTCGGCGGCAAGCAACTTGAAATCTGATGAAGAAGGAAAAGGGAAATGAGACCGTTACTGATCCTTTCCGGAATGCTGCTTGGGGCAGCAGCCATTTGTGCCGAGGAAAAACTTAGCGCCGGCCAAATCGTGGAGAAAGCAAATCTGGCGGCATATTATGGCGGCAAGGATGGCCGGGCCGAGGTCAAAATGACCATTACCGACGCCAAGGGCAGAAAACGTATCCGGGCGTTTGTGATTCTGCGGCTGAATGAACGGGCCGGCGGCAATCAGCGTTTCTATGTATATTTCAAAGCCCCGGCGGATGTCCGCAAGATGGCCTACCTGGTGTGGAAGAAGACCGGCAAAGGCAAGGAAGACGACCGCTGGATGTGGCTGCCGGCGCTGAACCTGAAACGCCGGATTGCGCCGGGGGACAAGCGCATCAGTTTTGTCGGCAGCCATTTTCTCTACGAAGATGTGTCGGGCCGCAGCCTCAAAGCTGACCGGCACGAACTGGTCGAAACCACCGAGAAACATCACGTTATCAAAAGCACTCCGCTGAAAGCCGGCACGGTTGAATTCGCTTATTACCTGACCCGGATCGACCGAAAAACCTTCCTTCCTGTGCGCGCGGAATACTACAATAAGAACGGCAAAAAATATCGCCTCGTAGAAGCTCTCAAAGTTGAAACGATTCAAGGTGTTCCGACGGTCATGACCGCCAAAGCTACGGATATTGGAAGCGGCAGCAGCACGGTCAACGAGTTCAGCAAGGTCAGATACAACATCGGTTTGAAAAAGAGAATCTTCACCGAACGTTTCCTTCGCCGCCCGCCCCGGGAGGTCCGTTGATCCCCACATCTAAGCGAAAGATATATCGTCGAGATGAGGCCCGCTTTCAACCACCGGATCCAGACCGTCTCAGGCATTGTTTGCCTGGCTCTCATGCTGGCGGCCCCGCACCTCCCGGCACAAGAAGAAGAGGCTGAGAAGCCCAAGAGCCTGCTGGAGAGATTGCAGGACCAAACCGGCATCGAAGTCCACGGATTCATCGACGCGCGCGCCGGCACGCGTCTGCGCTATGATGATTACCAGGACAACGATTCGCTGGGGGAAGGCCGGCTCCAACTCGAGCTCAGCCGGCAAGGGGAAGATATCA
>SDBT01018776.1_pt1 | contig 10858 bp, 10 predicted proteins | sample 2277101 | NCBI WGS metagenome assembly SDBT01 (sample SAMN10404973, study PRJNA504765) | marine sediment metagenome | isolation source: marine sediment core GS10_PC15, 103 cmbsf | place: Arctic Ocean: Southern Knipovich Ridge | collected 2010 | reverse complement strand
CGCTCAAGACGCTCCCCCCTCCGAGCCTCCCCCGCCATCCACGGAGGAGTCCGAGGCCATCATCACGAAGGATAAGACCATCGAGACCCGCGTCGGCGATAAGAAAACGATTCGGACCGACGCGAGAATCCTGGACGTCGCCGTCACCCGACCCGAGGTAGCCGACGCTTTCGCGACCGGTCCGCGCGAGCTTGCGTTCGGCTCGAACTCGCCCGGCGTCGGCAAGATAGTCGTCCACCTCGAGGGCGGCGCCCGCGTCGCGTTCAAGATACGCGTGCACGTGGCCGATCCCGAGGAGTTCGCCCAAAAGCTGAGGAAAGAGCTCGGCCACATCCAAAACGTCGATATCGAGGTCATAAAGGGGAAAATCCTCGTCGACGGCAGGGTGCTGTACCTCAAGGACATGGACGCGATCGAGCGGGCTCTCGGCGACAACCCGTCGATAATCAATCTCACGTCGCTCAGCTCGCGAAATGCCCGCATCCTTTCCCGCGAGATCGAGCGCGAGCTCAGGGAATCGGGCATCTACGGCGCGTCCGTCGAGGTCAGGAATAACAGGGTCACGCTCGTCGGGACCCTCCCGACGAGCCGGCTGGTCAGGAGGGCGGAGAAAATCGCTTCGACATATACGCCCAACTTCGACAGCCTGCTCGAGGTTTCCCCCTGATCCATCCGCCGCCGCATTGACATTCCGACGGGGGCGGTGCTATATTTGTTTCGATGGCGCCGGATTCATTTCCTTAGAAAAGCGGCCCCGCCTTTCCTGGACATAAAGGGCAAAAGATAGTGAATATTTCGGCCCGCCGGGCGTCTATACTTCAGAGATTCGGGTAAAGAAGGGAGAATTATATCGTGCGCCGGACCCATAGCAATGCCTTATTTTTCCGCGGGAAAGCGATGGCCGCGGCCTTTATCGTTCTTCTTGCCCTGTGCGCGACGCCGGCGCGGGCCGAGACGATCACGGTTACGGGCGAGGCGGCCATAATAGACGGAAATGTGGACTCGGCAAAAGAGGCCGCGCTGCTCGATGCGTTTCGCAAGGCCGTCGAAAAGGGTGTCGGCACGATAATCGCCGCCGACACACTCGTTGCCAACTACCGGATCGTCGAGGACAGGATATTCACCAAGGCGCGCGGTTACGTGAAACGCTGGGAGGTGCTGTCCGAGTATTCTCTGGGCAGCCGCTACAAGATGGAAATCCGCTGCGAGGTGTCGAGAGATTCGATCGAGGAGGATCTGATAGCGCTTAATATCCTGCAGGAGGCCAAGCACAAGCCGCGCATAATGATCGTGATGTCCGAGCAGCATCTGTGGAGCTATGTCGATCAGCCCATCGGCGAGACGACCCTCATTTCCAAGTTCCTCGAAAGAGAGTTCAAGGTAGTCGATCAGGCGCAAAGTGAGAAGGTGCGGACGGGCGACAAGATGAAGGCCGCCCTCGGGGGCGACAACAGCGCCGCCGCCCACATCGGTCTCACGCACGGCGCCGAGATAATCGTTATCGGCAAGGCGTTCAGCGAGACGGCCGGCAAGATATACAGAATGGAGTCCACGCGCGGCAGCGTCGAGGCGCGCGCAATCAGGTGCGACACGGCGGAGATTATCGCCGCCGGCAGCGCCGAGGCGGGCGGCGCCGACAGCTCCGAGGCGGTCGCGGGCAAGAAAGCGGTCAGACAGGCGGCCTCCGATCTCGCCGACAAGTTGATCGCGCAGATAACAAAACGGTGGAGCGCCGACGTAGTCGGCGGAGCGAGCGTGCAGATTACCCTGAGCAATGCCGACTTCGGCGCACTCGCCGCGTTCAAAAAAACTTTGAAAAACATCGAGGGCGTGCAGGACATACAGCAGCGCAGCTTCGGGGGCAAGACGGCAGTCCTCGACGTCGATTACAGGCAGGACGCCGAGCGGCTGGCCGAGGCGCTGACGGCGACCGACTTCGGAGCGTTCGCGGTCGAGGTCGTCGGCCTCTCGCAGAATCGCATCGACATCAGGGCGGAATAGCGGGGAACTGTACCAGAATCACAGGCGGCAAGAGTCACAGACTCAACTCGGCCACATCGATTTTCGCCAGGGGGGGATGCGGAGCATCCCCTGTCTGCGGCGACTCGCCGCCGGGAGAAAAATATCTTGCGGTTACATAAGTCTGGGTTTATTATTCTCGCATTCGCGTTGGCATTCGTCCTTCCGCGGCCTTCTTACGCGGGCGCAAAGGAGCAGGGCGACGGCCCGCACAAGCCGGTCGTGTCCGTGTCGCGCTTCACGAATTCGACTGGCAAGCCGCTCGAGGTCGGCATCGGCCTGGCCGACAAGCTGAACCTCGCGCTCGATCGCGCGCAGCGGTTCACGATCGTCGAGAGGCTGCGCCTCGAGGACGTGATGAAGGAGCAGCACCTCGAGCTGAGCGGCCTCGTCGATCCGGCAACGGCGAAGGAGGTCGGCAAGCTGCTCGGAGTCGACTACCTCGTCGTCGGCAATCTTCACCAGTTCAACTTCGTCGAGAGCTCGATCCCGATAGGCGGCATCTTCGGCGCGATCACGGGCGACCACAGCGCCGACGGCTTCGGGACGACGAGCTTCAAGGTCGACATCGGGGTGGCCGTCACGTTCATCAACGTCGAGACGGGCGAGCAGATAATCGCGCAAGGTTTCGGACACCGCAGCGGCAGCGGGGTCGGTTTCGACATACACAATCCGAGCGGAATCGGCTGGGGCCAGCTCAATCGCGGCGCGACCGGAGAGGCTATCGACGAGGCCATCAACGATGCCGTCCGGAACGCGAAGACGAAACTGTTCGCGCCGACGATTATCAAGCGGGCGGACGACGAGGTGTTCTTCGACATGGGCGTGAACGACAGGGTCTTCGTCGGCGAGATACTCGCCGTAATAGTAAGGGAAGTGCTGCCCGGCGGGCACACGATCGAAGACAAGGTCGGCGAGGTGCAGGTCACGAAGGTCTACGACACGGTCAGCAGGGCGATCATACTCTACGGCCTGGACAAGATCGAGCCGGGCATGATCGTGCGGCGCAAATAGCCGGCCCGGACGATGAGCGGGGCGGGATATCCGCCCGAAGGTGTGGTGCTCGAATGAAACTCAACGCCGCGGCGAAAGCGGGCTTTCCCGCTTTCCCTATATTGCCGCTCATGATATTGTTTTTGGGGGCGCTTCCGGTTCTTCCGGCGTTTGCCGGAGACGAAGCCTTCGTCCGGATCGAGAGTCCCTCGAAAGGGCGGAACGCCGAGCCGGCGGGCATGGTCATCCGCGCATCCGGCGTCGGCCTCGAGCCCGCGGGACGCTCGGGCGCACAGGCCAGGCTGATGGCCCGCCGCGCGGCCATCGTCGACGGCTACCGCAAGCTGGGCGCAATGCGCGGCAGGGTGCTGGGCTCTTTCACCGGGAAGACGTACCATGAATCCACAAGCGACTTCATAAGGGGCGCCGCCGTCGTCGAGACTCGATACTATTACGACGGCCGCGTCGAGGTCGACATGGAGCTTCCCGTCGCCCCGGGTGAAGTCGGAGGGACCGCGACCGCCGAGCGCATTCGCGAAACGCTGGTCGAGAGCGGAATACCGGTCGTCGAAGTCGAACCCGAGAGGCGCCGAATTACGAGGGAGGAATGGGAGGAGCTTTTCAGGAAGCGGCAATTGGAAAAACCGGCGCTCGAAAAGTCGAGGCCGGAAGAATCAGGGAAAGAAGGAACTCAGGCGGACTGATACCGCTTGGCGGTGTATCTGTCGAAGATCCGCGCCCCTGATATTCATGATATTCAGAGGATGCCTGGAAGGAGGGCGAAAAGATGAGGAAACCAACGCTTCGAGGATTGACGGCTGCGGCCCTGGCGGCGGCGATAGCCCTGTCGGCCGTTCCGGCTCGCGCCGAGCTTTCGGCGCAGCAGAAGCTTCTGTCGTGCCGGGCGGCGCAGGCCGACGCTTACCGCCAGCTCGCCGAGCGCGTGAAGGGGCTGCGCATCGAGTCCGAGACGTACGTGCGCGATTTCGTCACCGAGAGCGATGAGATAGCGACGGCGCTGGACACGTTCATCAAGGGCGTGCGCGTCGTCGGCAGGCGCGAGCTTAGCGACGGCACGTGCGAGGTCGACGTCGAGGTCACCATCCAGCAGGTCGAGGAAGAGCTGCGGCGCATCGTGAAGGAGCACAACGTCGGCAGCGGATGGCACGAACATTCGTTCGACAAGGTCCACACCTATTACACCAGGAAGGTTCTGTCGGCCACCGGGATGGGCGCGCCCAGGCCCGCGGAGCCGGCGATCGCTCCGCCTTCGATAGCGCCGCCGCCGGCCATCCGGCCCGCACCCTCGACGCATCCGGACTGGAGCGGTGTTTCACCGCAGAATAGGCTGCTCGCTCGCAGGGCCGCCACCGCCGACGCCTATCGCAACATGAGCGAGCGCGTGAAAGGCCTGCAAATCGATTCGCAGACGTACGTGCGCGATTTCGTCACCGAGAGCGACGTCATCAACACTCACCTGGACAATTACCTCAAGGGCGTGCGCATCGTCGCCACGCGCTACGTCGCGGGACCGATCTGCGAAGTCGACGTCCAGGCGACGATACAGGAGATACAGCAGGAGCTGGAACGGTTAGTCAAGGAGCACTACCACGGCCGCCATTGGCACGAGCATTCGTTCGAAAAGGTGCACACCTATTACGAAAAGAAGGTTCTTACGGCGACCGGATACGGCGTCCCGCGAAGCGCCGCGGCGCCACGCGGCGGCTCGACGGGCAAGGTCGCCGCGCCTTCCGAACCCGAGTGGACGACCAGATATGTCCGCGCGACCGGCTCCGGAATCCCGCCCGCGAACGTGACCGACCCCGAGCAGGCGCGTCTTTTGGCCGAGCGCGCGGCCGAGGTCGACGCAAAGCGCAACCTGGTCGAGAAGATATACGGCGTCCGCGTCGACTCGTCGACGTATGTGCGCGATTATGCCGTTCAGAATGACGAGGTGAGCACGAGGCTCAACGCCTTCCTGCAAGGGGCGAGCCGCGTCGACACGCGCTATCTGGAGGGCGGCCTCGTCGAGGTCGACGTCGAGGCGCCGCTTGGCGGCGTATGGGATATCGTAAAGAACTACAGGTGAACCAATCGGCTGCATTCGGGAGGAGAAACAAATGAGACTATTCAGGAAAGCCGCGCTCATGATGCTCGGCATCGCTTTTATCGTAATCGCGGCAGGCTGTTCGCGCACCACGCAGGACATCACGGTCGAGAGGCACGTCGTCGGCGAGGAGTTCGTGGTCGAGTAATCGGCCGCGGGGGAGGGATGCCTCCCCCCTCGGCGCGTTTTGCTTAATCCATCAACTCGAGTTCGATCTCGAGCAGCAGCGCGTCTTTCGGGGCGTTCGGGACGAGATCGAGCCTGACGCCGTCTTTTTCGGTGCTGACGATAAGCGCGGCGCCCACCCGTCGAGCCGCGCTTCGTATTCGCTCGGCGTCGGCCTCGGTGTACCGATGATGGTCTTCAAACCTGAGCGAATCCACCACGTCGGCGCCGAGCCGCCTGAGTGTCGTCTCGAAGGCGTTGGGGTTGCCGATGCCCGAGACCGCAAGAACCTTTTCGCCCTCGATTGAATCCGGCGGCAGTTCCTCACCGCCGCCCAATGCCCTCAGCCCGACGGGCCGATGCCTGCTCCTCACTATCTCGGCGGCGGGATTGATTTGTCCCAGCATCTCGACGATCTCGGCCGGATCGCATTCGTCGGCGCGGGTCAGCAGGAACCGTGTCGCCCGCCCGAGCGCCGACAGCGGCTCGCGCAGCAGGCCCCGCGGCAGCAGCCGCCCATAGCCGAACGGGGCGGCGCAGTCGATGACGACCACGTCTTCGTCCCTCGATATTGCAGAATGTTGAAAACCGTCGTCGAGCAGTATCACCTCGGCACGGAATTTTTCTATCGCAAGCTCCGCCCCCCTTACCCGCTTCGCGCAAACGACTACCGGAACGCGGGCAAGTTTTTTCGCAATCAGATACGGCTCGTCGCCCGACTCGATCGGTGAAAGCAGGATTTCATTTCCGTCCGACACGACGTGGGGTTCGTCCATGGGAGTCGTCCGCCCATAGCCTCGGCTGAGCACGACGACGCGCCGTCCCCGCTCCAGGTGTTCGCGCGCATAGAATATCGTCGCCGGTGTTTTGCCGGAGCCGCCGGCCGTGATGGCGCCGATGCTGACCACGGTCGCGTCGACTTTTCGGGCGCGCAAAAGACCGCTGTCGTACGCCGCCCGTCTGGCCTTCCATCCGATGAGATAGAGGCCGGACGCGGCCGACAGGGCGGCGCGCGCTCCGATGGCGGCGGCGCCTTTGGCGTTGCCGGATATGATGCGCATGTATTGTTCTGTATTCATGGGCATGGGCATGGAGACGATCGTCAGGGCCGGCGGATGAACTGCTTTCCCGAAAGCTGTTGGATCAGTCCCTTGAGCTCCAGCGTCACGAGGGCGCTCGCGGCCCTCGATGCGGTAAGATCGCAATCCTCGATGACGGCGTCGATGTGCAGCGGCGCCATCGAAAGATAATCGAAGACTTTTCTCTCATCCGCGGACATTTTTGTTTCCGTCCCGACGGTCTCGTCGGTCCGGGCGGCGGATCTTTCGCGCTCGAGCCCTTCGAGCCCGACCTCGATCTCACCGATAATATCATACACGTTTTCAACCAGCTTCGCGCCGTCTTTGATCATCAGGTGACAGCCTTCGCCGTATGGGGAGAAAATGTTTCCCGGGACGGCGAAGACTTCCCGGTTCTGCTCCATTGCCAGACGCGCGGTGATCAGCGCGCCGCTCTTGCGGGGGGCCTCGATGACGAGCGTGCCGAGCGAGAGCCCGCTGACGATCCGGTTGCGCATGGGAAAATGCGCCGCATCGGGCCGGGCGCCCATCGGGAACTCGGAGATGAGCGCGCCGGAATCCGGGATGCTTTTGTGGAGTTTCGAGTTGGCGCGAGGATAGACGACGTCGACGCCGCAGCCGAGCACGGCGATCGTTCGGCCCCCGGCCTCGAGGGCGCCCCTGTGCGCGGCGGCGTCGACGCCGTAGGCGAGTCCGCTCACGACGGTTATGCCCATCCGCGCCAGATCGCCCGCGAGCTTTTTGGCGACCGTCTTGCCGTAGTGTGTCGCGCGGCGCGATCCGACGATGCTGACGGCGTTGCGGTCGGCCGTCTCGAGCGTGCCCTTCACGTAGAGGAGCGGCGGCGGATCGTGGATATGTTTGAGGAGCGGCGGATAGGCGGGATCGGCGAAGGTGACGATCGAGGCTCCGTGTTCCTCGATGAGCCTGAGGGATTTATCGAGTTCGTCCTTGCGGCCTTGCCTTATCTCCACGGCGACGGCGGCGCTCACGCCCTGCACTTCTTCCAGAGCCGCGAGCGGCGCCTTCAGCGCAAGCTTCGGGCCGCCGAACGAATCGAGTAAATTGAAGAAGGATTTGGGACCGACGCCGGGAACGAGGCTCAGTTCCAGCCAGTGGCTGACTTCGTCCATTATTTCGCACGACTCCTTGTTGTGTGTTCGGAGTCGCTATTATATCAGGCCTCGTATTCTCAGCGAAAGATCTTTCGCGCTGGTGGCGAACCGGAGCGCCGTCTCTTCGGATATCTCTTCGGCTTCCCACAACCCGTAGAGGTGTTGGTCAAACGTCTGCATGCCGTAGGTGTCGCGGCCTTCCTCGATCAGGGACATGATCTGCGATCCGTCGACCTGCATCTTTATTCGTTCCTTCGCCAGCGGAGTGCCGATCAGGATTTCGACCGCGGCGATTCTGCCGACGCCGGCCTTCTTCGGTACAAGCCTTTGCGAGATGACCGCCTTCAGGCAAGTGGCGAACTGGTTGCGGACCTGCTGGTGCTGGTCCGGAGGAAAGAAGTCGGTAATCCGGTTGACGGTATCGACCGCGTCGGGTGTGTGCAGCGTCGAGAACACGAGGTGGCCGGTCTCTGCCGCCTGCATTGCGGCGAAAACGGTCTCGTTGTCGCGCATCTCGCCGAGCATGATAACGTCGGGGTCCTGCCTCACCACGGCGCGCATCGCGTCGACGAACGAGCGCGTGTCGGTTCCGAGCTGGCGCTGTGTGACCATGCCGACTTTCTCGTTGTGCACGAACTCGATCGGATCTTCTATAGTAACAATGTGCTTGGGCTGGTGCGTGTTTATGAACGCGAGCATGGCGGCGAGGGTGGTCGACTTTCCGCATCCGGTCGGGCCGGTCACGAGCACGAGGCCGCGCTGTTCCCTGCAGATATCCTCGAGCACGGGCGGCAGCTTGAGTTCTCTTATCACCGGTATCTCGAACGGAATCAGCCTGAACACGAGCCGCGAGTTTCCCATCTCACGGCTGATGTTGACACGGAACCGGGAAAGCTCGGAGACGGCGTATGACACGTCCATCTCGCTGCGTTCTTCGAAGATTCTGGTCTCTTCCTCGGTGAGGATTTCCTCGATGACCTCGGCGATATCCTGCTTGCTGAGAGGGGAATAGTCGAGTCGCACCAGATCGCCGTCGTAGCGGATGATGGGAGGATTCCCGGCCTTGAAATGTATATCGGAGCCGCATTGACCCACGACGGTGTGGAGCAGCGCCTGCAAGTTCATGAGTGGCTCTCCTGTCGGTTACAGCCTTCGTTCCGTGGAAAAGCGGATTTGTTCACGGATCAGGTGGTGCAAGACTCATGCCACTGTTTCTCGGCCGTCCGACAGATATCGATTATCGCCTCGATCGACTCGGCGCGGTTCACCATTTGCCTTGTCATTGCAGCGTTTTTCAGCCCTTTTATGTACCACGCCGAGTGCTTTCGGAGCCTCAGCGCCGCGCCCCGGCCGGTATCGTATTTGGTCGAAAGCGTGCAATGATCGATCAGCGCGCGCAGCCTCTCGACGGGAGAGGGTAGCAACCCCGGCTCGCCGGTTCGCAGAAACTTCAGGGTTCGGCTGAATATCCACGGGTTGCCCTGGGCCGCCCGCCCGATCGTCACCAGGTCGCACCCGGTCTCCTCGAACATCCTCTTTGCGTCCTCGGGCGCGCGGACGTCTCCGCTTCCGATGACGGGAATGCTCGCGCTCCTCTTGATCCTGGCGATCAGGTCCCAGTCGGCCCGGCCGGTGAACCTCTGTTTCCCGGTGCGGGGGTGTATCGTCACCGCAGCGGCCCCGGCCTCTTCGACGGCGACTGCGAGTTCGGGCGCGTTGATCGAGGCGGCGTCCCAGCCGGAGCGCATCTTGACGGTGACGGGCACATCTGCCGCCTCGGCGACGGCCGCGCGTACTATTTCGGCCGCAAGCTTCACGTCGCGCATGAGGGCCACGCCGCCCGAGTGGCCCGCGATTTTGGGCGCGGGGCATCCCATGTTGATGTCGATGAGGTCGAACGGATACTCGCGCAGGACCGCGACGGCGCCGGCGATTGTTTCGGGGTCGCCGCCGAATATTTGCACGGCCGTCGGTTTTTCGGCGGGGTCGGAGGCGAGCAGATCGATGGTCTTCTTGTTTCCGAGGCAGAGCGCCCTGGCGCTGATCAGGGGGACGCACACGAGCGAGGCCCCGAACGATTTCGCCATGAGCCTGCACGCGAGATCGGTGACGCCCGACAGAGGCGCCAGCGCGAGCGGTCCGGGTATGCTGACCGAACCGATTACTGTCCCGGTGATTTCCATAGCTCGGAAGACAGCCGCAGGTTGGGGTTTGCGTTGAGAGTAAGGTCGGCGAGGCTGCCGGCGTTCAACCTGTGGAAACCGGCGGCGGCGATCATGGCGCCGTTGTCGACACACAGCGCGGGCGGAGGCGCGAACACGTCGCAGTCCGTCCGGGCCCTGACGGTTTCTCGGACCACTTTGTTCGCAATGACGCCGCCGGCCAGCGCGAGCCTTTCAAGCCGCGTCTCGGCAATTGCGCGGCGAGCCTTCTCGGCGAGCACGTCGGCGACCGCCGCCTGAAAGCTCGCGGCGACGTCGGGCACGCGTTCCGATGCGCCGGGCTTCTTGCTCAGATCGTCGTAACAATAAAGCACCGCCGTCTTGAGTCCGCTGAAGCTGAAGTCGAGCCGGCCGGCGTCGGGCCTCTTGGCGGCCAGCATCGGCCTCGGGAAGTCGAACGCGGTCGGGTCCCCGTCGAGCGCGGCCTTTTCTATCGCGGGTCCGCCGGGATATCCGAGGCCGAGTATTTTCGCGACCTTATCGAACGCCTCGCCGGCGGCGTCGTCGCGGGTGCGTCCGAGGATTCGGTATTCGAGCGGCGCGCGGCACTCTATCAGGTCGGTGTGGCCGCCCGAGGCGACGAGCGCGACGAACGGAAACTCGGGCGCGTCGCCGGTGAGCGAGTTTGCGAATATGTGGCCTTCGAGGTGATGCACGGGCACGAGCGGCTTCTTTTCCACGTAGGCGAGCGATTTGGCGAAGCTGAGGCCGACGAGGAGCGAGCCGACGAGGCCGGGACCGACCGTGACCGCGAAGGCGTCCACGTCGCCGAGCCCGCGGCCCGCTTTAGCGAGCGCCCTCCGCAGCAGCGGCGCGATGACCCCGAGGTGGGCGCGAGAGGCGATTTCGGGCACTACCCCGCCGAAGCGGGCATGAAGCGGTATCTGCGAGGCCACTTCATCCGCGAGGATCGCGACTCCGTCTTCCACCAGGGCCACGCCCGTCTCGTCGCACGATGTCTCGATGCCGAGTATCAGCATTGGTTATACGCCAAATTATTCGACCAGTTCCGAGGCGAAGACCAGCTTGAATCCCTCTTTTTCGATGATTGGGAGCATTTCGTGGAGGGCCCTGGTCGTCTCCGGGTGCACGTGGCAGATACCGATGGCTTTGCCTTTTTCTTTCGCCTCCTGCATCAGCACCAGGAACCGCTCTTTG
>SDBT01018775.1_pt1 | contig 10858 bp, 10 predicted proteins | sample 2277101 | NCBI WGS metagenome assembly SDBT01 (sample SAMN10404973, study PRJNA504765) | marine sediment metagenome | isolation source: marine sediment core GS10_PC15, 103 cmbsf | place: Arctic Ocean: Southern Knipovich Ridge | collected 2010 | reverse complement strand
TTCCTCGACGATCTGAAGGGAGCGGGGATCAACGTACAGAAGAGAGGCAACTACGTCCACATCATGGCGCTGACCGACAAGGACATCGACCGGATGTCTCGCGGTCCGATCACTCGCGCCGAGTCGTTGGACTTCGATACGATGGACCCTGTCAAGGGTGGCCTGTTCGATTTGAGTAGAACGGGTGGTCACGGAGGGACGGGTTGGTCACATATCGACTTGCATGAGCCGATACCCAACCCGGTCATGGAAGACCCCATCCGCCGTCTGCTCGGTCTCACCGTTAAGAAGTTCCGAGCTGTGCTCTCCGGAGAGGAATCTATCGGCGGGATGAGCGGCGGCCAGGGGGTCCAACAAGAACTGGCCAAGATCAACGTCAAGACGGAGATCGAACGCCAGAAATCCATAATCAAGACTGGTCCGAAGAGCAGGCGCGACGACGCCGTGAAGCGGCTGCGCACTCTGGTGATGTTCGAGAAGACCGGCATCAAGCCCGCCGAGCTGATGCTCACGAAGGTCCCGGTGCTGCCTCCGCAGTCTCGCCCGATTGTGAAGCAGAGCAGCCGTACGGCGGTTGCTCACCCGAACTTTCTCTACAAGGAGCTGATGCTCGCGAACGACAATCTCAGGGAACTGACTGAGGAGCTGGGCAGCGACGGCGTCGGGGAGGAGCGCCTGGCTCTGTACGACACCTTCAAGGCACTAGCCGGGTTCTCTGCTCCTATCCAGCCTAAGCTGCAGGAGCAACGAGTGCGCGGCATCCTGAGCCACGCGCTCGGATTGAAAGCCTCGCCGAAGTTCAGCGCTTTTCAGCGTAAGGTGCTGGCCACGTCGACTGATCTAGTGGGCCGTGCGGTCATCACGCCGAACGCCTCTCTCGACATGGACCAGGTTGGGCTACCGGAAGAGAAGGCCTGGACGCTTTATCGGCCTTTCATCATTCGTAACCTGGTGAGAGGTGGCGCCCCGGCTACGGTGGCCGTGCGGCTTACTGCTGAACGCGACAAGCGCGCTCGCGCAGCCTTGGAGGCCGAGATGCAGCGGCGCCCGGTGATCGTCAACCGGGCTCCGACGCTACATCGCTTTGGCATCATGGCGGCCTACCCGGTCCTGGTGAAGGGTAGCACTCTGCAAGTTTCCCCACTGACGACGAGCGGCTTCGGGGCCGATTTCGATGGTGACGCTGAACAATTTCACGTACCGGTCAGCGAGGAAGCCGTCGCTGAGGCGAAAGACAAGCTGCTGCCGAGCCGCAATTTGACGGACGTTCGCTTCTTCGACGTACACTACGTACCGGGTCAGGAGTATCAGGAGGGGCTGTTTCGGGCGACGAGCGAGCCCAGCGAGAAGTCGGTGCGGATCTTCAGGAGCCGCAAGGATGTAGCTCGTGCCTACCGCCGGGGCGAGATCGGCGTGCGAGATCGCGTGAAGATCATGTCGTAATCGTTAAAGCCGTTTTTGACACGGAGGGTTGACAGGAGCCAGAATACATCCGGAGAAGTGCTATGCCTGGAACCCAGACGGCTCAAGACTTCTTGGGCCTTGACGATATACGTGGTCGCCCGGACAAGACCTACACGGATTCTGTCCTGTCGCCCACCAACCGAGGGGTTGATGACTTCCTTGCCAATAAAGAGGATTGGCCTGCCGGAGCACCATTTGACGAGGAAGGCTTCGATCTAAGTCGGTTCTAAAGGAGAATGGCAGATGGGAACTCAAACGGCTTTCGATGTGCTTGGAATCACCGAAATCGATCCGCAGGTTCACGGCAGCACGACCGACGCGGTGAAGGTCAACGCGGTGAACACGCGTGGCGACAACGTGGATGTGTCTCGGGTCAGCAACGAGTACGTCGACCAGGCCAGCCCGCATCCGATGGTTGGTGATCCAACCGCTGCTGACTCAGGAGCTGCTGACGGGCTCGACACGGATTACGCTCGAACCCTTGTCGGTGATGTGGATCACGACGGGTACGGCGGTCGTGGCGTCGGCAAGAAGGACGTTGATGCCGACTGGGACGAGAACCGCGATCCGGATACCGGGTTGCCCGCGTAGACCGGTTCGACGTCTCTTTGCTGAAGGAGCATTCGATGGATGCCCTGAAAATCATCAAGCTGGCCAGTCGCCGGATGGCCATGAAGGCGGTCGTCAAGCGGGCGATGGGCATCGGCCAGGAACGAATGGTGGCGACGGGGGCTTCAGACACGGCAGCGCCCCCAGTCGCTGCTGCGGCTGCTGCTCCCCCTCCGCCTGTCATGCCAGTCGCGACGACGACTAGCGTCGGGCAGCCCGCTCCCGCGACGATGACAACGGCTGGCGCGGGCACGCCTTCCAAGCTGGCACAGGTTCAGAACAAGGATGGCCAACATCTTTACACCCTCGGCCAGGCTCGCGAGATCTTCAAGAAGGCAGAAAAGCGATTCCGCTCAGACGAGCTGGGTAAGACTGCTGTCTTCGAGGAGTCTGTCGAACGTGCGATCGGGTTGCTTCGCTTGGAGCAAGAGGCTGAAGAGAATAAGGGTGGTGCAAGGTGAACTCGTTCAACCCGAAGCTAGCCGAGGTTGCTCTCGAAAATCTCATTCGTCTCGGCGATGGCGACGTGGAGAAGTCCGCGGTGATTCCTGCCGACGCGGTTGGTCCAGCGCCGGTTGAACCGATTCCTCAGCAGATGGGCGGAATGCCTCCGGGTGGTATGCCTCCGGGTGGGGGAGGCATGCCGCCAGGGGGCGAGCTTCCTCCTGAACTGGCTGGCGCAATGGGCGGTGGCGCTCCGCCCCCTGAAGCTGGAGGTATGCCTCCTGAAGGTGGAGGAGGACCGCCGGGTGGTGCTCCCCCTGACGGGCAAGCCCCGATCGGCGAGCAGATCGCCAGCCTGAACGGCAAGATGGATCAGCTGCTCGGCCATATGCAAGGCTTCATGGCGGCTGTCCAGCAGATCGGCGCAGGTGGTAGCGGCGGAAGCAAGGGCGGCGGACAGAACGAAGTCAAGGACATGCTCACGCAGATGATGACCCAGATGGGAATTCAACCCCAGATGGGCGGAGGCGCGCCAGGCCAACCCCCGATGGCTCCAGCACCTTCCGGTGTGGGCGGCATCGGTGGGAGCCAGGATGTACCAATCATGGGTCCACCCGGTTCAGGAGGACCTCCTGGAGGTGGGATGACACCTATGGCCAGCGATCAATCTCGAAGCAACGGCACTCCGGCTGACAAGATCAGCCGGATCTTCAGGGCGCGTCGCTGATGCGACTCGTCTTGAGCAAATCGATCACCGGTCATCCTCTCGTCGTCGAGGCAATCAGGCAGCTCGCTGTCTACGACGGGGACGATTTGCTGGCGCTGATGTGGGAACGTGATGACGGGTCTACTGCCCTGACTCGCATCGGAGAGGAAGATTTTGAACGCCTGGTGAGAGAAATGGGCCTTGAGAAGCGTTCGGATGTACGGACCATCAAGGTCCCGGCTTAGGAGGAACGCCATGGGATTCGCAGTCTTATTCTTTGAGCTTCTGGCCCTGATCCTCGCCATCTTTGGGCTGGGTCAGGTCGTTCCCTAACGAGAGGCCATGTGCATGGATGAGCGGGGGCGCGGGTGAGACAGCCGCGTCCTCGCGTTTTGTTATGGCGCGGACCACAACGGTAGGTCAGATCCTTGTCAACGATACTCTGCCCGAGACGATGCGAGACGAACGCCGTGTTCTCGATAAGTCCGGGCTCAAGGCTCTGCTACGCGAACTCATGGAGAAGCATCCCGATCGCTACAAGGAGGTTGTCCACCGACTTGGCCTAGTAGGAGCCCAGGCAGCTTATACTTCCGGAACGAGCTTCTCGCTCGATGACCTGAAGTCGTCTGAAGCCAAAAAGCGCATCGTGAAGGAGGTCAATCAGCAGATTCGTGAGATCTCGGCTGATCCGCGGCTGACCGACGAGCGCCGCGATGACGAGATCGTTCGAGTGCTGGCCTCGCGCATGGACGAACTGCGGGACGAGACGCATCGGGAGGGTCTGGAATCTGGCAACAGCTTCTCTGGCACGATTCGCTCGGGTTCGCGCGGCAACATAGCGAACCTGTCCTCTTTGAGAGGCGCAGACTTGCTGGTGCTTGATCACAAGGATCGCCCGATTCCGATTCCGATCACCCACAACTTCAGCGAAGGGCTCGATCCTGCCGAGTATTTCGCCGGGGCTTATGGCACGCGCAAGGGAGTCGTGTCGACGAAGATGGCCACGGCCGAAGCAGGTTTTCTGGGGAAACAGCTCGCCAACTCGGCGGGTCGACTCATCATCACCGACGAAGATCCGATCGAGGGGACCGGGCTTCCTGTGGAGACCGATGATGAAGACAATGAAGGCGCCGTCCTGGCGCGCGACTATGGAAGGAGCAAGTCCGGTACCGTGCTCACGCCCTCAATGCTCCGTGCGCTCAAGCGGCAAGGTCATGACCATATTCTGGTGCATTCTCCTATATCCGCTGGTGGCAGTGGGGTACCTCGGTTGTCTGCTGGTTTTAGAGAGCGAGGCGGTTTTTCGCCGGTTGGGGACCATGTTGGTGTCGCTGCGGCACAAGCGATCAGCGAGCCGATCTCTCAGTCCCAGCTCTCCGCGAAGCACGCAGCGGGTGTGGTCGGCGCGGCGCACGAGACGAGCGTCAGCGGCTTCCAAGCCATCAATCAGCTCGTTCAAATCCCGAAGAGCTTCCAAAACGCAGCGGCCCTTTCTCGGATCGATGGACGGGTCTCGCGGGTCGAGTCCGCCCCCCAAGGCGGTAACTTCGTCTGGGTGGGGGCGGAGCAGCACTACGTTCCAGACGGCGTGGAGACACGCGTCAAGGTTGGCGATGAAGTAGAGGCAGGCGATGTTCTATCAGCTGGAGTCCCTAATCCATCCGAAATCGTCAAGTACAAGCACGTTGGAGAGGGTCGCCGATATCTGGTCGAGCAACTCAGACGTACGCTGCGTGACAATGGTATTGGTGTGCACCGCCGTAATCTTGAACTCCTTTCCCGAGGGCTGGTCAACCATGTACGGGTTCTGGAGCCAGACGGAATAGAGGGGGCGCTACCGGACGACATCATTCCCTACGACGACATGGCTCGAAACTATCAGCCGCGGCATGGGAATCTGCTGCTCTCGCCCGCTCAGACACGCGGCAAATACCTTGAACGACCGACGCTGCACTACTCGATTGGCACCAGAATTACGCCTTCGGTCATCAGAAATTTGAAGAAGTACAAGGTACCCAAAATCACGGTTCACAACGATCCTCCGCCCTTCGAGCCGCACATGGTTCGCGCAATGGAGAGTTCTTTGGCAGACCCAGATTTCTTCCGCAGGCTACAGGGCTTTTATATTGGTAAGGGGTTCATGGACGCCGCTCAGCGTGGCGGGAAGTCCGAGATTCATGGACAGAACTGGGGCCACTCGCTGGCTCAGGGCGTCGGCTTCGGTCGACAGCTAAAGACGCAAGGAGTGTTCTGATGACTACCTCGTCCCAGAGCGGGATGTCTCGCAAGAAACAACATCTCATGCAGAAGCGCGGAGCGGCCGACGACTTCACCAAGTTGGCCAATCTGCAGATCAATTTCCATCTGATCAAGCAGGCCGGGATACTGGACTCTCTTCGGTCCGCTGGTGGGGCTGTCGGCGACGCTCTCGGTTCCGCTGGTGGGGCCATCAGTGATGCTGCTGGGTCAGCGAAACAGACTCTCGGTGAAATGCTGGGTCACAACACGGTGAGCCATGGTCTCGCTGGGGGCGCCCTCGGCGCGGCAGGCGGCGGTATAGCCGGGCTGCTGACCGATCCCGAAGAAGGCAAGAGCCGTCTCATACACGTGCTGAAGATGATGCTGGGCGGCGGCGCGCTGGGCGCCGGGGCTGGCGGACTGTACGGCAAGTACAAGGGCGATGGCGACGGCGGTGTTCCCGGAGGCGAAGGACCTTCTCGCCCCATCGACGGAAGTGAGAGGGGATTGCCAGCTCCTCCGGGCGAAGGAAAAATGGGACCGCTAGCTCCTCCCGAGGGAGAAGGGATGTCCTATCCGCCCAAGAGCGAAGGAGAGAATATGTCATATGGGCCCAAGGCCAAAGAAGAGCAGACGACATCACCAGCTCCTAAACCAGAGAAACCTCCAATGAGGCGTGCGAGGGACAATCTATCGTAGCGCGCTACGATTTTTGAGGGTCGCAGAAGCCGGAAACTATACTGGGCGTGTATTAGGCGAGGAATTCGACAATGCCTTCAATTGCACAACCCGCTGACCGGGACTTCGAGATCACTTTCGCAGATCTCGCTCACGCTCAGCTCCGCGACAAGGCTCCGGCGCTGCTGGACTTTCTGCTGGGCTTTCAGGTGCTCGATCAGAACGAGGATCAGACGCACGCTGTTGGTGTGCTGGGGTTCAAGCTGGGCGAGCAGATGCTCTTCGTGCCGTCGTTCTTTCTGAACGGCGAGCTGAAGCAGTCTCTCATCTATATCAAAAATCAGGATCTCTTCGTGCCGCTGCAGGACAACTGGGTGCAGTACCTGCTCAACCGGCGCCCCCAGGTCATGGGCGAGCCCGAGTCTCGGCGTGAGGGCGAGTTGGGCATACTGCAACCTGATCTGACTCGGCTATCGAACACTCAGACCGGTGGTAACTCTGCGTCTCTTTTCGGCTCGCGACAGGCGAGTTGGAAAGAGCCCTGGGCGAGCAAGGAAGAGAACGCCATCTGCACGATGTTCGCCAAGATCGGGAGTCGCTACCAAGACCTCGATACGTTGGAGGCCTTTCTCGAAAAGACGGCCAGCTACGGTACGCAGCTCATTCTGCTGCGCTCGATGCGGCATGATCACGGTTTGGCCAACGCGGTAACCGAGTTCTATAAGCCCCAGCAGCTCGCTCCGAGTATGCCCAAGGTCTCAACGGTCAGGCGCCAGACGACCAAGAACGGATCGTTCGTCTCGGCGAGGCCCCGCTCCCCTCTGCTACATGATCTGAGCACGGCTCGCGGCACAGACAATCTGGTCAAGGTGCTACACGGTAAGGCTGCAGCTGATCGTTCGATCTTCAACGACGAGCGTGAGCGGCTGCTGCGGGGAGAGATCATCGTCAAGGACGGGCGGGACGAGGCCAATGTACCCTATCGCGCGGACGGACCTGTCAACCTGACCAACCCGAACGAGAATGGGGAGTACGAGCTGCTCCTGTCGAACGGCAAGTTCCGCGACGTCTGTATCTTCAATGCTCCCCGTGCGATCGGGAAGGGCTACATGCGGGTTTGCCTGGTGATCGACAAAGAGTCGAAGAACTTCGGCTTCTTCTGGCCGACTCGTCTATGGGTCAAGCCCTACAAGCGCACGAAGGGTGACGACGAGCACGACTTCTGGGAGAGTCTGCCCTCGGTCGACAGCATGTCGCCGAATTCGACCTACACTGTGATTGGCCGGACGAACCAGGCCTCGATCCCCTTCAAGGTGATCAAGAAGTCGAGCGGCGGTGGGTTGACGGAGCTGTTCGTCGAGCCAATCGTTTTCGATCCCGGCCACAACCCGCACTTCCTGTCGCAGGGCTACAGCGCCGAGGACGTGACTCAGTTTGGGGAGGGTCCGAAGCTGCCCTTCGTTGGTGATATCACAGAGAACACTGGGCAGAAAGACGTGGCCGACAAAGATGAGGACATAGGCACCGGCTCTAATCAGTTGCCCTTCATCAATCTCAGTCACATCGTTATCACCGACGACGATCGGGACTTGCGGGTGGTCGAAAACACGCTCTTCGTGCCGGAGTCGGCGAAGGTCTGCAAGCTCACCGAAGGGAAGGCTTTTGAGACCTGGATGATGGTTGATCCTGGCAGCCTGATCGATGTCGAGGTCGAGCTGATCAAGAGCGGCGCGCTCAATCTCAACCTGATGCGCAAGCGATCCTCGTTCTACGTCGAGGGGCAGGGTCCGTTCGGCCGGATCGCGCTGATCACGGCGCTCGTCAAGAAGTCCGGGCTGCGGGGGGATGCGGCGATCGGTCTTGTCGACGGGCTAAGAGACGACAAGCGCGAGCGCTTCCTGATCAAGAACAACATTGGTTTCGCTCCGCCGATTCCAGATCCGGAGTATGGCTTCGACGAGTACAGCGGGGTGGCTGAGCAGTATCCGCAAGATGAACTGATCAACAGTGAAGAGAATCTCGATCAGAACCCGGATGCCTATCTCGGTAAGCCGGAGCGTCGGCAGATTATGGACGCCGCGGAGACCGGTCAGCAAGACGTCTTCGATACGAGCGCGATCGCATCTCTGGTGCGTACCTCAGATAGCCAGGACCTGATCACGCAATACCTGTCCGATATCATTCTCGGGCTCGATCGCGTGAATCGCATCCTGTTCATGTACTACTGGCTCAACGAGCAGTTCCGGGACCGCTATGGTCAGGAGAACCTTGTCGAGCTGGAGGATCAGCTCAAGAGCGTCTCGAAGTCGCTCGGTGATCTCGTGCTCTTCCTGAAGCAACGTCAGGTCGAAGGCTCTCCGTCCTTCGACTCGATGGAGATTGATCTGGGAGCCCATTGATGGACTTAGTGCGTGAATTGGGCAACTGGCTGGGCAGATGGTCGGTTAAACAGGCACACTACCCTGGCGACCCTGGGTACGTGGACCCGCCCCCTTCGCGACGGCCTACTGACTACAGCCAGAACAGGGGATCGAATCCTGCTAATGTGCAAGCCAATACCCCGATGGAGTCGTACGAGACCGCTGATGCCGCCGTAGGTCCGCGGCGCGATCTGGTACCTGGCTTGACGTCGAGTCATGGGGCGGGTCATCCGCTGACTCAGCAGGCTCGACAAAACAATCAGGCTTTCGATCGTCTGCGTCAGCCCATTACCGGGCGAGAGGTCTATCACGGTGTAGATCCGCAGGTCATTCGTCACCACATTCAGCAAGGGCGCTCTGGGCAACAAGCCATGGCACGAGCCCGCTCGGCGGAAACGATGATGCCGCAGATCCAGTCACTGGAGCGGGCGCGGGGGCTTACGAGTCCGCAGGCTGGTCGTCGTGATCCTGGGCTAAGAAACATAATGCGTCCCGAAGACTACAAAGCCACGCAGAGTCGTAGGAGTCTCAATCGAGCTTACCAACAGGCTTTCAGGGCCGATGACCCCGGCGCTCAGAGAGGCTATTTGCAGTGGGCTAAGACAAACGACCTGGCTTACTATGCCAAGCGAACGGGCCAGACGGCGCCTGCTCCGGCCGCTTCGCCTGCGCCGTCGTACAATATGCCGGTACCTCCGAGACCTGCACCTCCGAGACCTACACCTTCGAGACCTCCACCTCCGAGACCGTTACCTCCGGGTCCGACGCCGAGGGGTCCTACTACGCCCACACAGATGCCGAGGCCCGATGAAGTAATTGCTGGAGTGCCTAGTCGACCTCCAACTGGTAGCCCAATCAAAATTGGCAGTCTTGGATACGCGTTGGGCTATCACACCACCCTAAGGAGCCCGTTGATTTGATAGCAACACACCCACCGCTGCCATCGTCTGACGATCTCGATGAGGTCCGTCGGAAGATGAAGGATCTGCGCTCCTTGATCGACCCGGAGTGGCGCTACACGCGCGCTCGGGAGCTGAAGTCAGAGCACATCATCCACTTCCGTAGGACCGAGGACCCTTGGGTCATTCGGCTTGCCCAGTTTCTGCTCGCCTGGGACAAGGCCGGAGTCAACGACATCGCTGAGGTCGAGGACCGTTTCCCTGATGTCGCCTGGGCCTACAAGATCTACATCAACGAGGCGCGCGGTCCGCGCTACCATCTGGAAGCTCTTATCGTTGCCAACCAGGACATCGACGAGGTCGCAAACTACCTGAACTTGCCGATGCCCATCATCTTGGCTTACGAGACCTGCTTCTTCGACTTGCGTAGCCATCTCGAAAAGTATGGGGCTATCCGAACCTTCATCACTTCGCGGGCTAGGAGCCGAGGCCTGAGGGATCTCGATCCAGATCCTTTCTGGAAGCGCATTGCCATTGACGAGGGAGTCGATCTGCTCCTCGTGCTCTGGTCCGATGGGCGTATGGAGGAGGCTGATCAGCGGAAGTACGACGAGTTGATCTCGGCCTCGATGCGTCGGAACGCTCTGGAAGCTCAGAAGGTTCGCGAGGTCAGTAGCATAAATGCCGGTGACGTGATGCTCGAATACGCGGCGGTACGACGTGTCGAGCAGGACGAGAAGCGCGCAGAATTCGATGCCGGGGCGGTTGGTGGCATGGGCATTGAATTTGTTGCCAATTTGCTTCACTCCGTACAATTTACCGTGGCTGCGGTGGGTCCCGAGACCGAGCTGAACTACGTGGAGCTAACCACGGCTGTCTTGCAGGCACCGAAATTGCTTGAGCGACTTCAAGGTGCGGCTGCGGAGAAAGACGATGTCACGATCCCAGAAACAAGCGACTGACGCTCTCGCTACGCTAGATGCGCTTGAGTCTGCGACGTCTCCCTTAGAGAGGTCCGTAGCTGACCTGTGCAAATCGGCTGGCCTGAAGGGCGAAGACGTGGAGTTCTTCAAGGACTGCGCGCGGCACTTCGAGACCTATACCACCCTCAGCACCGAGGAGCTGGTCAAGCGGGCGCTGCGGCGCTTCGCGAAGGATCGAAATGCGGATTCGATCGTCTCCGGGATTCGTAAGGAGTCGCAGGACGACGGGGTGCTGGCTAGGTCAGCGCTGAACTTCATCGACGAGGTTGGCTGCGAGCCAGAAGACATGGCTCTGTTCGGCACGCTGCGGAAGCAGGCTCTGTTCAGCACGTTGCAGAAGCAGGGTAAGTTCATGCGATTGTTGGGAAAAGGGGAACGATTGGGACGGGGGACGGGACGGGCGACGAGGGGAGCCGG
>SDBT01018773.1_pt1 | contig 10859 bp, 10 predicted proteins | sample 2277101 | NCBI WGS metagenome assembly SDBT01 (sample SAMN10404973, study PRJNA504765) | marine sediment metagenome | isolation source: marine sediment core GS10_PC15, 103 cmbsf | place: Arctic Ocean: Southern Knipovich Ridge | collected 2010 | reverse complement strand
GGTTTTTTGCATGAGAGGAAACAACCCCCTTGATCCCCCTTTTTTAAGGGGGAATTGCAGTGATAGCAACCGTTTACGCCATTTGCCGTTGATCTTATTTTTAAAAAACCTACCCCTCACAGCTTATGCAGGCAGGATGCCTGCGCTCCCAGGAGGATAGTGAAAGCTGGAAGGCCAGAAAGCCAGACAACCACAAAGACGCAAGGAAACCCGGAGAAAAAAGGGTGAGGGGGAATATAAAACCTATCTCTCTCCGCCTCTCTGCGATCTCTGCGCCTCTGCGGTGAAAAATTTGGCGGCGCTACAAATTTGAATGGAGGAAGGGAAAATGCAGTTAAACAACGCCGTTGCTATAATCACTGGCGCAGCTCGCGGAATTGGGCGTGGCATTGCGGAGGCGATTTCCGCGCAAGGGGCACGCGTAGCGATTGTGGATATATTGGGAGATCAGCTTCAGGATACTGCCGCCGAGATGAGGGCGTCCGGCGCAACCGTATTTCCTGTTGTGGCAGATACCACCCAGGTCTCGCAGGTGGATGCTATGGCACAGAAGGTGGAAAAAGAGCTTGGCCCCGTGGATATTCTGGTCAACAACGCCGGTACATTTTCCTACATCGGCCCGGTCTGGGAAGCTGATCCTGAGAGGTGGTTTCGTGATATTAGAGTCAATCTCTACGGCAGCTTTCTCGTCTGTCGAGCCGTCGTGGGAGGAATGGTGGAGCGGAAGCGCGGATATGTCATCAACATCGTCAGTTCTGGCGGCGTAGGCGATCCACATGCCCACTCCACAAGCTACGCCAGCTCCAAGACGGGGCTTATGCGCCTGACGGAGGGTCTGGCTAAGGAAGTTAGCGAATATGGTGTGAAGGTGTTTGCTGTAGGGCCACCCGCGATCCTCACTGAGATGACCAGATTCATTATGGACGATGATGGGGGCAAAAAATGGCGGCCCGGATTCGGGAAAAATCTCCTGGAGGGGCGAGGTCACAAGCCGAAAGTGGTCGCTGATTACATCGTAGAACTCCTGAGCGGCAAAGCTGACCGCCTCACGGGGCGATATTTCCTGCCGCATGAGAGTCTGGATGAGATCATCGAGAGAAGCGATGAGATATTATCCAAAGACCTGTTAACGCTTCGCATACGAAGGTGAGCGTTGATATAGGGAAGATTCAGTGATATAATATCCCTAACAATGATCGTGGTATTCGTTACTAAAAAACTACGTTATGGAAGGAGAAAAAATGTCTGGAACCAACAAGAAGATTGCCGGGGGTGGTTTTCACCACGTTTCTATGAGGGTACGAGATCTGGCTAAATCGCTCGAATTCTACGTCGATGGACTTGGCTTCGTGGAGAAAGCATCCTGGGGGGAAGCTCCACGGAGGACGGTATTGCTGGATACTGGCGATGGAAATTACTTCGAGATCTCGCAAGGTGATCCGGAGCAGGTTCAGGAAGTGGGACTTTTTGCGCACATCGCTCTGAGAACTGACGATTGCGATGCAGCTATGGAAGCTGTACGCGCAACCGGCGCGGAGGTTACCATGGAGCCTAAAGATGTCAGTCTGTCCGGTACTCCGCCGCTTCAACTGCGGATCGCGTTCTTCAAAGGGCCTGATGGTGAAATAATCGAGCTTTTCCAGAACGATCAGACGTAAGCCGTATTCCGCGCTATCCGCGTTCTATTTCATCGCGGAAGATAAGGAGAGGAAGCTATGTCTATTCTGGATCTGTTTAGACTCGATGGAAAGACTGCACTTGTAACAGGATGCAGGCGCGGTATAGGCCGCGGCTATGCACAAGCCCTGGCAGAAGCAGGGGCGGACATTGTTGGTGTCAGCGCCACGCTCAAGTCTTCAGGCAGCGACGTGGAGAAGGATGTAACTGCCCTGGGGCGCAGCTTCAAGGGATATTCCTGCGACTTTTCTGATCGCGAGGCGCTTTACAGCTTCATCAGGCAGGTGGAAAAAGACGTCCCGCGCGTTGACATCCTCGTCAATAACGCTGGAACGATTCTCCGCAAGCCAGCCGCAGAACACCCCGATGAATATTGGGATAAGGTTATGGAAGTCAACCTGACCGCACAGTTCATCCTGGCGCGCGAGTTTGGCAAGCAGATGGTGAGCCGAGGCGAGGGAAAGATTATCTTTACGGCTTCCCTCCTGACCTTCCAAGGGGGTATTACAGTGCCGGGGTATGCGGCCAGTAAGGGCGGCGTCGGGCAACTGACAAAGGCGCTTGCCAACGAGTGGATAGGGAAAGGAGTTAATGTAAACGCCATTGCGCCGGGCTACATCGCTACGGATAACACCGCTGCGCTGCGTGCTGATCCTGTCCGGAGCGAGCAGATCCTTGCGCGGATCCCTGCCGGGAGATGGGGCACTCCCGACGATTTCAAGGGAGCGATTGTGTTTTTGTCATCTGCCGCGTCCAATTACGTCAGCGGGGAAATCCTTACAGTCGATGGTGGATGGATGGGACGATAATATTTCGTAGGGGCGAATCCTGTATTCGCTCACATCAGGATAGGAATCTAATAATGAGTCATCAACCCCAAAATCGTCCCAACCTGCTTTATATACATTCCGACCAGCACAACAGCGCCGTTATGGGTTGCTATGGCGATCCGCTGGCGCAGACGCCAAATCTGGACAGCATAGCAGAACGAGGGGTGGTGCTTGAAAATGTCTACTGCTCTTCGCCTATCTGCGTACCTGCGCGGATGTCCATGCTGACTGGCAGGCATCCATACGAGAACAGGGCCTGGACGAACAGTCATACCCTCGATTCAGGGATTCCCACGTTCGCGCATTCTATGGGAGCCGCCGGCTATCGCCCTGTCCTCATCGGGCGGATGCATTCCATCGGGCCGGATCAGTTGCATGGCTATATGGAGCGGCCGGTGGGCGATCACAGCCCTAATCATCCCGGTAACAAGGGGGTAGATCACGGGATGCTGTCGGGAACGGCCGGGCCGGCGCGGGTAAGTCTTGAGAAATCCGGCCCCGGACAGAGCGCCTATCAGGTGCATGACGAGGACGTTACTGCGGCGACTGTGGATTACCTGAATCGACTTGGTGTTCGGAAACGGGTAGGAGTGCTGGAAGGGCCTTTCTCTCTTTCTGTTGGCTTCATGCTGCCGCACCAGCCATTTGTGGCTCGTCGCGCCGACTACGAACTCTATCAGGACAAGATGACTATGCCCGAATGTCCAGAGCCTTTCTCCGAAAAGCTGCATCCCTATTTCCGATGGTGGCGCGAGAAGTGTGGGATCGTGGAGGTGTCTGAAGAGGAGGTATTGCGGGCGCGAACTGCTTATTGGGCGCTGGTCACGCGCATGGATATGATGATCGGTGAGATTCTTACGGCACTTCGGGAAAATGAATTGGACGATAACACGCTCATTCTCTATTCTTCTGATCACGGTGAGCAGCTTGGTGAGCATGGACTCTGGTGGAAGCAGACATTTTACGATGGTTCAGCGAAGGTACCGGCTGTTCTGTCATGGCCTGGGGTTCTGCCTGAGGGTGTCAGATGCCACCGGGTCATAAGTGCGCTGGATCTAAACGCAACTATGCTGGATGCGCTAAACGCCGCTCCGCTCCCCAGTTCACATGGACGGAGCCTGTTGCCGCTTCTCTGCGACGGTAGTACGGAATGGGAGGACGTTGCCTTTTCGGAATATTGCACAGACGATGGCTGTTTGCACCGGATGATCCGCGAGGGTGACTGGAAGCTGAATTATTATCACGGACAGCCACCTCAGCTTTTCAACCTGCGGGAAGATCCCCGTGAACTGCATGATCGCGCAGGCGATGAGACGTACCGCGAGGTGCGTGAGGCATTGATACAGAAAGCGCTGGATGGCTGGGATCCAGAGTTGATTCGGGAGCAGATGATTGCCAAACGCGCGGATACAAAGCTCCTGAGTAATTGGGCGCGCCGGATGCAGCCGAAGGAGAAATATCGCTGGAATCTTATACCAGAGATGGATTACCTGGATTGAGGATACGACCTTTTCACCCCTACCAAGACTTTATTTCTCTAACTGAAAAACTCGTATTGAGAAAGGAAAATTTTATCTATATGATTAGAAGCATGGTCGTGTTTACTATGGCGCTGTCACTTCTACTGAGTGTGGCTGAAGCCGATGATTGGCCTCAGTGGCGGGGAATAAACAGGGATGGCATAACGGCTGAATCTTCGGGTTATGATGAAGGCGCCTGGCCGCCCAAACATCAATGGACTATCAATCCGGGTTACGGCGCCTCCTCACCCCTCATAGTCGGCGACCTCATGTACGTCATGGGAAGCAAGAAGGTCGAAAAAAAGGATACCGACACAATATACTGCCTACGCCTCTCAGATCTGAACGCAGGGAAGAGCCTCGCGCAGGCAACCGTCTGGTCACACAGCTACAGGTGTCCGTTAGGTAAGGGCGCTGGGAATGATAATCTGGGCGGGCCGAGTTCGACACCCGCTTATGACTACGACTCTGGCTGTCTTTTCACTCTCAGCAAGAGAGGACACCTGAAGTGCTTCGACAGCCCCAAAACTTCCGGGCATATCAGGTGGGAAAAGAATCTGCGGAAAGAGTATGATCCCGTAAGCAATTCCTGGGATCACAACTGTTCGCCTCTGGTTCTGGACGATAAGGTTATAGTGGAAATTGGCGACTATAAGAAAGGCAAAAACGGGTATCCCGCGACTATAGCGGCATTCGATATATCGGACGGTCACGAGGTGTGGCACGCCGGAAACTCCAAAGGCGGCGCTTCAAGCCCGGTTGCGCTGACTGTGGAAGGGACAAAGTGCGTGGCAATTCGCTCAAACGGCGGCAAGCTCTGGGTGGTGAAGGCTTCGGATGGCTCAGTTGTGGTGGACTATTCATGGCCCTCCAGCATACCCATCCCCACACTAACGGTCAATGGGTCGAAGATTTTGGGGGTGAATTCATACTCTGGCAAAGGCATCCGCTATCTCAACATAAAACTCGCCAGTCCGGGCTACGATGAGCTGTTCACGAGCAAACATATTCGGAATAACGTCTCATCGCCCATCATCTGGAAAGACCACGTATTCTGCACCGATTGCCCTGACGGCTACAACGTGTATAAGAAAGGGCCGCTCAAGTGCATGTCGCTCAGTGGGAAGGATATGGGGCAGGTGAAGTGGACGAGCGCTGATTCAGATAATAAAGACGTCTTCGGTCATGGGCCGACGCTGCTTTACGCTGGGGATGGCCGGATTTTGGCTCTGAACGCTTACAATCACAAGCTTGTCCTGATAAAAGCTGATCCTTCGCGGAGCTACTCCGACAACAGAGTCGCAAGCACCGTCCTCAAAGAGATACCGGTCGATCCCAAGAACAAGAGAACCGATCCCGGATATACATATACGATGACATTCGCTAATGGAAAGCTCTACGTTCGTCCGCAAGGCGGCGAAGTTTACTGCTACTCGATGACGCCGTAGTTCTCAAAAGTACCACAAGTTGGCAGCTTGTGGTACTCAACCCAATTATTCTTAGATGAACCAACAGCCAGCCTCGACCCTGAGAGAGCGAAAGCAGTTCGGGATTGTATATTAACACTTAGAGGCTTAATCGGTAAATTTTGTGGGGCAGGAAATGTCCATTCTGCCACTGGATTCCAGCCTTCGCTGGAATGACAGAACATAGGTTATTTGTCGATTGAACCACTTAAGTGATTACAAATAATTCTTTCTAACTTTTCCCAGGAAGCGGGACAGGAATGTCCCGCCTATCGGCTGTGTTCACAATAGTCGGGACATTCCTGTCCCGACCGGTTACCGCAAAGAATTTATTTATAATCACTTAGAGGCTTTAACGTTGCATTTTTTCAGCCAAGATGAAGGATGGATCTAGTGATATAGCTGGGCTACTGCTTCGTGTCGAAGTGGAAGGGGGAATAATACCTGTTTCAGTTAGAAACGATACCCATTAGCGTTGTAGTGGCGCACCTGTGTGTGCGCCTGGTAACGGGGTTTTGGCACACATGGACAGACACATAGGTCTGTCACTACAGTCTCATTTCTAATCGAAAGGGGAATAAGATATGCAAGGGGAGAAACGGATGGGCTGGGGACAGAAGCTGGGCATAGTGGCTGTTATAGCTATTGTGTGCATAATTTTTTTATTCATAACACTTGCGCCAGTGTTCTACAGACCTAACCTGCGTTATAAGAGGGATTCGTATGCTGTGTTGAAAAACCACGCTGTTACATCCTGTGTCATAAAGAACTATGGTTACGCTACTGCAGATCGAACCCGCATGTCCGTGGAATTTCTATCCCGGATTCTCGATGTACGATTCGATCCCGAATCTGCGGGGAAGATCGTGAAGATCGCGCCTGACCAGCTCAAGGCCGTGCTTGATCTGCAAGACATCGCTCCGAAAGACGAGGTGACAGTATTCTTCGCTGTGGAGAAGCCGCAGGAGAAGCCCTTCGACATTTATCTGATGGACATAGGCGAAGGAGGGAGACCCATGAAGGAAAGGGCTGTCCCGATAAAATAGTGATGAAAGGAATACCTATGCAGTGGAAAATTGAGGTCGGTTACAAGCCCACAGCTACGGATGCTATGGGCGAGGGGATAAAGAAAGACATTGAGGATCTGGGAATCTCCGGAGTAGATTCTGTGAAGATGATGCAATTATATATGATCGACGGAGACCTCTCGGAATCGGATATAGAATCCATCTGCGAAAACCTGCTGACAGACAGGATCACGCAGGTTTATGCTCATAAAGGCTCTCTCGTAGGTCATGATGACGCCGGCGCGTGGGTGGCAGAGGTGACCTACAAACACGGCGTCACTGATGCTGTGGGTGACAGCGCCGTCAAAGGAATCAAAGACCTGGGCATCAGAGGCGTCAATACGGCAAGAACTGGTCAGAAGTATATAATAAAAGGTTCGTTGAGCGAAGGCGATATTGAGGCGATATGCAGGCGATTACTGGCAAACGACGTGATCCAAAACTATAAGTATGAAAAGGTTTGTTAGTAAATGTGATATTGATCCAATATATTTAACCACCAAGACACAAAGACACTAAGGCACAAAGGAAATTATGATGGATTATGCTCCATTGTCTGATAGAGAAGAGAAAATTGGTGAAGCCATCGTAGATGCTGCTAAGAGCTTATCCGAAAACCTGGTTTCGATACAGGCTACGCCCACTCAACCGACGGTTTTCGGATAAGCTCTTAGTGGCTTTGTGTTTAGATAATCAGCAATTAGTCTATTTTTGGGAGAGTGATATGGGGTTGGAAAAAATTGATGTGGAAATCGTCGATATGCTTGATGCTGACGACGAGAAACTTCAGCAAATAAGTAACGAGGGAATGTTGTCGCTAAATCTGGCGGAAATGCTGGCGATCCAGAAGTATTTCGCCGGGATAGGGAGAAATCCCACCGACGTGGAGTTGGAAACGCTGGCGCAAACGTGGTCTGAGCACTGCGTCCATAAGACATTCAGAGGGTTGATCGAATACAGGGAATATGACGGAGAAAACGAGACGGTCGAGATTATAGATAGTATACTCAAATCCATGTTGATGCGCGCTACCCGTGAACTGGACAAGGATTGGTGCATATCGGTCTTTTCGGATAACGCAGGAATTATAGATTTTGACGAGGATTACGGCGTAGCCTTCAAAGTGGAGACGCATAATCATCCCTCGGCTATAGAGCCTTATGGCGGCGCTGAGACCGGCATCGGCGGCGTCATAAGAGACACGCTGGGCGTCGGTCTGGGAGCGAAGCCAATATTAAACACTGACGTCTTCTGCTTTGGCCTCCATGACGTGCCATACGATGAGCTTCCTAAAGGCACGCTGCACCCCCGGCGCGTCTTCAAAGGCGTGGTTGCCGGCGTGCGAGATTATGGAAACAGAATGGGCATCCCCACAGCCAATGGCGCGATACTCTTCGACCAGCGATACGTGGGCAATCCGGTGGTATACTGCGGCAACGTGGGCTTGATACCTAAAGATAAGTGCGAAAAACTGGTGGAACCCGGTGATTTTATCGTGATGATAGGCGGTCGCGTGGGGAGAGACGGCATACATGGGGCCACTTTTGCCTCTATCGAGTTGGCGGATGACTCCGAGATGACCTCCAGCGGCGCGGTGCAGATCGGGAACGCCATTATGGAGAAAAGGATGGTGGATACGCTCCTTCAGGCGCGCGATAGGGGACTCTATGATGCCATAACGGACTGCGGAGCCGGCGGTCTGTCGTCTGCTGTGGGCGAGATGGGCGAAGATACCGGCGCGCGGGTGGATATGGAGAAAGTGCCGTTGAAATACGCAGGACTCGCGCCGTGGGAAGTATGGCTGTCGGAAGCGCAGGAGCGGATGGTGCTGGCAGTTCCGCCGGACAAGCTGGACGAACTCCTGAAGGTCTTTGCTGACGAGGACGTGGAAGCGACGGTGATAGGTGAATTCACAGGCGACGGCAGGCTCCATCTTATGTATAACGGTGTCACCGTTGCCGACATAGTCATGGAATTCGTGCATAATGGCATCCCGAGGATCACAAAGCAGGCTGTCTGGAAAAAACCAGTCCACGAAGAGCCGTCTTTTGCCGATCCAGCAGACTTAACGCCATATTTGAGGGATATACTGTCCAGCCCCAACGTCGCCAGCAAGGAGTGGGTCATAAGGCAGTATGATCACGAAGTTCAGGGCGGCAGTGTTCTGAAGCCGCTTCAGGGAGTGCATAACGACGGCCCCGGAGACGCGTGTATAACTCGACCGATTCTGGCCTCAAAACGCGGCGTTATTATTTCCAACGGCATCAATCCCATGTATGGAGACATAGACACCTACCACATGGCGGCTTCAGCTATAGACGAAGCTCTGAGGAACGCTATCGCAGTCGGCGGCAACCTGGAGCATACTGCCATTCTGGACAATTTCTCATGGGGCAATCCCGACAAGCCGGACAGACTGGGGACGCTGGTGCGGGCGATCAAAGCCTGCTACGACATAGCTGTGGCCTACGGCACGCCCTTCATCTCAGGGAAAGACAGCCTTTACAACGAATATACGGACACCACCACCGGCGAATCCATTTCCATTCCACCCACGCTCCTGATCTCGGCAATATGTGTCATGCCCGACGTGACGAAGGCTGTGTCTATGGACGCCAAATCTCCCGGCGATGCCATCTACGTTGCGGGAAAAACCTACAACGAAATGGGTGGGTCGCATTACTACCACGTCCGGGGATTTATCGGCAATAATGTGCCGAAAGTGAATCCAGTCGAAGGGAAAAAGCTGATGGATAAACTCAGCGAGGCCATATCGCGAGGGCTGGTGCGCGCCTGTCACGACTGTTCAGAGGGCGGCATAGGCGTTGCGGCGGCTGAGATGGCCTTTGCCGGGGGATATGGGATGAGCCTCTACACAAAGGATATCCCCAAAGCCGATGACGTTGACAGAAACGATACTCTCATCTTTTCTGAATCCAACAGCAGGTTTGTGATCGAAGTGCCGGAAAGCTCACGGGAAGAATTTGAGCATATCATGGCGGGAACAGATACGGCAGTCATTGGTGAGGTAGTTGACAGCGCGGATTTTAAAATATTTGGTATTAGAGGTAATCTCATTGTGTCAGCGGGGATATGGAATCTTAAAGAAGCCTGGCAGAAGACATTCAGATGGTGAAAATATCAGATTTCTGATACTCAGCATCAGATCTTTGAGAGTGTTCGATGAAAGGCATATAGTATACTATACCCCATACAGCCTTTGTTTTCGCTGGTTTTGGACTATTCTATTCCTCTGGCACACTCCTTGTTTTAAGTATGCGCTGGCTGAAAAAAGGCGATTTATAACATTGCGCCAACCAGCGTTAGCTTTAGGGGTAAACTCGCAACTAGATGGGGCAGGATAAAGGCTGATCTATAATCGAGAATAGACAGCAATTTCCAGAAAATCATACCAGTGGGACACGTTGGCATGTGCCCCTTTTTCCAGGTTTTTGATAGTCAACCGGGGTCCACTGGTCTGTTGATCTGTGAGTTTGTGTAGCATAATATGAGTTCTGAATTTTTCGGAAAGCTGCGTCAAAAAGCGAAGGAACTTAAGGTTGAACTGCTGGCTTTATGGTTCGCCTGTCGGGATCCGAGAACGCCGTGGTATGCGAAGCTGTGGGCATCGCTGGTGGTGGGATATGCCTTTAGCCCCATTGATCTGATCCCGGACTTCATTCCGGTTCTGGGGTATCTGGATGACATTATACTTTTGCCAATGGGTATCTTCGTGGCCATCCGGCTGATTCCTGATGAAGTGCTGCTGACGTCTCGCGCAAAGGCAAGGGAGTGGTTTGAGCAGAGGAAAGCAAAGCCAAAGAATTGGCTCGTAGCAATGTTGATCATATTGCTGTGGGTAATACTTTTGCTTTTGGTCTGCTATATCGTCGTGAGACGCTTCACTGCCTCCTCCTGACCCACTTCACTACACCCTCAAATACAGAGAATTAAAAAGCCCTGGGTTATAAGTGATTATCAATAATTTCTGGCTCTTCCGGCTTGAGTGTGTAATCAGCTATCAGCTATCAGCTATCAGCTATCAGCTATCAGCTTATTGCCTCACAAATTGCACCTGTTGATTGATGAGTGCTGCTAAAGCGGAGGCAAGCTTACGCACTCCATAAAACTATATTGGGTAACTTTTGGCCAACTTTTTGCTGATTTTTGGTAACCTTTGTGGCTAAATTGCAGAAATAACCCTATTTTAACTGCAATATTTTTTTGGGTGATAAAAACTCCTGAAACACTGATTATACCTGCGTTTAGAAAAAAGTTAGGTACACCTAAAAGTTGAAC
>SDBT01018772.1_pt1 | contig 10859 bp, 11 predicted proteins | sample 2277101 | NCBI WGS metagenome assembly SDBT01 (sample SAMN10404973, study PRJNA504765) | marine sediment metagenome | isolation source: marine sediment core GS10_PC15, 103 cmbsf | place: Arctic Ocean: Southern Knipovich Ridge | collected 2010 | reverse complement strand
GGAGGGGGTAAACAATAAGATTAAAGTTATCAAACGCAAAGCCTATGGGTACCATGATCTGCGCTACTTTACGTTGAAAATCTATCAGGCTTTCTACAACTAATCGGGAGAAGAACCTTATTTTAATACATTAAACTTTTCTAAAAGATAGAATGAAACTTGCTTTCAAGATACTTTATCTGTAGTATTTGTTGGCAGTATTATTGGGGATTAACGCGACTGAATTATCCATCAGGTTGAGTATATCAATTCCAGCAGCAAGTGTATCGGCCAAGCGTGGAGAAAAGAATGTCAATGATAATAGCATTTCATTGGTTAAATTATTTAATCAATAAAACTAAAGGATGTCCCAAAACAAGTGCTAACAGGAACATATCAATATATCAAGGTACGTCCCGCAACCCGCAACCCTCTAAAAAAGGGTCTCCTAGCATCCTCAAGAAGCGGTCTGAACTCCTCGCCTAACGCCCAATTTCGACACAGCATGCTTCTTCAAGGCGATCACATATGATTGAATAAGCCCCGCTTTCTCATCAGCCTGAGCCTGGCCTTTAACGCAGTTTGAGGGATTGATGCCGTCTTGTGGAAAATTGTTTTCAATTAATAAAAAAAAGTGTACATTAGCATCATGCATCAGATTTCCCTTAAATGGCATATTTTTCTTTTTTATATGCTCCTCGGGTTCATACCGATGATGGCGGTTTCTTATTTTGCGGTGGTTTCTTACAGCCGCTCCATCAATACACTAACCGACGACTATCTGACCAAACTTGTTCAACGGATCGCCGAACAGACGGACTCGCTGGGGCGCATTCACTTCAAATATTTGGATATATTGGTTAAATTTCCTTTTGTGCAACTATCTTTCCAACAATATCCCTCCAGAGGGCAGCTGGGCACCATTCAGGAAAAGCTGGAACTTTTTCGTGTAAACACGGAAAGTTTTGACCGCATTACGCTCTTTGCCAATGACGGTCGTGTTGTGGCCGCCACACCGCCAATATCTCCGGATATGAAAAATCAACCCGAGACAGGCCTCGATCACCTCGCTGCCGGCAAATACAAATATCACCATAAGGTAGATCTATCCTGCAAAAACCCAAAGGTCCTGTTGTATAAACGTGTTTACGATTTCAGAGATCCCAAGCGCTCGGTAGGCATTGTGACCTTAGAGGTGAGCTTGGATAAATTTTTAGGCTTCACCCGGCAGCTCAATATCGGCGCCGGGATACAAAAAACCGTCACTGCCGGCGACGGTACCGTGATTTACCATGAGGCCCACTCAACCGAAAAATTTCATGGCGCCAAAGAGGAATTCACGACGCATCTGCCACTGCTAGACTGGAAAATCAGTGTTCTTGTGCCGGAAAGACTGCTATTTAAGGATGTAAACCGGCTATCCGGCCGCCTTGTGGCGTTTGCTGCTTTTGTGGCATTTCTGGCCATGGCGGCTTCTCTGGCGGCCAGCCGCATTGCCATTAAACCGTTGGTCCGTATTATTGAGGGGATCAAAGAATTTGCATCCGGCAATCTGGCCTACCGCATCAAGGCCATTAAGGGTGTCGAAACCCGACGGGTCGCTGTCGCATTCAACGCCATGGCAGAAGAACTCCAAAAGCGTCAGGAGGAACTGATCCAGGCGGACAAACTGGCGTCCCTCGGATTGTTATCGGCCGGTTTTGCCCACGAAGTTCGAAACCCGTTGGCCGGGATTAAAACTAGTGCTCAGTTCATGGCGAAACGGAGTTCGTCGACGGAAACGAAAAACTTAGCCAAGGGAATTTCCAAAGAGGTGGACCGGCTCAATAAACTTGTCGGGAACCTGCTTCACTTTTCCCGACCGCAACCCTCCGTGAAGAAACCCTGTGATCTGGTTGATATAATCAATCAGTCTCTAAAAATACTGGATTATGAAATCCGTAAGAAAAACATCAGAATTATCAACAAAGTTGCGAGGCACCGTGTAATTCTGGCTCCCGAGCAAATGGTCCAGGTGCTTATCAACTTGATTCTGAACGCGTTGGCGGCTGTCGAACCCGATAAGGGCGTCATACGGTTAAGCTCACGGGTTTCGCCTGACAACAAGCTGACTGTGACGTTCAGCGATAACGGCCAAGGCATTCCGAAGGAAAAGATCACCCACCTTTTCGATCCTTTTTTCTCCCTTTCAAAGGAAGGAACCGGTTTGGGGCTTTCAGTTGTCAAGTTGCTGCTCGGCAATAATGACATCCGCATCGATGTAGAGAGTGTCGAGGGGGAAGGCACGACTTTTCTGATGCATTTTATAAGTCATTCACTTCATTCAAAAGAGGTTCACCATGGTTGAAATTGCCATACTTGACGATGAAAAGTTCCTGGTCGATTCGCTCGAACTTGAAATGACCCAAATGGGACATCGGGTCAAACCTTTTTACGAGGCCCGGACATTTTTGGATTACATCCAGGTCTCGGAGCCGGATTTGGTGTTCCTGGACCTGCAGCTGCCGGATATCCACGGCATGGAGGTCCTGCATACAATCAGGCAAACGCTCAGATCCTCTCTGACCATCATTATGACCGCCCACGGCGATATGGAGTCCGCGATTCAGGCGTTAAAAGGGGGTGCCTTCGACTATCTCAACAAGCCTTTTGAACTGGACGAAATTGGCATCATTATCGAGCGGGCGCTTAACGAAAATAAGCTGTTGAGAGAAGTCGAACACCATCGACAGAGAGCGGCCAGCAATACACGTCTGAATGATTTTATCGGGTCGAGCAAACCGGTAAAAAAACTGCATCAAATAGTGGCGATGCTCACCAGTGTCGACAATACCACCATCCTGCTGCACGGGGCCAGCGGCACCGGCAAAAATCTGATCGCCAAGGCGATCCACAATTTAAGCGCCAGATCGGACCGGCAGTTCATCGTCGTCAATTGTGCGGCCATACCTGAAAACCTGCTGGAGAGTGAACTGTTCGGTTATGAAAAGGGTGCCTTTACAGACGCAAAAAAGCGCAAGATCGGCTTGGTCGAGCTGGCCGATGGCGGCACCCTGTTTCTGGATGAAGTCGGCGATTTGCCTTTGCCGATGCAAGTCAAATTGCTAAACTTTTTGGATTCAAAATCATTCCGGAGAGTTGGGGGAACCATGGAATTGGCAGTCGATGTACTGATCATTTCAGCCACTAACCTTGATTTGGAAGAAGCCATACAGCAGAAAAAATTCCGGCAAGATCTCTACTACCGCCTCAATGTCGTACCCATTGAAATTCCTCCGTTGCGAGAGCGTGGGGACGATATATTGATTTTGGCTGGGCATTACCTGAAGCGATTCGCCCGTAAATTTCGTAAACCGCTCATAGAAATAGGGGATGACACGCGCGAGGCGTTCCTGTTGTATAGTTGGCCTGGCAATGTCCGGGAACTGAAAAACATTATCGAACGCTTTGTGGTTTTATCCACAGAGCCGGTCATCACCTATGACGATCTACCGACCGTGATGAAGGAATGTTTGCTCCGAAAAAGAACTGCCGACAACTCCGTCCGAACCTCGGAGCTTGGTTTTGAGGAGAAATTGGCAGCTTTTGAACGCGGTCTTATCACCGACGCCCTTGAAAAAGCCGGTGGCATCAAAGCCGAAGCAGCCGCCATTTTGGGAATCAGCCGCTATTCCCTGTTGCGAAAAATTAAACGACTGTTTAGCAACTAGAAGCCGTTTTAAAATCTTTAATCGGGTTTAAGGTCAAGGCGGCTGGGGTGTGCTGATTCCAAACACCACCGTGCGGTAATCGCACATAACGTCGATGCCGAGCCCCTGGTTTTTTAAGGAGCTCAGACCTCTTTATGGCGAGGGGCGGCCATCGATAGGCAATTATAAAAAAATCATTCCCGTGGCATGCTTGTTGCTCTATAAAACATGTCATCAATCGTGCCGCGTCATTGGGACCATGGCACCACCTATCGTGATGAACCATAAACAACGATCAAAGGAGGAAATGATGAAGAAATTTACGCTGTTTGGAATCGTAACATTGGTTGGCATGGCCATGCTTTGCGGCTCGGCCCTGGCGGGCCCTACCATGGACAAGATCAAGAAGACCGGCATCTTGAAAATGGGGTTCCGGGAAGGTTCGATTCCGTTTGCTTTCATTGACCCAAAAGTTGGCAAACATGTCGGTTTTTCAGTAGACATGGCCGGACTGCTGGCCGAAAATCTCGGCAAGCGATTCGGCAAGAAAATCACCATTAAACCCTTTACGGTAACCCCCAAAACCAGAATTCCGATGGTAGTGAACGGTACCGTTGATACGGAGATGGGATCTACCACGTACACCCAGAAACGCGAAAAGGTGGCCGATTTCAGTCTGATCTTTTTCTTCTCCGAAACCACTTTTCTGGTGGCCAAAGATTCCGGTATTAAAACCTTGGCCGACCTTAGCGGCAAACGTATCGGCGGCGCCCGGGCCACCACAAACCTGATGGCCGTGCGAAAGCTTGCCAAGGAGGGGAAATTCAATCCTTCCGGCATCGTGGTGGTCGAAACGCATCCCCAGGGTATGCTGGCCCTCAAAAGCGGAAAAGTTGACGCATATACGACCGACCGAAGCCTTCTCGAGGGATTGAAAATGAAGGACAGGAATCCGGATAAATGGATGACCGTTGATTTTGCAATTGCATATGAACCCTACGCATACATCGTCCGCCAGAATGACTCCGAGTTTCGTGACTTCGTCAACGACACGGTATTATGGGCCATCAAGACCGGCAAATTCTATGAAATCTATGAAAAGTGGATGGGCCCCAAAGGCCTTGTGCCGCTGAAAATGTCACCGGCGTACAAAGACTATCTGCAGATGATCGTCTATCCAATCGAAGACGGCTGGTGGAAAAAATAATATTCAAAGTATCAGTGACTTTCGAAGCCGGCAGCCACCCCTGCCGGCTTCGTGCTGACAGCCAACTGGTGTCCATCCTCATATCGAAAAAGTGGATGAACCCAAACTAAAGGACTAAGGGAAAGACAATGAACCTTGCCTATGAATTCGACTGGTCCGTAATGTGGCGGGATCCCTATGGGCTTATGCTGGTCAAGGGATTGGGATTAACCATTTTTTTGGGGATCACCGCGTGGATCATCGCCATGACCGTGGGCATCACCGTTGGTACACTTCGCATTACCAAGTACCGCCTTCTGCGCATGATCGGCACCGCATACGTAGAAGTATTTCGCAATATTCCGCTCCTGGTTCAAATGTTCTTCTGGTTCTACGCCGGCCCGATGCTGTTCGGCGAGGTCCTGTCGCGCCAGATTAACCGCCTTGACGGGTTGGCCATTTACGTGTCCATATTGGGCCTGGGCCTTTACACAGCCTCACGGATAGCGGAGCACCTGCGGGCCGGCTTTGCCTCGATCGGCAAGGACCAGTACCAGGCGGTGCTGTCTACCGGCATGAGCCAGGTTCAGATGTACCGGTATGTCATTATCCCCTATGCCCTCCGGCTGACCATACCGCCTTTGACCACTGAATTTCTGACGATATTTAAAAATACCTCCATTGTCATGACCATCGGCGTGGCGGAACTTACCTTCCAGAGTTACCAGATAGACGCTGAAACGTTCCACGGGCTCGAGGCCACCACCGGCGCTATGTTTATCTATCTGTTGTTAGGGATGACCGTGGTGAAATTCATGGACCTGGTGGAAAAGAAGTATAAAATCCAGGGATTGGTGGGGAGGTAGAACATGTTTGACGTCATCGGTAGAAATTTTGTGTTCCTCATGGGGGGTCTGGTGATTACTTTCAAGCTTTCTTTTTTCGCTCTGGCTGGTGGAATAGGATTGGGAATGTTGGTAGGCCTGGCCCGGCTGTCCAAAAACCCCTGGATATACTACCCCATCACGGTGTACGTTAATCTTCTGCGCAATATACCCCTGATCCTTGTCATTTTTTGGTTCTACTTTGTCATGCCGATCATCATCGGGGAAGCCATGGAACCATTCCCAGCGGCGGTGATCGCCTTCATTGTCTTCGAAGCGACCTATTTCGGAGAAATATTCAGGGCTGGTTACCAAACGATCAGCAAGGATCTGATTGCAGCATCCTATTCCACCGGTATGACCTATTCTCAGACTGCACGGTACATCCTTATCCCCATCGCCGTCAAACGGATGACCCCCAGTTTGATCACCCAGTCAATTGTGACCTTTCAGGACACCAGCCTGGCTTTTGTCATCGGGCTCGCCGAACTGGTTCGCAGGTCCTCTATTGTGGACAATATGGAAGTCCGCTCTATCGAGCTTTATGGCTTTGCGGCCTTTATCTATTTCATTGTCTGTTACACGGGTTCCCAGATTAGCCTTTATTATGAAAACAAAGCCAGAAAGGTAAACCTTATATGATCGAGATAAACAAAATAAACAAATGGTATGACGACTTCCACGTTTTGACCGATGTGGATGAAGTCATTGAAAAAGGGCAGACGGTTGTCATTTGCGGGCCGAGCGGATCCGGAAAGAGCACGCTCCTGCGCTGCGTTAACGGACTGGAACCCTTCCAGAAGGGTGAAATACTCGTGGACGGCATAGCCGTGGGCGATCCCAAGACCAATCTTTATAAGTTAAGGGAAAAAATAGGCATGGTCTTTCAGCGGTTTGAACTTTACCCGCACATGACGGCCATGGAAAATATTGTCCTGGCTCCCAAAAAGGTTCGCAAATGGTCAAAGGAGAAGGCGCAGGCCAAAGCCGTGGAGCTTCTGAAAAGGGTCGACATGGAAGACAAGGCGGATGCCTATCCCGCCAATCTGTCCGGCGGGCAGCAGCAACGGATTGCCATCGCCCGATCTCTGGCTATGGAACCCGACTACATGATGTTTGACGAGCCCACCAGCGCCCTGGATCCGGAGATGATCAAAGAGGTCCTGGACGTCATGGTCGAGCTGGTCAAGGCTGGCATGACCATGCTCTGCGTCACTCATGAGATGGGTTTTGCCAGGGAAGTTGCAGACGAGATCATTTTCATGGATGAGGGCAAGATAGTGGAGCGGGGAACTTATGACGAATTTTTCAACAACCCCCAAACTGATCGCGCCAAGCTTTTCTTGAGTCAGATTCTTGCTTAGGTGCAAGGAGAGACGGAAAATGAAAAAAGAATCGGTGATCGGCATTTTGGGCGGCATGGGCCCTGAGGCGACAGTCGACTGTTTCGGGAAGCTGATCAAGAACACACCGGCTGGCTGCGACCAGGAGCACCTTGGGATTGTCATCGTCAACAACCCCAAAGTACCTGACAGAACCCGGGCAATTCTGGAAAACGGACCATCACCTCTTCCGGCCTTGTGTCAAGGCGTAGACTCCCTTAAAAGTGCCGGTGCGGATTTTGTGATCATCCCCTGTGTGACGGTTCACTTTTTTCTCGAAGAATTGTTAGCGAAATGTGATCTGCCGGTGCTATCGATTTTGGATGCCGTGGCCGGACACGTTCACCAGACCAATCCACGGATGAAGACCATCGGGCTTCTGGGCACTAATGGAACGGTTCAAAGCGGCATTTTCCAGAAACGGCTGGCCGCTGAAGGTGTTGACACGCTGGTCTGCAGCGACGCCTACCAGCAGCAAGTCATGGCGGCTATTTACGATATCAAAAATGAAAATGCGCCCTGTAGCCAGGCTGACATTACCGCCAGTCTGGCAGATGCGGCAGACCACCTGATCCGTCGGGGAGCCCAAGGTATAATCGCCGGCTGCACCGAGATTCCATTGGCACTGGCACAGAAAGACGTACCGGTTCCCTATTTCGACAGCCTGCTGATATTGGCCCGATCGGCCATTCGCCGTGCCGGTCGGGAGCCCGTTTAACCACATAGGTTGCAGTCTTTTGACAATCATCGGTCAAAATATTTTCACAAACGCCAAAAAAACTTAGGTCTCATCCGAATAACGGACTTTACGAAGGGTCAGGATTCATTATTTAAACGAAAGGAACATCATTATGGACTTATCGAAATTTCCCCGCCGCCGCTATATTGTTACCCGAAGCCCCATTGAAAAGTTGTCCCGCTTGTCAAAGCGTCTGGGAGGTCCTACCCTGTATATGAAACGGGATGATCTGCTGGGCCCTGCCGGGGGCGGAAACAAGACCCGCAAATTGGAATTTGTGGTTGCCGATGCTCTGGAAAAGGGGGCTGATACATTGATCACCTGTGGCGCCGTACAGTCCAATCATTGCCGATTGACTCTGGCCGCTGCGGTTCAGGAAGGCATGAAATGCCATCTGGTTCTGGAAGAACGCGTGAAAGACAGCTATAATCCCCGTGCCGCCGGCAACAACCTCCTCTTTCATCTCATGGGTGTTGCGTCCATCACTGTGGTGGATGGCGGTTCGGACATGATGGCCGCCATGCAGGGCGTCGCCGATCGTGTGACCGCTCAGGGCGGGAATCCTTACATCATCCCGGGTGGAGCCTCCAATGAAATCGGTGCTCTCGGGTATGTCTCCTGTGCAGAAGAGATTCTAAAACAGACTATCGATGATAGAATTCCCATCGATCGAGTTGTATGTGCCAGCGGCAGCACCGGCACCCATGCAGGGCTGTTGACAGGATTGTACGGCAATAACAGCCAAATCCCGGTTATCGGAATCAATGTCAGTCGCACCAAGGAGGCACAGGAAAAGCTGGTCTATGAACTGGTAGAAAAAGTAGCCGCCAAAGTTGGCATCAAAAGCCCCATTTCCAAAGAGACGGTGGTATGCTTCGGTGACTACGTGGGCCCCGGCTATTCGCTGCCCACCGACAGCATGATCGAAGCGGTGCGGATGCTTGCTGAGACTGAAGCGATTCTGATGGATCCTGTGTATACCGGCAAAGCCATTGCCGGATTGATCGACCTGGTGAGAAAAGGCTTTTTCGACCAAGACGAAAAGATTCTCTTTATTCACACCGGTGGATCCATGGCGCTGCATGTTTACGCAGACTGCTTTTTAGGAGGATAGCTTTCTTACAAGCAGATGTAACGAGATAGGCTCATGTTGTCATACCCTTCAGGAAATCTGGGGTTACTGAATCAAGCCGCATTACGTCGATCAAGAGACGGGAAAGCGCAATGAGATCGTTGTTCTCATATGGCGGTCTGACGATGGGAATTCGCTTACGGAAAACGATTTGCCGGTATCCTGCAATCCGATGTCGACACCTTGATTCAATCGATTTGGCGTTATCGAGCTTTTTTCCCTGTGGAGATAGACCATCCCTGTTCTATCGGCAAGGGGTGCGGTGGCCAATAAATAGAAAAAAAGGCTGATTTTGAGCGCAGTGGCGGGATATGCTGAGATAGGTGTTTTTGGAATTATTGAATTCAGGAATCAAATAGCGAGATTTTAGAATATGCGTCATCATAAACGATTTGAGTTGAATTTTTGTCACTGACCGCCGGTGGATCATGATTGCGTGTTTTCCATGGCCCTGGTGCCTTAGGATTTTTCCAATGACATGCATTTGTTCGATGAAACCGATGATTCGCCTTGTAGTGGTCAACAAAAAAATGACATCAATATTTTTTGCTGTTTTCCCGTGTGGTCTCAGATTGACCCCGAGGATGCCCCATACGTTTGTGGAGATAAGAAATATTTTATTTGATCTTTCTTCTGTCTAAAATCAGGTATGGTGTCTCTAATTTTAAAAGATTCATTGTTACCTCTCCCGAATTAACCGTTTATGACTACTGCAATAGCTTCGATTTCGATCTGGTAACCAAAGTGTAATTCCCGAGTAGGAACGATCGCCCTTGCAGGGCGGTGATCTCCAAAAAAATGGGCATAAACTGAATTCACTCTATCCCATAGTGCAATATCAGATATGTATACAGTCACCTTTAATACTTGATTTATTCCACTATTGGCTTTTCTTAAAATTGCTTCAAGATTTGCCAATGCCCGCTCTGTTTGTTCCTCAATACTACCGACATATTTTTCTTCACTCTTCGGATTTATAGGAAGTTGGCCGGAAACATACACGAGGCCATGATGTTCGATGGCTTGAGAATAATGTCCAGCGGGTTGGGGGGCATCATTCGACAATACTTCTTTCATGTAAAACTCCTTTGTCTGTTTCGGATTGAGTGCTAAATCCATATATCTGGATACTGTGGCTTAACGGCGCCGGTCACCTGCCGGAAGAGCAATGAAGCAGTTGTATGAACCTTAAATAGTTGTAAAACTCAAAAGCAACTTAGATTCTGAAAACGATAGAACCTTCCGGTCTGGTGGGCTGGCTGGTTATGCTATTATTTCTTCGAGTATCGATGAGGTTCATTAAAAAATGTGATATCAGCATATCCAGCATATATTTTCCCAGAATGCAGCACACCTTCTGGGATGTAATATCTGTAACCTTTTTCGTATGTTGCTTTATTGCCATCAATTGTCAAATCTATTTTACCCTCTAAAACTATACCTATTTGAGCCGCATGAGAATGCTCAGGCAAATCAACATCATTTTCAAATTCCATGAATATTATTTGATGAGTATCTGCTTGTCAAAGATAAGCTTTTATTCCTTCTAATGGTATATTAGCTTCAGGAAGATTTCTAATGGAGTCTGAAAATATCTCAGACATAAACACTCCTTTCATTCATTGATCATAACATATTAATCTATGAACGTTTATATATTTGTACTTTTATACATTGTAATAAATAGAGTAAAAGTTAACCTCGATAAATTACTATTAATTATTTAAGAATGCATATTATGCGAACATCGCTTAATAACATCATTTCTGCTGATATCTTGCCAGTATCTTAGCTTTATGTCAAATTGAGGTATATAATAAGTGTTTTATCTATCGTCCCACGGTAGCATGAGGCAGAGATTACAAATT
>SDBT01018771.1_pt1 | contig 10859 bp, 11 predicted proteins | sample 2277101 | NCBI WGS metagenome assembly SDBT01 (sample SAMN10404973, study PRJNA504765) | marine sediment metagenome | isolation source: marine sediment core GS10_PC15, 103 cmbsf | place: Arctic Ocean: Southern Knipovich Ridge | collected 2010 | reverse complement strand
TAACGGCTTTCCCCTGGTGCTTTCTGTATACCTGGTGTGGAAATTAGATTTTTTTATTGCTGAAATAATCAAAAATCAAAAGGAATTTTCCCATAATGTTACTGCTGAAATCAAGGAAATCAAGCAGACAATCAATGAATTGCGGGTTGATTTTGCCAAAAATCAATGAGACCGTTGATATATAAAGATTTTAGCGTTTTTTCTTAGACCTTCAAATTTGGCGTATACGAGGCGTATTTAAAAAATACGATGAATCATACCAGCCAACTTAAAATAAGCGCTAAAAACACCCTTTTATTAGCTTCTATTTTTCGTAGTTCCCTAAAATCCCTGCATTTAGCCTTTTTTTCTCTTGTATACTCTCTTTTTCTCCTGATTTCTCTTATTCTCTTGTATATTTACCAGAGCACTAAAGAAATCCTTCAAATTTGATTACCTCTGGATTTTTCCTTAATTGGCTCAACGGAAAAAGTTTGTACTTTATTACTTCCCTCGGGTTAATTGAAAAACACAATATTGACAAAATATACTTATAATGATATATATATTATAATAAATAAATGATAAAATAATTAAATATGGAATATTTATTTGCTTTAGGAATTCGAATTTATATTATCATGGTGCTGGGAAGGGGTTTTAAATGATAGAGAAAAAAATGCTGTTTGCACCGGGCCCTGTTATGACTACAGAAAGAGTTAAGATGGCTGCCCTTGTACCGGATATCTGCCACAGAAGACCTGTTTTTGAAAAGATGTACAGCGATATAAGGAATAACTTGCTTAAGCTCTTTCACGGAGAAAAAGATGAATATACTACTGTTGTGGTAAGTGGCTCGGGCACATCAGCAAATGAAACTGTTCTATCTTCTGTAGTAAATAGCAATAAAAAAGTTTTGTTGATCTCGAATGGAGAATTTGGGAATAGATTAAAAAATATCATTAACTGTTACGGAATAGGTTTAAACTTAGTGGAATATGAATGGGCTGAATATCCTGATTTGACAGAGATAGAGAATGAACTCAAAATTGATAAAGATATAAACTTAATATCAATGGTTCATCATGAAACAAGTACTGGAATGATAAATCCCGTTCACGAGGTTAGTGAACTAGCACGACACTATAACAAAATGTATTATGTTGATGCTATTAGTGCAGTCGGTGGAGAAGATGTGAATGTAAAAAGAGATAATATAGATTTTTGTACAGGGGTACCTAATAAAGCTCTTGGCGGACAGACAGGTGTATCTTTTATTTGTGTTAGAAGAGCAAACATCAGGCATATAGAAAATATGCCAAGGCGCAATATTTATCTTAATTTACAACATCATATAAGAGAAGCTGAAAAACATAATCAAACACCAAACACACCTTCAGTAACTATGTTTTTAACATTAAATGAGGCACTGAAAGTCCTTTTTGAAGAGGGGATCCAAAAAAGAATTAGAAGATATCAGGAGGATGCTGCAATTATAAGGAAGGGTCTCCGGGAATTAAATCTGGAGTTATTATTAAAGGATGAGAATTTAATGTCTAATACTGTCACCTCGGCATTTTTACCTGCAGAAGCTGATGTCAAGGATTTTATTAATGAAATGGATAATGAGGGATACGTGTTATATCCGGGGAAAGGACCCCTTTTGAAAAAAAATATGTTTCAAGTGGCAAATATGGGAGAGATTTTTCCTGAGGATTGTAAGGAATTTATCAGAGTATTAGAAAGAGTTCTATAAGAGAAAGCATAAAGAATATAGGCTTTTCAAAAACTTTAAACTTCCCAAATCCCTTGCAAGATGAAGGTTTCAGAGTTTTCTGAAAGGTACTATATTAAAAAGAAAGGAGGTGAGTGAGACATTTTTAGTCTTTAGTTAGGTTTCTAAAGATTTTAAATTAATTAAAAAGGAGAGAAAAAAAATGAAAAGAATTATTATTTTTCTGTTGGCTCTGCTAGTAGTATTCTCCCTGGCATTTTCAGGAGGAGCTGAGGAAAAGAAGGCCAAGGATTTAATAATCATTACTTGGGGCGGAGGTTACGTTCAAGAAGACAATGCGGCTGAGTTTGAAGAACAAACAGGGTATAAAATAAAAGCCACATTTGTCGATAATAACAACGAGATCATTGCCAAACTGCGTGCCGCACCAGATATAGCCGATATTGTCCAGCCGGACCTGGATAATATCTACGAGGCTATGGAATGGAAATTATATCAGCCGATTGATATAGATAAAATCCCCAATATTAAATACATTGACCCCAAAATATGGGACGCTCTAAAAGATATTCCCGGTGCCTACGAGGACGGGAAATATTACAGCATTCCCTTTAACTGGGGCGCAGAAGGAATAATCTATGACTCTTCGGTGATCACGGAAAAGATAGATTCCTATAGTCCTCTTTTTGACGAGAAATACACCGGCAAAGTTACCTATCGCTGTGCCTATCCACCTTTCGTGGCCACCGGTCTTTACCTGGGCTACGATATGACCGAAGTGATAACCTCAGGCGACAAGGACAATGCCCAGGAAGTCTTTAACAAAATCTTCGAGTTTCTCAAAGAAAAGAAGCCCATAGTCAAGAACTATTGGACTTCGGGCGATGAACAGGTTAGTCTCTTTACCACTGCTGGCGTAGTTGTAGGAAAGGGTTGGGCTAGTACTTATGCTAAATTGGTGAAAATTGACAAAAAATATAAATGGGCCCTTCCCAAAGAGAAAGCCCTAACCTGGATGGGTACTCTGGCCATTCCGATCGGTTCTAAAAATGTTGAGGGGGCTCATGAATGGATTAACTTCATGCTAGAGCCTAAACATATGGCTAGGTATATGGAAGAGGATAAGGCTATGGCTGTGGTCCCTGAAGCAGTCGATATGCTCTCACAAGAGCTGAAGGATCACTTCAACTATGTCTATCCTCCGGGTAGTGCCGATCTTCTCTGGTGGTATCCTGCCCTACCTTCCTGGCTGAATGACATAGTAAATCAACTGGTGCAGAGGCTTAGAGCCGAGTAAAAATTAATCCAGCTCCGTAGTTAAACATATGGAGCTGGATTTTCAAATTTCAAGCTGCAGTAAAAGCTTGTTTTTTTTAGGATGGTTAAATGACAAAAGTTGTAATCAAAGTGGAAAAGATTACTAAAAAATTTGGCAACTTTACCGCTGTCAATGATATTAACTTTGGGATATTGGAAAATGAATTCTTCTCCCTCCTCGGTCCAAGCGGCTGTGGAAAAACTACTATCTTAAGAATGATATCGGGTTTTGAAAGACCGACTCTTGGAAATATATATATTTACGGTGAACTGGCCAACAACATCCCTCCGTATAAGAGGAAGACAAATCTTATATTCCAGAATCTGGCCTTGTTTCCCATTATGAATGTTTATAAGAATATTGCCTTCGGTCTGGAAATGCAGGGAGTTACCAAAAGAATAATTAAAGATAAAGTATATAAATATCTGGAAACGATTAATCTACTACCCGTAGAGAGGTACGCCAGTAAATCCATAAACATGTTAAGCGGCGGAGAAAAGCAGAGAGTAGCCATAGCCCGCTCCCTCATCCTTGAGCCGGCCGTATTACTTTTGGATGAGCCTTTAGCCTCACTTGATCTAAAACTGAGAGAACAGATGAAAATTGAGCTAAAAATGATTCAACACCGGGTAAAAACAACCTTTATCTATGTTACTCATGATCAGACTGAGGCCTCGGCTATGTCCAATAGAATAGGGGTTATGAATAAGGGAGAATTACTGCAGTTAGGAACACCTGAGGAATTGTACAGCAAACCAAATTGCGAATTTGTGGCCAAATTCATCGGGGATTCCAATAAAATGTCGGGAACAGTGGAAAGCATAATCGACGGCACTGTTCGCTATCGATTCAGAGATTCAATATTTTATGCCAGAGCCCAAAATGATATTAAGGTAGGTGATACGGTAAATGTGTATATCCGCCTAGAAAATATTTCCATTCCAGGAGAAACTGATATTGTGAAATACAAAAATTCAATCGAGGCACGGGTGCAAGAGATTGTTTTTGAGGGAAACGCTACAAGGATAATTTGTGCCTATGGAGACAACGAGAGATTTGATACCCTACTTTTTGCTAAAAACGGGAAAAGGAAATATAAAATAGAGGAGAAAATAAAGCTGGGCTGGAAAACAGAAGATGCTAAAGCGTTTCGGGGAAACGGAGTTATAAAAAATGGCTCTCTTTAGAGGCGACAAAAGACGTCTGAATACCACACCCTTGTTTTTAGCTTCTCCTGCTGTTTTAATATTGTTGCTTTTGGTTTTCTTACCCTTAGTGTTGCTGGTTCTGTTTTCTTTTCATCCGGATGCTCCTGATAAACAGCATGTCTGGACCCTGGAAAATTATAAATTCGTCTTTATAAATAATCCCCTATTTTACAAAGTTCTTTTCAAAACCATCCTAATATCATTATATACCGTAATCATTTCCCTCCTTATTTGCTTCCCTGTGGCCTATTACATTGCAAAAATAGCCAGGAAAGAAAATAAATTGATCCTTATTTTACTGATAATAGCTCCCAATATGGTAAGTGGGTTTATCATAATACTCTCCTGGCTCTTGTTTCTGGCTGATTACGGGGTTTTATATTTTATCCTTAGATACTTGAAGTTGATTGTGGGTCCCTTGCATATCCTATATACCGGTGTGGCTGTAACCATAGGTCTCGTTTACAGCAGTACTTTGTGGATGTTTATTCCGCTGTACGCCGTATTGGAATCCCTGGATAATTCATTAATTGAAGCGGCGGCAGATTTAGGAGCGAGCAATAATCGGATATTGCTCAGAATAATCATTCCTTACTCCAAAACTGCCATCAGTATTGGCTGTACTCTAACCTTTTTACAGGCCCTGGGCTCATATATCGTACCAAGATTCTTGGGAGGAAAGAGCGGACTAATGTATGTCCAATTGGTTTTCGATGCCTTTTATACCTCTTACAACTGGAATAGGGGGGCGGTCCTGGCCATATTTATGGTTATTATAATGGTGGTGACGGTCTTTATCGGCCTAAGAGCCACCGGTGCTGGCGTAAAAGAAACAATGAAACTATAAAAGGAAAGAAGGAAAGATGATTAAAATCGGTAAGATTATCTATAAAATATATGTAATAATTTTTCACATCTTTGTCTGGGTGCCCCTGTTGGTAGTCATACTGCTCTCATTTAATGACAGCGAATCCGTAACCCTGCCTTGGCTGGGCTTTACGACCGGATGGTACAGCACGGCTCTGCAGAATAATCTCTTTTTAGATTCTTTGGTAGTCAGCTTAATAGTCTGCTTCGGAGTAACCTCAATTTCTGTAATCGTTGGATTATTAACGGCCATGGCTTTTGTAAGACATGACTTTCCGGGTAAAAATCTTCTCCAGATATCCCAGTTTATCCCTGTAGTCCTGCCGGGAATTGTATTTGGAATTTCTTTGCTCGTGCTGGCCTACAATTTCAGCATAAAAACAGGATATATATTGACCATTCTCGGCCAATCTACCTGGAACGTCACCTACGGGACATTGATTATAGCGAGCCGGCTGGAGAAATTCGACTACTCCATTGAAGAGGCAGCCCTCGATCTGGGTGCCAGTAACATCAGAGCCTTGTGGCGGGTCACCATCCCTTTCCTGGCCCCCGCCATTATAGTGGCCTGGCTCTACACCTTTATAAATTCTTTTAATGATTTTAATACAACTATTTTCATAATCGGAAATCAAGTAACCTTCCCGATTTTTATGTTCTCCAATATGAGAAGAGGCTTGACCCCGGAGATCAATGCTATCTCGGCCATGCTGGCCTTACCACTCATTATAATCGGATTGATCAATAATATTATTCAACGAAAAGCCAGGGCGGAATAAAGGTAATGATAAAAAAGGGCACAAACTAGTAAAAAGGAGTTATAAGTGAATATTATACACATATCGGATTTACATTTCGGGCCTTATCACTGGAAGGGAAATGATGAGATTCTTCTTAAAAAAATCAATTCATACAACTCAGATATAGTGATAAACACTGGAGATATGACTTCTGATTCGCTCGAAGTAGAATATATTGAAGCAAAGGAATTCCTCAAACAGATTACTTGTAAACATTTAATTTCTGTTATCGGGAATCATGATAAATATAGTAAGAGATCTCAAGAGCTTTTTAAAGAGTACATCACCAATCCGGATGTAATATATCCGTATGATAAAAATAAAATAAAAAAACAGGAACTTTTTATCGATAGAAAAACAGTATGCCTAAAAGATTATTTTACAGATATAAACTTTTTAAAAACAATAGAGATTGGAAAAAAAGTCGTACTGATTATCTGTATTGACTCCAATGTTCTATACAGCGATTTTGGTTTCGTTGAGGAGAGCATTTTAGAAGCTCTCTCATTAAAAATGGGTAGTTTAAAATATGATATAGCGTTGCTAGCCATCCACCATTCGATTTTAGGGACAGATGAATGCCCCTTAATAAACTCCAAAAGGGTAATAGATTTTGTGAATAAACATAAAATTGAGTATGTGCTTTGTGGTCATACTCATGAAGTAGATTTGAGACGCAGTTGTGATCTTTATTATCACCATCACTTTACTCAGTTTATGTGTGGGACGACTTCAAGTAAAGATATTTTAAGAGAGGGGAATAATACATTTATCTACTATAATAATATCGGTGAAGATAATTTTCATTTGTATTTAATAAGAATTTTTGTCAAACATAATCATTTGGAATTTATAGAAGAGAAGGTTTGGTAAAAAATTTATTAATTAATTAAGGAGAGTAAAAAAATGACAAGAAAATCATCAATTAAAGAATTCTATATTATGGATGGTGGATTAATAGGTCTTGATAAAAGCCTAATGACTGGAGGAATTAACCAAGGGAAATAAATTGATATTCCAATACCAATGTTTCTTATAATAACTAATCACGGTAATGTGCTTATTGACACAGGGATGGACCCAGATATTATTGAAAATGTGGATGAAGCATGGGAAAATGATGTGAAGATGAAAGAAGAAAATGACGTGCGTGAATGCTTGAAAAAATTGGGTTTAAAACCGGATGATATAAAATATGTCATTAATACGCATTTTCATCATGATCATGTTGGTGGCAATAGATTTTTTTCCAAGTCCAAATTTATTTCTCAAGTGGCCGAATATCGATTTGCACAATATCCTGATCAGTGGTATGGAGATAGATATCGAAAGAAAGATTTTGATTATGATCTTAATTACACAACAGTGGAAGGAGATGTAGAAATTGTTCCCGGAGTTTGGGCACTTCTTACAAATGGACATACCCCCGGTCATGAATCTATAATGCTATTAGATGTACCTGATGCTGGTAATGTAATACTATCTGGTGATGCAATTTATATGCGAGAGAATATCGAGAAAGGTCTAGCGCCTGGTATTTGTTGGAATGGTGATCTGGCAGTGAGGTCTATGCAAAAACTAGTAAGCTTATCTAAGTTAATGGATGCACATATAATTGTAGGTCATGATTTAGAATATTGGAAAACTCTACCGTTGTCTCCTAAAAAATATACTAAATAGCTAGGAGGGAGTACTTGACGATTTAAAATTTTAAGTAGCAAAATATACTTAATATTTTTAATTTGAAAGTAAAATATTAATGGAAGAGTATATTCTTTCTATTGACCAAGGTACAACTGCAACTAAAGTGGCTTTATATGCAGTTAACGGTCATTTAAAAGCCTTAAGTACGAATAATATAAAACAAATTTATCCTAAAAGTGGATGGGTAGAACACGATCCCTACGATATTCTCTCTTCAATTAAAAAAGGTATTGAGGATGTAATTACAAAGGCGAATATTGCAAATAAAGAAATAGTTTCCATTGCAATCGATAACCAGGGTGAAACGATTATACCTTTTGATAGATATACTGGTGAGCCATTATACAATGCTATTGTATGGCAGGACAGGAGAACTAATTCATTTTGTAATCAATTGAAAAATAGTATAGACGAAAGGGTTATAACAGAAAAGACGGGATTGTTTTTAGATCCATATTTTTCAGCATCGAAATTTACCTGGCTTATCAATAATGTTGAGAAAGTTAAAAGAGCCGTAAGCAAAGGAAGTGCTGTATTGGCAACTTCCGATGTATGGATATTATACATGCTTACAGGTGGCAAATCGATCAGGACTGATGTTACAACTGCCTCCCGTACGATGCTTTATAACATAAATTACTTGAAATGGGATGACGAACTTTTAGAATTATTTAATATTCCAAAGCATACAATGCCGGAGGTTGTTCCTTCTGCTTATAATTTTGGATTAAGCGATCCTGCTATATGTAAGGGTATTTCCGCACATATATATGCTTCTTTGGTAGACCAACAAGCCTCTCTTTTCGGACATACATGTTTTTACGAGGGAGAAGCAAAAATTACCTATGGAACTGGAGGTTTTCTATTACTTAATATAGGTAACAAAAGAGTTAAATTAAATGATAAAATCGCAACCACCATTACGGCTCAATATAGTAATGATATTAATTATGCGCTAGATGGCGGCGTATATTGTGTAGGTTCTTGTATAAATTGGCTCATCAATGAACTAAAAATTGTTTCTAATCCTAAACAAATTGATGATATAGCATTTAATCTTAAGGATAACTGCGGAACTTATTTTATTCCATCATTTGCTGGCATTTCTGTTCCTTACTGGAAATCCGATACTAGGGGGGCTTTCTTTGGATTATCACTTAAAACAAGCGGAAAAGATATTATCAGAGCAGTTCTTGAAGGAATAGCTTACAGGTTTTTTGAGATTATTGAAATAGTAAAGAAAAATAGTTTAAGAGAGATTTCATCTATTTCTGTTGATGGAGGTGTAAGCAAAAATGATTTTTTGATGCAGTATCAAGCTGATTTATTTGCTATACAGATAAAAAGACCAGCGTTTAAAGAAATGACTTCTCTTGGTGGTTTTTATCTTGCAGGTTTTAAGAGTGGGTTATGGAAAGACGTTAAATCTTTAAGAAATAGAACAGAAATTGAAAAAATTTTTTACCCAGAAAAGGATAATTCAAAAAAGATTAAAAATTTTAAGATTTGGAAAAGTACAGTTAGATCAGTATTGAAATGGCATAATGATTTAAACATTTTAACAGAGTGATTCTGTGTTAGCTAAAAAAGTTATTTTTGCACTGATTTGCTGTAATAATACCGGTGAAGAGAATTTTCATATGTATTTAATAAGAATATTTGTTAAACATAACCATTTGGAATTTATAGAAGAGAAAGTTTGGTAGTGTACCAATCAGTCACTTTTTATACCTTTGTTTTCTTGTGCCAGCCTTGCTTCTCCTCTACCAACTAAAGTGTTGCGATGTTTATAGATATCAGTTCTATACTCCACTATTTCGTATTCAATGATTTTTCCATCCATAAGGCGAGTTACTCTTTGATTGAGCAATAATGCCGTGCCAGGGTTTATTTCCAATAAATTTGCACTTCTTGCTTCCGCTTTGACTGCCTCAATGGTTTCCTGAGCCTCATGCAGTTGCAGATCGTAAGAATTTTCTAAGATTTGATATAAAGATTTATCAGTAAAATCGATTAATTCCACATCAGGTACATATCGATACGGCAAATAGCTTTTAATTAGTGCAACAGGCGTTTTATTAGCGTATCTAAGTCTTTCCAAATATACTGCTTTTTCTTTTTCTTGAAGTTCCAAATATTCCTTAACTATTTTATTCGGTATAATTATCTTAAGATTCAACACTTTTGTTTTGACTTCGTAATATCGCATTAGAATTTCTTCTCCACCACTATACAAAGGACCCATCCTACGGTTAAGTTGCGGTGTTGCCACAAATGTTCCTTTCCCTTGGATTTTTACGACCAAATGTTCTGTTGCTAATCTATCGACTGCTGCTCTGGCTGTTAACCTCGAAACTTTATATATATCAATCAATTCTCTTTCAGACGGGAGAATATCGCCTGACTTATAATGTCCTGAAAATATCTTATTTTTTAAATCACTTTCAATTTTATAATACAAAGGCACTTTTGGATTCATTCCCCCCCCTTAATAACAATTAATGATATCATAATATATGTATAATTAAAAGGTTTACTTCTTTTTAGAAGATAAGTTTTATTATAGCGGATATTTTTTTACTGGGAAGCGTACTAATAGAAATCTTTATATTGATGATTATAAAAAGCTAAAAGAAACTCTAATCAAAAAATATGGTAAACCAAAAACGGATATACCTGGATTATGGAAGAATGATTTATATAAAGATAATAAAAGTCATTGGGGAATGGCTGTCAGTGTGGGACATTTATTATATGCGGTTCAGTGGGAAATTTCTACCACAAAAATAAGTTTGATGCTATCTGGTGATAATTATAAAATTAAACTAGTTTTATCTTATACTAGCGAAGAATTAGAAGAATGGGTAAAGCAAATAAAAAAAAGGAAACTTCAAAAGATTTCTAAAAAATAACAGGGATTTTAGAAAAATAAAAATACCTAAAATAAATATTTGAATGTTTTAAGAAATAGGATAAAAAATTATTGTTATTTTTTCTCGATATTTCTTTTTTTGATGTTACAGTTATAAATACAAAAGGGAGTGCGATTCGCTAAAATTACACTCCCTTTTAATATGACTATACTGAAAGATTTAACATGCGTTTTCCTTTCGGTTTTTTTAATCCTAAATATTTTACTTCAAATTAAAAACATACTACAGAGTTTAACAAATCATGTTCAATTTAAAACTACACAGGCTTGGAGATGATTTATTATAACAAATAAGGACACATCCCATTTTTTTAGA
>SDBT01018770.1_pt1 | contig 10859 bp, 12 predicted proteins | sample 2277101 | NCBI WGS metagenome assembly SDBT01 (sample SAMN10404973, study PRJNA504765) | marine sediment metagenome | isolation source: marine sediment core GS10_PC15, 103 cmbsf | place: Arctic Ocean: Southern Knipovich Ridge | collected 2010 | reverse complement strand
CAAGCGGACGATCAAGCGTGATATAATAATCACCAGCACCAGCGCCTGTCTCAACATTGATGATGGCGTATTCACCGGAATACACAACATCTCCACTCGTAGAAAAAGTAACGAATTGACCTACTTGTGGTACCACACCACCAGAAGCAACATTAATAGGATCACTATAACCCGCCGGATAAGCGGTTGCACTATCACCATCAATATCAACAGCACCCTGAGTATAATAACGAATAAACTGATCGTCAGCAATATCAGCCACGATACCCTGGTCAATAGTCATGGTTGTTGCACCACTCGAAACAACTCGATAAATACCACCACAAGCATCAGTAAACTGAACATACATTCCAGGATTCAAAGTAGCACCACCCGAAGTCAGGGTGAAAACTGTAGAACCTTTAGTAATGTTTCCATTATCAATACTCATAGCACCATCAGTCGTACCATCAGTGTACGTACCCGAAGTGAAACCAGGAGCATTTTGACACATATATGTATTAAAACCAAGTTTACGACCGAGAGAAGCCTCTCGCAATGCCGTACCTTCATCACCAACTTGTTCAGCACTGAGGAAAAGATCAAGCTTCAAAGCTTCAGTCTCAGTAGCAGGTGTTAAAATCAATTGACGACCAGCCATCGGAACTTTCTTCACATTCATAACTTCACGCAAATCCAACATTAAATCCTTAATGTCATCAGCAGGACTAGCAGGATCAAGTGCAACTTGATTTGCACGGTACTGAACAACCTGACCAAGCAAAATACGGTCAATATTCTCAGCCAAAGACTTAGCCGCCGGACCCAAGTATTCCTTAATCAGATCCTTGAAACTCTTACTCTCTTCACCGTCCTTAATCACAAAAGAAGTATGAACATGCTGATTCAATACAACCGCAACCTTGGTTGCCGTAGCATTCTGAACCGTCACATCATCATTCACGCCCTTACGCTTTGCGGTAAATTCACCCGGTTTACGGGTATTCACAGTATCTCCAAAAGCGGCAATAATATCTTCAAAATCAGTATGTACTAAACGACCGATCACCATATTTTCTTCAAGAATAGCTAAAGTTTCTTGGGCCCAAAGTGCAGGCACCCATGCGCGATCAGCAGTATCAAAATCATTTATATAACAAACATAACTGGTCTTTTTCAGAAAGTTCATTGACTAACTCCTTAACAGTTGGTTTCAACGTCGAAACCCGGTTTCTTTATCCCGACTTATCTCGCAAAGATTTCCGGTGTCTCTTTACGATATTTTCGGTAAGCTGCAGGATCTTTTGCAAGTTTATCAATATCTATTTTTCCACCCTTAGTCGTACTACCTGTACCACCCAAACCACCTGTTTTAATACCTTCAAAAAGATTACCATATTTTTCTAATTCTTTCATACGCTTAATAGCTTCAGGAACTGTTAATTCTAAAATTATCGGTTCATTTTCTTTATTATTATCGGGGAAAGAAACTTTTGGTTCATAATTACCAGTTGGTTTACCATCATCATCTAACTGTTCAACCAACTTTGTCTTTGGTTGTAAAATTGCAAGAATCTGTTCATGGGAAATTGCCTTATTTTCCCCTTCCGACGCTGTCGTAATAATTGCAGTATTGATAACTAAATTTGCGTGTTTAGTCTGCCAATTATCACGTTCTTTAGTCAAATTTGTAACTGCTTCAACATTCTTTTTCTCAGCAGCTTCTTCAGCGCGTCGTGCTTTTTCTTCACCAGTCATATTTTGTGTTTGAAGATCTTCAATACGTTTTTCCAATGTTTCTTTTTCTTCAGTCGTCAAAGAAGCACTTGTCTTCAAAGTTTCCAACTCACCTAATATTTTACGTTCACGTAATTGATTCTTACGTTTTTCCTCAGCAATAAATGTATTTAATTGTTCTTGAGTAAACTTCTTTTCACCAGCGGCCTTAGTGGCCTCAGCGGCGGCGGCCTCAGCAGCGACAGCGGCCTCAGTGGCGGCGACTTTAGCGGCCTCAGCAGCAGCGGCTTTAGCGGCAGCGTCACCTTCAAACGAAATAAATTGACTTGTAGCACGAAGAAACATGTTATTCTCCTGGACCCTGCAATTTTGAAAACGTGTTTAATTAGTCGCAGGTGAACTAATTAAGACACTCGCCGTATCCTAATTGTTTTTGAGGGCGCCAAATAAGGTAGAAGATATCGCCAAGCAGTAGCACTTGGAATACCGGCAACAATGTGTGGTAATGTATCTTGTGGAGAGCGTGTCATTTTAACACTACTATAAGTATGACTAATTATTGCTAAATTCTCAAATTCTAAATCAGGATCAACACCATCAAGAAGAGTAAAAGCCAATTCATATGTTGCGATTTTAATATCATCGGGAATTTCTTCAGTACCGACCGCGCCTTCATTAATATCATAATATCGTGGAAATTCCAATTCTTGGTCATCATCAACAAGAAAACCAGCGAAACGAAGTCGCTCGACACGTGATGTTGCCTCAATTAAGGCTTTAGTTTTTTCAGCTTGAGTTGCGCCAAGCCATGCTGTAACATGGAGACGATTCTCAAAATAAGTATCCGCTTCAACATAAGTTCCGTAAGCTGGTAATGTCATGCTCTTGTCCTTGATTTGAAAATCAAAATTTGGGAAACGGCTTCCGTGCCGTTCCCCGTAACTCCTTGATTAGTAATCTCCAAGATTAGCCCAAATGAGGGTAATCGTACCATTAACAATAATCGTACCGGTACTTTCACCATTATCCATAGTAAGATTAAGATAAACTGGACCAGGCGTACTAGTACCATCATAAAGAGCGATAATTTCACCCTGATCATGTAAATCAGAAGCTACAGTAGTAACTGTCATTGCAGCAGAATCGGTCGACCAAGTAAGATCAGTACCAGCCAAAACTTGATCAGAAGCTGCCGCTGAACCAAGAGCAAAATCACCAACGCCAGTGCCGGAGAAGTTTACCAAAGCCGCAGCAGTAAGATTGATACTAACACCAAGTAACTTAATTGGACCAGCGGGAAATGTAAAGATTTTTTGACTACCATATTCCGCGGTACTACCTTCAGCAATTGCAATTGATACATCAGTCAGAGTAAGGACAGTACGCTGAACACCGGTCATATCGGTAAGTTCAGCTACATTCGTACCTGCTGTACCTTTTTCAGCGGCAGCTTGAAGACCAAGTTGCTCCTGAGTGGCTTTTAATTCAGTGACTAAACGAGCCCAATCACGTGCATCCGGTGCGGCAAAATTATTATCATCACTGTCACGATTACCAGAATCACCATCCCAAGCCGTAACTGGATATAAAGTAGCAGCATTAAGAGCATAACAAATTCGACTAACTGTTTTCAAAAACTTCATTTTATTACTCCTTAGAGTTTAATTGGTGTGCCAATTGAAATTTCAAAATTAACTGTACTAATGGCAGTACCTATTTTAACAATGTACCCCGTAGTTGGCGGCACATTTGTTATTCGTCCTATTGTCGCGGCCGACAAAAAATAGACTGAACCGGGAGTCAAACCACCAGTATCACCTGTTGCCAAATCCCATTGTTCAGTTGTTAATGTTAATAATCCATCGACCTGAATTATGCCTAATTCCGTAGCAATTATATCACCTAAACACATTGCAATGGCGCTTTTTGTAGTGGCCAAGTCAGCTTTGGCATATTTAACTGCATTAGCAGAACTAATATAAACGACAGCACCAATTAAAATAGTAATAGTTTCATCATTTGTCACTTCTAAAGTATGAGGTACGGGCGCAAGAGTATCCCCAGCTTGAAGTTGTTCAAGACAACCATTCGACAAAACTAAAGGTTTTCTAATCATAACTCAATAGGTTGGAGAATGGAAATTTCCATTTCAGTTGTGCTGATGGCCTTACCAATTCTGACAACAAAATCACTAACGGCTGTGGGTGCTGTCGTTGTCAATAATCCAGGAGTATCAGGATCAAGATAATAAACAGAACCAGCAGTTAAACCGCCTACATCACCAGTAATGGTATCCCATTGTGCTGTCGTCGCCGCAAGAATACCATCAGTTTGGATCGCGCCAGAAGCGGCGGCTGCGATTGTCGGCTCTTTAACAAGACCAAGAACTTCAACAGTAGCGGCCGCATCAGCTTGAGCAAGATCAACAGTACCAGCACCATCATTATAAACAGGTGAGCCAATAACAATAGCACCAGCATTATTATTTTGTTGATTTACAACGTCAACTTCACTAATTTGTGCATCAATTGTATCACCTGCGGCAATTTGTCTAACTCTACCATTAACAATAACTAGAGGCTTTCTAAGAGACATTTTCTTTTCCTTATGTAAGGTAAATAGGTGTTTCGATTTTCACATTCAAAGTTTCTGTATTTTGAGCACACCCTACTTGAACAATTGCACCAGTATTTGGTGCTACTGAAGTCAATTTTCCTATGTTCACAAGAAAATATGATTTACCAGGGATTAATTTATCGGTGCCAATAACATTTGTCCAATCAAATAAACTTAATCTACCTTGTGTAATATAAATACAATTTTCATTAATATTACAATTAACAATACTCAAACCTATTACTTCAAAATTATTTCCAGCTAATCGTATATTTGATTCTAAAATTAATGGTTGACCAATTAAAATGGTCTCACCTGCAATATTACTATATACGTTACTATTTTCAATAACTACTTTTTGTGTTTTTGCTATTTCTTTAATAATACGTTTCCAATCATCGGCATCAGGTGCCGCATATCTGGAAACTTGTCTTGATTTAGATTGGCCATCCCAAACTTTAATCATTATTCTTTACCTCGTACAGGCTTATGACTGTCACCCTGAAGATCAGAATTTTGACTACGTTGTTTATCGTCCCGAGCAGCATTACCACTAGTAGTTAAATCATCATTATTACTCTGTGCCTCTTTGATTCTTGCAATTCGATCAGCATGATCTTTTTCTGCTAATGGAACTTCAGTTTTGGCGTTATAACCTCGGGCTTTTGATGCGGTCATTGTACTGACCAAACCTTTTTCAAGATCAGTATGTATAATTTCAGGTTCAGTAGTAATATATTCTACTTTTTCAATTTCACTAAAAATAGTATCTAATTGTTCTTGTGGGATTTTGGTGTCTAATAATTTTTTAATAATGAGTCTGGATATAGCTTTTTGTGCTGTTTTTGATGGAGTTTTTAGCATCATTTCATATAATTTCTCGGCCTCGCTCAGACGATCAGCGTCACTTTTTAATGAGTAACGTTCAGGATAATTAATTGTTGCAATTTCTTCTGAATCTTCGTAATCATTAAAGAATGAAGCTAATTGTCTCTCACCGTGTTCTAAAATTAAACCAAGAAAACTTAATCCAGACTCCAAACCGTGTTCATCAAACTGTTTAGCTTCCGCTGAAGCATACTTAGGTTGTACTGAACTTAAAGCCAATTGTACGAGTGTACGAATATCTTCTTTCAATTTACCTTGTTTAGTTATTGAAGCTAGTAAAGGTTCAGATGATGGATGAATAAATTCAGGTGGATTTACACCTTTAGCATAACTTCTACCCATTGTACCTCCGACTTCAATTTCTCTGTCATCTTCTGCAGAAGTTTCTGAACTCTCATCTTTAAGGTGTGGGGATATCATCTTTGCTTGTTGTTCAACATAAAATGGGAGATTAGCAAATAAAGTATATGCTACATCAGATGATTCCAAATTAAGAAGCGCAATTTGGTGGTCCGCAATATTTTGTAGTAGTGATTTATTAAGTTCAAAAATAGTAAAAGGGATACGTTCAATATTAAGTTCAATAGTTTCAGTAGTTGTTTCACCGTCCATATCAATTTGTGCACCACCTTCATCAAAGAAACGTACTAAAACAACGCCATTTTCTCTTGTTAATAAACGATAACGAACAGTATCTTTTTCAGGAAGAAAATAAACATCATCGTATGTTAATATTCTTTCTCGAAGAAGAAGCATATCAAACTCAATAAATTCACCGTGTCTTGACAAACGCCAATTACGTATATCTTCAGTTTTATATATATAAAAATAAGGGTGCTTATTTCTAGTTTGACTAAGTGTTTGATTATCAAATACAGGCATATCCACATAAACACCAACCTTACCCATGAAAAGAAGTTCAGGGAGAATTTCATTACCAACAAAATAATTCATAGTGGCGCCGAGTAAATCAACACCACCTAATTTACCTGCAATAACTTTCTTATAACTTTGGCTACCGCCTTCTCGCGTAATATCTCCCATTCTTTGAAAAATAGAATTTTTAATATCTGTGACGGCCGCAGTTGCAAAACTGGGAACCGGCGTAATTTCTTTTCTAATTTCAAAATCAATGGTGCTTTCTCGAAAACTATAACTTTTTAAATAAACTTCTCGAAAATCCTTACCACCTTCCCATACATATCTAAATTTTTCCCAATCATAGAAATAAGATGCATATTCAGGATGCACAGAAGCATTGATTGTAAGTTTATTTTTAGCCATTTTATCCTCTAAAGGAAAACACGGATATTTTCATTGGACATGACACTTGCTGCAAGAGGAAGAGCAATTTCAGCATAACAACGAGCATGTCCAAAATGGTCAGCACCAATATTAACATATTCACTAACAGGATTATCATGTTGATCCTTACGATAGTGTCGAACCAAAGACTGAATATGATCTTTATATTCTTGTGATGTATTTTGTGGTATTTTAATAGTTTTGGTTCGGAAACGGTTCAAGGCAACGTCAAGCCAAGAAGTTCGATCTACTGTAATAATATGTTCATCTTCATTAGAACCTTGAGTAATAGTTCTTTTCTGTTGACTACGACCGTAGAAACATAAATCAACATGACCATAGAATCGTGTAGCAAATTCATAAGCCATCCGTCGGTCAGGTTGTGCATCAACAACACATTTTATAATTTGCCATTGTTTCATTAGTACGTCTAACTCATTGAAATCGACGCACTTACCCTCAGTTAATACTTCACATTCTGCCATCATATTTAAATCGCTACTGAGTTTTGGAAATCTCCAAGCACATACTTCATAATGTAACCATCTACCCTGATCTACACCCATTGTAATAATTTTAACTTCAGGAGCAATATCTTCTTTACGTCTTGAGGAAAGGGCATCATTAATTTCAGAATCTGTTACTTTTGCACCTTCAACAATATGAGGTAGACCTAATTTACTGTTAAAAAATTCCTGTTCACTAGGCTTGTCAACTAAACCTTCAAAATATTTTTTAACAATAGCTGAAGGATGTTTGGGTATTGAATAAAGTTGATTGATATAGAAACCACGTGCATCTAATCGTGGGTCACCAAATGGTTCCCATTTTGCATTATCAATACCTAACCAATCTCTCTTTGTTTCGTGGTCTAACTTTACTTTGCAAAGTTGGCAAATTAAATAACTTTCCTTAATTCGAAGATCATCTTTATGCTCCCCAACAATAACGATTGATTCAGGCCAAGTTAGTTCAGTATAGCGACCACAATGTGGACACTTGAAAACATAATGTTCTTGCGTTGTAGAGAGGAATAATACATTAATACCTTTATTAGGTATAGTAGGTGTAGAAATTTTCCAAATTAATGATTGTAATTGTCCGCTTGTTCTTTCCTCAGCTAATGAGATGTTGGCCGAATTCATTTCATCGAGTTCGTCAAAAATAATAGTGCCAACCGGAATACTTTTTAATCCTGATCGACTGTTACTACCTCTTAAATAAAGATTAGCAGCGCCGGCTCTCTTATGGCCGACATTTTTTACATTTGAAAATAAATTGGAGAGATGTGGAGATAACTCAAGAGCAATATCAAAACGGGCAGCCGAAAATTCAGAAGCATCAGGTGTTTTGGAAGGTAAAATATAGAGGCAATCTGAATTTTCAATATCTATCTTAAAAAAGGTAATATTCAATACGGTTTCCGTGAAACCGACCTGGGCTGATTTTTGGCCAATATTAACAATGGCTTCAGAATTATGCATACCGAGTGTCCACGGTGCCGGGCCAGGGGTCCACCTCCCGGGGAAAGGTGCAGGCATAATTCGATAAGCCCTAGCCCATTTTGAAGGGGTAGAAATAGACTGGCGTTTTAAGCCACTAACAATAGTATTTCGGAATAATGTGGTTAGATTATTTGACATTGGCAAAGAACCACTTTAATTGTTCGGGTGTTATATTTATACCAAATAATTGATGCAATTGTCGGTGATGATATTCACAAAGTGTGATACCATTTTCTAATTGTGTTCTTAATTCAGGATACTTGGCAAAGGCATTAATATGATGCACTCTTAAGTTTTTAATTTCATTGCAGTGTTGACATTGATAATTATCTCTTTCTAATACATCTTTCATCCATTGAGCGTAGTCAATTATATAATCACGTCTATGGTGTCGTAAATTAGTACTTAAATTACCTAATCCATCTTTATATTTATGACTTCTTTTACCTTTTTTACTACAACTACTACAAAAAGTTGCACGATCATCAATTATTACACCACATTCAGGACAATGATTATCTGATCTTCGATTAGTATTACCTAATCCATCTTTATATTTATGACTTCTTTTACCTGAATTTGCACAAGATTGACAACGCGTAGCACGATCCGTTATATTTTTATTACATTCTGGACATCGTTTACCTAATTTTTTAGACATCAGCAACCTGAACTACAATTTTGAGGAGGTCGTAGCATCCAATGCTTAGGAAAAGGATGTTTATTCATTGTTTATCCAATTTTGAAAGGTAGATTAAAATGAGTAAAGCCGCAATAGATGACATAGTAACTATTGCCATTGTTTTGGTGATTAAATCAAAGAAATCTACCCAAGGGAATAATAAGATATACGCAAAGAAGGAAAAATAATGGGCTAAACAATAAGGACAATTGATTAATTTTCTTAACCATTTTGTTGGGATGTTGTTTCGTAGGGGTTTGAAAATAGTAGTCTTACTAATAGTAATCACTATTGAAGCAATAGCCAATGATACCCAGATGAGATCCATTAGTTTACCTTAATTTCGATATTGCCGATTTTAATGTCAATCTTACTTTTAACCATCACTTTAACCAATTTCTTAATAGGTTGTAAACCCCTCAGTCTTACTACTGTTCCATTGACTTTAACGATTATGAAGTAAGGAAGTGCTTTGATATTTAAATTTTTAAAAATTTTTGGATCACTATAGATTTGAATATCATAACCCTGATCTTGAAGTTGTTTGACAATTGGAGCCTGCCGTTTACAAGCGCCGCACCAACTAGATGTAAAATAATGGTTCCCTGGTTCTAAATTAATTTCATCGGCTTTTGCTGTAATAGCCATTGCAATAAGAATAAAATTAAGTATAGCAAGGAAAATAATAGGAATTATAAATTTTACCACAGTTGGTACCTCGTTGGTGTTAGACCGTTAAGTTGACAAAGTGCAAAACTATCTCCAAATTTAGTGATCATATCATTAAGGACATCTTTTTCTACCCACATAGAACCTTTCGGTTGATTATGGCGTCTGGGTCCATTGATCCAATTATCGCCATGACTACTCATTAGACAACCACCTGGTCTTTTGGAACGGTCATCAATACCGATAAGTAACCAAGCGTGATACCATTTTCCTTTTGGTTTGGCAAAACCATCGCTGTCGCGAATTGCATTATCGAAACCTTTTGAGCTACCAATAATAACTGGATGAAGGCTGCGAAGTGCGTCTCTAGCCTCTTCCCAATTGGTGACTTTTAAGGCAGTACATTGATACTTTTTACATTCTTCTAATAACCAAGATGGGATGCCACTTTTGAGTTGTTTACAGTTATCATAGTTGTAAGTTGTAAAATCATAATTTCGATATTTTTTACGGAAAATAGTACCGTGTTCTAATAGGAATGTGATTACTTCATTAATTTGTACTCCACCTTTATCTCTATTACCAATATTTTTTCTAGCACCAATATGTAGGACTTCAGTAGCAACCTTATCAATCCATCTATCTTTACGTAATAAGGCCTGAATTGCTTGAATAATATCTACCCCGAGACCACCCGCTTGACTTGTACAATCAGGACCAGTTTGTAAATGTGCGGTAAGAGATGATCCTAAAATAGATTCAAGATATTTATAAAGTAAAACAATTTGACCTGAACCAATACCCTCGAATTGAGGATAAGTATCTAAGAAACCAGGCGCATTATTAGGAAGTAAGGGAGGCAACCAACCATAATCCTTTGGTTGGTTGCTCCCAAATACAAAAGTAGCAGAAGTTTTCAGAAAGTCTCGCCTAAGCATATATCTTCTCTAAGGCTGTTGCCATGTTTTTCCAAATTGGAGCATGTTCTCGAATTGTCGTCGGGGGATTAGTTTCAAGATATTTTCCAAAATTAATCAAAAAAGGTTTCCAAGTATTCAAATTATCGCCAAGGGTATCTGAAGTTATACGACCTGTTGCTAAAATAACACCATCAACAGTCTCGAAAATACCGCTTTCTATTAAATTGGCAATAGTATTGTAACTATGCGCCAATTTTAAACCATCAACTTTTTGGGTTGATAGGTTGGCGTCGGTGATCCAATCAACGACTTTTTCCTCAAAAGGTGTTAAGGAGACTTCCTTTTCCTTTTCCTTTTCCTTTTCCTTTTCCTTTTCCTTTTTGTATTTCAATTTGAAGATTTGACAATTGAGATCGCGATTATTTTTAGCCATGACTACAACAGTATAGTCAATTGGTTTATCCGAAGAGAAAAATGCTACTTTACCTACAATTTTGAAATTATCTGTTTCAGGAATAATCTTCCAGATAATTTCACCATCGACTTTACTTTTTGAAG
>SDBT01018769.1_pt1 | contig 10860 bp, 9 predicted proteins | sample 2277101 | NCBI WGS metagenome assembly SDBT01 (sample SAMN10404973, study PRJNA504765) | marine sediment metagenome | isolation source: marine sediment core GS10_PC15, 103 cmbsf | place: Arctic Ocean: Southern Knipovich Ridge | collected 2010 | reverse complement strand
CATGATTTTTGAGCCGCTCATGATCTTTGACCCACTATGCTTGCGCAAAGCATACGGAGTAATCTAGCTGAGGAGGCTCTCAAGCCGCCTTGTTGTCATTCAAGCAGGTATGGAAACCTGCCCTACACAGGCGTTTGTAATATGAAAAACTTTCTATCTAAACTCTTAGAAAAACATGCTTTTTGTGAGCGAAGCGAGCAAACATGCAAAGCTCAACGAAGTTGAGCCGGATATCCCTATCCGCCAAGTCTTTGGGAAAATCATTCCATCGGCAGGTATTGAAACCTGCCCTACATATGGGGGCTGCAAGAAATTTTATGTTCTTTTGAAACAGACCCATGCCAGCGTGCGTTCTTAAGCATCTGCTTTTTAGATGCCAGCTCATGGTTTTTGAGCCGCATCCATCTTTTGCATGCCGCATGCCGGCACTCCTTTGGAGTGCGCAAGCCATGCTTGCGCTTTCTCATGTTTAATCTAGAGCCAGGAACAAGCACTCCAAATCATCCTTTGATGTACATAGACTTTTGTAGTACTTATCATTGCCATACATTTTGCCAGCTCACGTTTTATGAGCCGCATCCGAAGTATGCCAGCGAGCAAATATGCAAGCTCACGATTTTTGAGCCGCATCCGTTCTTTGGATGCCAGCCTGCATTTTGCTAAGCTCACGTTTTTTGTGAGCCGCTCACGTACTTTGGATGCCAGCCTGCATTTTGCGAATGAAATGAGCAAATATGCAAGCTCACCGGAGGTGAGCCGGGGATTGATCTAAAACCTTGACTTGTCGAATGATTAATGGCGACAAACAAGCTTTAATTAATCAGACACTCTGCAGGATAAAATCTCCCTCCATCTATCAACTTACTCAGTATTACCGAAAAATAGAAGGCAAGAAAACTCCATGAGGAGACCAGAATCTTCCATAAAGATCATTGATTGAACCAGGTTCCCATGATTGCCATTGGTAGGTCACTAAGTATCCTGAAAGATGGGTGCCTACAGCAGGATAGCGATTATCTCGAAATCCACCAGGTGAGATTTCAACATAATTGAGTTGATCACCATTACCATTAAATAATCTAGCTTGAATACTCTCCCCACTCGATGTGTTCCTCTGATAGACAACAAGATACTGGTCAGCAAGCCCATTTGCTGCTACATCTGGACGAGTCTCATCGTCAGTTGAGTATGCAATCAAAACCTTGTCCCCTACCTGATTGCCATCTACATCGAGGAATTTACCGTAAATGTCCCATTCTCCCCAAAATTTATCTTGGCAGGTAACCATGAAAAGGTTTTGACTATTGGTGGTCACAGATGAGAATTGTTGTTCATCATCTTGCTGGCTGATAGGGAATACCTGAGTTTGAATTACACCCTGATAATTCAGCCGAGCACCATAGATGTCAACAGAATGGGCAGGGGTGACCTCTGACCAGACTGCCAGATACTGGTCCGTAGCGACGTTGTAAGTAATATCCGGATTACCCGGAAATCCGACCTGCCGGATATAGCCTGAACCCGGGAAACTATCATTTGCCGCTATTCGCTTGAAACCAATTTTGGATAAAACACCAGCTGAAGTCTCCTCTTGCCAAACCACCATAAATTCTTTTCGGTAGCTGTTCCAGGACACTTTCGGGAATTTCAGGTTATACCCGGTCGATGTGGCGATTTTGAAATCTGGAATAGTAAAGTCGGTACCATCCCATGGGACGTACCTGCCCCAAATTTCCCAACGACTCAAGTTGGAATGGTATATTGCTGCCAAACCACAAGATACTTATCATCTGTCCAGTTGTAGGCTACATCAGGGTAGAGACAGCAGTCATAGGAGCCCATGCCGGAGATAAGAAATATTGAAACTGGTCCTGAACCAGGAGAGATACGCGCACCAATTATGTATCGTTTACTGGATGTCTCCTCATGATTTACCACAAAATATTCATTATGGATACGATTGTAAGCAACAGCTGGATGCTTCTGGTGTACCTCGGAATTACAGCATATATGAAATTCAGGTCCAAGTAATCCTCCAGAGCTTGATGTTGAGTTCGGAGAAAGTCCACCCTTTTTTGAATTCGAGACAGCGCTCGCACCTGTCACAAGAATAAAACTGCAAATTATCATCACTATTGGCAATACGTTTTTATACGACTTCATCTCTTTCTCCTTACTCGGGTCAAAGACGGAAGTTCAGTGGTATTTGTTCTTAATATTATAAGGTATTCTTGATTCCACTGAAAAAACGAGTGGACAAAACCGGTCCATGTGCTGGTCGGATTAGAATGTATCAAAGTCCGAGATGCGTCACCCATTTTCCAGGGGATGCGATCCAATATCTTGCCAGTAGTAATTGCTGGTGTCTATCGGGAAAGTTTGACTGTTGGTGTAAGGAAAACTTGATTATGGTCTTAACCCTCATGTCGATTAGCCCATCCTCTGTAGAATGACGGCCGAAGGTTTACGCCATAGGTCGGGTGTCCTGATCCGTATCATGGAGCGGGGTGAGCCGCCGCCGCATCCAATGTTCTGCTCATGTAAAGAATGCCATGCCCGGCTCTTAGAATTAGGAATTGAAGCCCGTGTACTGAAAACACTCCCGCTATTTTTGGGCTGGAGAACAGTTAAACAAACGTAGATTGTCAACCTACGGTTGTCAACCATAGGTTGTCAACGATCAGTTATCGCTGTTCTCCCGAGTATTCGAGCCTTTGCGAGAATACTAACATAGTTTTGCGACAGTCACAGCCCAGAATATCATAGCCCGAACCTGCAATATCCTTCACTGATCAACGAAACACCAGAGGCAGGTACATTAAAATGTGTCCCAGGTCTATCCGCACGACGCTGCCCGGGGAAGTGAGGGTGCCGAAGTAGGCATAGCCGTCGGCAGTGTCGATCACCGCCGATCTGAGATCGTTCTCCCCGCTGTTGAGGGTCAGGGCGCCGACCCGGGTGAAATCCGACAGTTGCACCTTGACCACCCCGCCCGGTGAAGTGCCAGTGCCGAAGTAGGCATAGCCGCCGGCGGGGTCGATCACCGCCGATACGAGATAGTCCTCCCCGGTGTTGAGGGTCAGGGCGCCGACCCGGGTGAAGTCCGACAGGCGTATCTTGACCACCACGCCCGGTTGAGTGATAGTGCCGAAGTAGGCATGGCCGCCGGCGGGATCGATCACCGCAGACATGAGATAGTTCTCTCCGCCGTTGAGGGTCAGGGCGCCAACCCGGGTGAAGTCCGACAGGCGCACCTTGACCACCACGCCCGGGGAAGTGCCAGTACCGAAGTAGGCATAGTCGCCGGCGGGATCGATCACCGCCGAGATGAGGTTGTCCTCCCCGCTGTTGAGGGTCAGGGCGCCGACCCGGGTCATATCCGATAGTTGCACCTTGACCACCACGCCCGGGGAAGTGTAGGTGCCGAAGTAGGCATAACCGCCGGCGGGGTCGATCACCACTGATCTGAGATCGTTCTCCCCGGCATTGAGGGTCAGGGCGCCGACCCGGGTGAAATCCGACAGTTGCACCTTGACCACCACGCCCGGGGAAGTGGCAGTGCCGAAGTAGGCATAGCCGCCGGCGGGGTCGATCACCGCCGATACGAGATAGTCCTCCCCGGTGTTGAGGGTCAGGGCGCCGACCCGGGTGAAGTCCGGCAGGCGCACCTTGACCACCACGCCCGGGGAAGTGGCAGTGCCGAAGTAGGCATGGTCGCCGGCGGGGTCGATCACCGCCGAGTTGAGAAAGTTCTCCCCGCTGTTGAGGGTCAGGGCGCCGACCTGGGTGAAGTCCGACAGGCGCACCTTGACCACCACGCCCGGGGAAGTGCCAGTGCCGAAGTAGGCATAGTCGCCGGCGGGGTCGATCACCGCCGAGTGGAGCCAGTTCTCCCCACTGCTAAGGGTCAGGGCGCCGACCCGGGTGAAGTCCGACAGGCGCACCTTGACCACCACGCCCGGGGAAGTGTAAGTGCCAAAGTAGGCATGGCCGCCGGCGGGGTCGATCACCGCCGAGGAGAGATAATTCTCCGGGCCCCACAGCTTCAGGCTTGCGGATTGGGAGAAATCCGTGTCTGGCAGCAGGGATCGGGTAATTGATTGAAACCCCTTGGGATAAAGATCTGTCTGCTCCACATTGGGCGCGCTGAATCCGAACAGCCCCAGTGCCGCCACCAGCATGCCCAGGACGATCAAGCAGCGAATCAGATTTGAAGTTTTGTTTTTCAAAAACATAGAATTCCTCCTTGGAATTAAGTCGCTTCAGACCTCGAGCAAGAACTGCGGGCTCAGTGGGGGTGAGCTATGGACACTGATTAATTTGTGTTTTTACGTGTTTTTGTTTTTAAAGACCCAGCCTGCACCTGTGTATACTTCACTGATCAGTCCACCACCACGGGCAGGTACAACAATTAATTATCTTAAGTAGTAGGATCATTTTAACATGAATTTTCCTTTTAGTATTAAAATACACCCTCCAATTCTCAAGGGCAGAATGCTGAAATGGCAAATTTATACTTTGGATCTGCGGGGGCAGGCAAGTCCAGCCGCATGCCATACCTGCGATAAAACCATGCCTTTTTCTCTGTTTGCAAATCAGGGACTGGCAATAAAGCTGACGTAACAACGGGTTCCAATGTCGGTAGTGGCGTATAGGTCGGAACGGGTGTGAAAGTTGCTTCGCTGGATACTACAACTGTTTCTTTCGTATTAACTATCTACAGGATAAAATCCCTACATGTTTATCTCAGGCAATCCAGCACCACGGTAAAAACTTTCTGAAACTGCTTATCAATAAACGACAATTCACAAGCGTTGGTTAACCTCATCACCTGACCCTTTCAATAATGGTGAATCCCCACCATATATAAGCGAATTCCAAAAGGAGAAAGATGATCAGAAAGGGTTGTACCACATCTCAATCAAAACCTGCAGCCGGTCGTTATAATCAAATTATGTAAAGGCTGGAAAGACTCTCTTAGCCAAATGCAAGTTTTGTCCCAAATGCTATGGCGATATACAATTCTTGATAATGTTTACTGATTGTAAAGCACTTTGGGGCGTTCAAGGAGATAATTCAGATGATTAGGAAGAAAAGAATTAGGAACAATCGAATGACAAAGTTTGAATGCATGCAGCAATTTAAAGTGAGGTCAAATCTGACCGCTGGTCAGTGCACTGATATGATAGAACTACAGGGTCTCATAGATAAAAGGGATGAAGTAATGCAAAGGTTGACCAATGTTGTAAGGAAGTGTGATGAGAATGGATAAAACATCCTGCTGAATTTGTCATAAGGTTTTTTGATAAAATAGGAGGATTAACCCTATATATGGGGTACGTTCGAGAAGATAAACACGAATGGCATCTTGGGAAGCGGTTGCCTTACCACTTGGCGACACACGATAATTAATTTTTGGTATTTTTTTAAAAAATAAGTAAATACTTTATGGATAGAGTTAAAACAATCCTTTATTCAACAGATAGACTGCGTAGAATAATTCATTTCATCGTTGCAGCAGTTCTCTTCAATTTACCATTCACTTTCCGAGCACGCTTGTTTCAAGGGAAACAATACTATTGTCCATTATGTGAAAATCAATTAAATTTGTTTTTAAAGCTTCGTCGAGATTATCATCTATTTTGCCCAATATGTCTTTCTCTTAAACGCCATAGATTTGTTTGGCTGTTCATGAAACATTATACAGACCTTGGTAATGGATTACCAAAAAAACTTCTTCATATCGCTCCCCAACTTTCAGTTAGTCATTCTTTAAAGAACATAGAGAATCTTGAGTATATCAGCGGCGATCTTAACGATAAAAATGCAATGGTAAAGTTAGATATCTGCAACATAAAGTATCCTTCCAATACCTTTGATGTGATTCTTTGTTGTCATGTCTTGGAACATGTTGAAGACGACCAGAAAGCCATTAGAGAGATGTCACGTGTATTGAAACCAGATGGTTGGGCTGTATTGATGGTACCAATTACCAGCAGCATCACATATGAAAATCCTTCAATAAAAAACCCGGTGGAACGAGAAAGAGAATTTGGACAATTTGACCATCTCCGACGATATGGCCCCGATTTTGTTGACAGATTAAAAGAAAATGGTTTTTCTGTCCAGGAATTTAAAGCCAATGAATTGGTAGATGAAGTTCAAATTACAAGGATGGGTCTAATTGCCGATGAAATACTATACTTTTGCAATAAAAGATGAAGACAAAAACATATCTAAATATTAGAGCGGGTGATGTGACCTGCCCCCAATAATAGAATATCACTCTTGCCAGCAACTCATCTCTCTTCTTGCCATTGAACGATTCCATATAGCAATTCTCCCAGGGGCTGCCAGTAAACATGCTGTCGATATTTGATAAAAAAGTACGTAGAATTTTGGCTGGAATATTCAAAGGTCGGTTTCCTGGTCTTTATAGTACCCTTGATGATCCTCAAGAAGTTCCCGTACAGGTAGCAGCCTACCGGTTGGCGATAGATAAATACATACATCCGGGTAGCCGTGTTCTGGATGTTGGGTTTGGTCTTGGGTATGGAATGGTGAAGATGGCTGAGAGAGCGGAACAAATAATTGGAATAGAAATTGACCGGCGAGCGGTATCTCGTGCAGAGAAATTGGTCGAAGATGTCCCACAGATCGTGGCGGTCAAACATTTTGATGGACGGCTTATTCCCTACATAGACAATAGCTTCGATGTAGTGACTTGTGTTGATGTGTTGGAGCACGTACCGGATTACGGGGCATTTCTAAAGGAGATGATTCGTGTCTCAAGTCGTGTAGTTTTTGTGTCCACGCCCAACCGCCGTCCGGAGTATACAAGGTCCGATGGCAGGCCAAAGAACAGGTGGCATCTGCGTGAATGGTCATTTCAGGAGTTAGACGCCATTCTGCATGATGTACATAATGGTCGCGTGGATTGGAATTTCCTGGATGGACAGTGGGATGAACCATTTGAATGCGGCTCTGCTGTGTCTGAAGATACTATGGCGTTGGCTCCGGCCTTGATGCTTGATCCATCTCCTACCCTTAATTGATGACAATCACAGCGGGCTATCAGAATTAGGAATTGAACATTGACCTCCGAAAGCGTTTTTCAGAAGTTCGTTACCTTTAGTACTAAGAAAACAGGTAACGATCTAATAAATTTAATACTGAAGTCCAAGCTGGTCCTTATCAGGGATCAGCCGGCATCACGATACTCGGCCCAAAAAACCGTGTCGTTTAGTATGGTATTGATGTAGTTTTCGTGTCCATAAAACTCAGCAACACAACACGGGATATGCGAAAATCTACCTCATTTTAGTTTGATTTAAGTAAGATTCGCATGAAATTTCCTAAACTTGCTAACCACTTGTGGGACAAACACGTTCAAGAAACTACCTTGGTTTTAAGGTACCTTTTATATACAATACAAGCAGCCTGTTGCACTTACTAGTTGAATCTACATAGATAAAAACGATTATAAGTTGCTAGAAATGGTGGGATTCTGGAAAATTGCACCAATGGGATAATTTATAAGAGGAAGGGTTACGACACCACCTCCTTCCATCCCGATCAATCTACTAGCACCTCTCGCAGACTGGATCAATTTGAAATTTACGTAACCCCCCATATTAACGCATCTACTTAAAGCCTAGCGTTGCATTATTGGTAGATATATCTGGTGATCACCCGAAGCCCCAATCGTGGCAGACCCTGGTCCATGACGGGTGGCAACGCTATGGATATCCACGTCATCCAACCAGTAAAAGTAGTTGATACCGGTCTCTACAGTTTCATCCAGCCAGGAGTAATAGGCTCCTTCAAAAGATCCTGGAACCTGGCTGGGAATGAGCTCTTCATTTAGTTGCGCTGGCGTCCCATCCGGCGAGTCACAGCGGTACAGGTTGAAACCCAGGTTGTCAATTTCCGAGGCCGTTTCCCATTCCAGCAGCACAGCCTGCTCTTGAGCTGTGGCAGTGAACGATGCAAGAAAGACAGCCGTGGGCGAAGCGTTCGTACCGCAGTAGAATCCGCTGCACAGGTAAAGCTCTCCACTTACCGTTCCAGCGATCGGCTGACCCAGCGTGCCATTCATCGTAATGCTGTCAGCGCTGGATGGGGCGCCTCCACCACCCACCACCCACCAGTCCACTGTTGTCCCGTCTATTGCAAAAACGACGATAGCGGGCATCAAAACCAATAACAGCCCCACGATTGGTACAATCAAGTATTGTTTTTTCATACTGCGCTCCTTTCGCTCGCTTACCCCATCAGCCTGCTGAAGGGGGAAGGGTCGGGGCTTGGGCTATGGACACGTGCTGGCGTAGAAAGCATAGTTCTCATCATAAACGCCCGCGCAGGTAAGCGTTGTAACACCTGTCACGGTGCCACCACTCAGCAGCGAGGCGCCAATATGGGTGGTGAATTCATTATCATTACAGATCGTGCTGGTGCTTGCGGTGATCTGTGAAGTGTCCAAGAGCACCTTAAAACTGCCGCCATTTGCATTGTTAAAAATACCGTAATTGTTGGTACCTCCACTGGCGCTGATTACACTGTTGCGAATGGTCGGTGACGAGTAGTTGTTATACACGCCGTAGCTATTTGTTCCCCCCGAGGCGCTTGCGCTCACATTGGTCATCAATGACGAGAGGGACCAATAGTTGTGCACGCCGCGATTATCTGTACCCCCCGATGCGGTGGCGCTCACATCCTTCATCACAGGCGATGAGTAAATGTTCAACACACCCACGCTAAAGCTTCCCCCCGAGGCGGAGGCGCTCACATTGATCATCTCAGGCGAGGAATGGCTTTCGTTGAATACGCCGGTGTTATTTGTTCCTCCCGAGGCGTTGGCGGTGACCTGTATCAGGCGTGGCGAGGCAGATCCGTTGTATATAGCAACCGAATAATTGGGACCCGTGTTCTCAACCGTCAGGAGACGTAATTCAGCATTGCTCGCGCCTTGTAATGTGCTTTTCGAAGGAGCTGAGCTTCCAGTGTAAGTGATCCTGGTGTTCAGCTCGCCCGAGCCTTCGATGTCCACGTATTCCTTCATCACCACCCGCTCGTTATAAATCCCCGGCGCCACCCACACCAGGTAGTGGTTGCCGACTGCCGCGTCTGTAATGCTGTCTACGGCCGCCTGCACGCTGGTATAGTCGCCGCCGCTTTTGGCTACCACCACCACATTGGCGTATCCTTTGGTTTTCTCTGCCTGCAGAGCGTATGGTACAGCCGCGATGCGCTGGTCGGGGCTGAGCAGGGTGAAGGTGCCATTGTCGCTGCTGAACCAGATACGCAAATAGCGCTCAGGGTCGCTGAACACCGAGGCAGACAGGGCGGTCATATTGGTCAGCGAGGTGTCGCCCAGCAGCACATTGAACAGACCGTCCTCAACTGTGAGAGATACAGAATTTGTCGGCTCGCCTCCCCCGGAGGCTGTTCCGTCGTTGGTCCATTCGTTGCCTCCCGAACCGCTCCAGATGGCAAATTTGAAGTAGCCGGTGCCGTTGTGAGGCACACCCCCCACCTTTACCAGTCCCTGTTAGCTGACCAGCGTGGGTGCGCCGGCTTGCTGCAGCGGGCGTTCCAGCGGGCTGGCTACTCCCACACTGGCGATCACTAGCACGGCGACCACAATAGCAAGCGCGGTCAAAAACAAGGTTGCACGATTGCCGTTCATAGCTTTTACTCCCTTATAATCATATTATGTAAAGGCTGGAGAGAATCTCTATGCTAGATGTATGTTTTGTCCCCAAGACTTTGAGGACGTACATTCCACCGCAAAAGCCGTATCCAAACGCATACAGCTGGCACGGAACTTGCAATAACATTTATATGTAGACTAGCCGCTGCCGCGGCGTACATTCTCCTCCGCGATACTGCTCATTCACGACGCGCCGTTGATATTCTATTGGAGGCTTTTTAGGCAGCGGCTTTTTACATTGTTCAGGCGTTGATAATTCTCCAAACCATATTCACCATCAGGACGCAAAAAAGCCACGAGGGCGAAATATTGTTGATCTTGAAGACTAGAGATTTGTTCCTTATGGGTCGAGCGTCCATACCCTAGCGCGCATGTACAAGTATCTCGTACGTGTATTGTAATAGGTTTTGTTCTGGGAGCATCACGGTGGACTTTGATAGTCCTTTCCATAGTAGCTGTAATCTTTGGAGTAATAACTGACCTGCCCCCAATATTTGTACCACTCACAATGTTAGTCCCACATGGTGAATTTGGGATGTTTGAACTATAAATGTTGCCGGAACTGGTGGCCGGTAGCCGAGTGAACTGTGCGGTCTGATCGTATTATTGTGCTTGCACCACATCTAAATAAAAACCATTGCTTCTTTCACGGAATAGAATATCTCTCTTGTCAGCAATTCATCCCTCATCTTTCCATTGAACGATTCGTTAGCGTCTTTGTCAATGGTGTAAATTCGAATGTGCTTCCAATGATAAATCAGTCATCACGTTTACGAGAAAAGATGTTTTCTCCTTTTCAGGAACGCTTTTCAAATCTTTCAGCATTTGCATGCTCTCATGCTGAAAATAGTTTCGACCTGCTCGCCAATCATCATCTATCTCTTTCAGGTTCATTCCTACCAGACGCAAAACGGATGCTTGATCTGGAAAAACACCAACCACCTTTGTTCTGCGTTTTACCTCTTTGTGGATACGCTCCAAGGGATTAGTAGAATGGATCCTGCGCCAATGTTCTCTCGGGAACGTTTTGTACACCAGGATATCTTCTTCCACCTCAAGCAGCAATTTGGCTGCCTGCGGATAAAGATCGCCCATATTCTGTGCCAGGCCATGCAGCTGAAGACCGGCCGAATGACGATCGGGTTGGT
>SDBT01018768.1_pt1 | contig 10860 bp, 14 predicted proteins | sample 2277101 | NCBI WGS metagenome assembly SDBT01 (sample SAMN10404973, study PRJNA504765) | marine sediment metagenome | isolation source: marine sediment core GS10_PC15, 103 cmbsf | place: Arctic Ocean: Southern Knipovich Ridge | collected 2010 | reverse complement strand
CATTTCGGGGGTGCGTATCCTGGTAATACTCTGGAAAGCGCCGCCGCTCAAGGTGACGAAATAGCCACTTACATGGGAGCGGCGAGAAACTTTGCCATCTCAAAGGCGGGGGCTTTGCCTGATATATTTAGTACGGTCTCTAAGTTGGGGCATAGGGTGAAAATTGCTCTAGCCGCTCATGGTGGTGGAGCGCAAAGCACCGAGCATAACTTCTATCTTCAACCATACGGGTCTGCTTACATGGGTGGTTTGATCCTGGCGCATTTCGATGATAAACCATTCCCAGCACCAGCACACAGCGACGCTGTAATCGAGTATACGGTTGGGGCTTATGCTTTCGTCCTGGAAACCAACGTAATCGAAGTGGTTGACGGAAGGTTGTAATAAATACTAATTGAATAAGAGAGGTTGAAAATGTCCGTGAAAAGGAATCCCTTCAACCGCCGGATAGGAAAGAATGCCGCCGGTACGTTGGACACTTTGGACGATATCAAAGTGCCCGACGGCTGGCGGCGATGCTATCAGCGGTTTGGGGTTGAAAACGTGGATACGGCTTACACAAAGCTTCGATTTGTGTATGGTGGGTCGGATCCGCAACAAATTATCTCAGAGGAGCAAGCGCCGCAAGCAGCTGAATTCGTCTGGGATGACCAGGAAGTCTGGATGAGGGGCGAGCAGTTTCTAAGGGCGGTTTTGACCGGTACGACCGCCAATGACGACATCGGTTTACATCTGATTGGTTATGACGTGCGGATTGAAAAGGGCGGTGAGTGATGGCTAAGATAGGCGAGAATGTAATAAAGACCTATCCTACGGTAAAATCGGGTGAGATCGCCGGATCAGCAAGCGCCTTGCAGTTACCTAGCATTTCTTGTCGAATGGTCAAATTCAAAGCCACTAACTCGAATGTGGGCGATGTCTACATCGGACCTAGCGGGGTGACTGTTCCCGATGGCACAGTCGATGCTACAAGTGGTTTGGAGCTTCAACCTGGTGACGACAGCGGATGGATTTTGATCGATAACTTGAATAAACTTTACCTGATTTGTGATAATGCGGGTGATGATCTAACTTACCTGGCGTTGCTATGATCCCTATCGTGTTGGCTGACGTTCAAACCAGGTTCAATCCCAGGAGAATACCAGGGTTGTATTTTTGGCTCGCCGCTGATCGAATTGTTGGGTTGGGCGATGGTGACGCTATTACTACCTGGTCGGACTTGTCACCCAATGGGATCGATTTTACGCAATCGGTGGAAGCTAAAAGACCACAGTTGAAGTTGGATATTCTCAATGGTAGGGCGGTGGTTAGATTTGATGGTGACAATGATTTTCTGACTGTTACTTTTTCTTCAGCACTCACTCAACCAAATTCGGTTGGCGTAGTGTTCGCTCATAGAAGTGGGGTAGTTGCAGCATCTGAGCAGATTATTGTTGGTCGTGATTCCCCGCTAACAACGAGCTCCCACGGTATTTACGCTAGGAATGCCACGCCGGATAAAATAGCAGCATGGTCGGGTTTAGCAGCTGAGGGGCCAGATTTGGACACCTCTTTTCATATTGGTGTGGCTGTGTTTGATAATACATCTTCGATATTTAGGGTCGATGGTGTGGACTATTCAGCCAACACAGGGTCGCTCGATGTCGCAGATTATGGTTTAGGCGCTGACCCTGGAGGTGCCGGATCAGGTGATGTCGATATAGCTGAAGTATTATTTTATTCTGAAGGAATTAGTACCGGTTATTGTAATCGGTTAGAAAAGTATCTCAGTATCAAGTATGGAATTTCGATATGATTGAATATGAGAAAGTGTGATCCCCGATGAACTTCGCCAGACTGTACGCATGGGTAAATTCAACATGGTTCAAGCAGCCCATGCCGCTTGGGTATTCGGGGATTGTGACCTATGCTTATGGTCTAGGGGCGCCAGCGGGGGCAACTTATACCAGAACAGCGACCACCGTACCGGCGGGCGAAATTTGGGTCTTACAACACGCATCAATGTGGGATGCCGACGCTTCAATTGCGGCTATGTCGATTCATATCAATCGCTCGGGTTATAGTACGGTGTTAGCCGTCGTAATCACTCCCACCACAAATACTGCCTTGATTTACAATGGAGCCTTGACAATGGAAGAAGGTGATTATGTCACTTTTTTCTATAACGCCAACGTCGAGGATGACCGTGTGGAAGGTGGGATGTGGGCAATGAGGATTGACATCGACCAGTGAGATAATATGAGCTACACGCAAAGTCTGACTATCCCCAAAAACACGACCATCGCCGACCCCGCAACGGTTGATGTGGAAATAGCGCCGATGATTATCGACCGCATGGAGATCACGTTTCCGTCCGGTTGTGTGGGATTAGTTGGAGTGCGTTTTCGCTATCAAAGCAGGGTGATATTTCCGTACAATCCCGATAGTTGGTACAAGGGAAACGGTCAAACGGTCGTATTCACGCCTAACATTGAATTGAAGGAAGAACCGCTTGTTTTGACTATTGAGGCTTATAACGAGGATGACACCTATCAACACACAGTCTACATTGTGATCGATGTCGAATTCAAGGGGGGTTTTTGGGAAACGTTGATATTTGGTAAGGTGGGAGGTGTTTTCAGATGAGCCGTGGTCATCCTGATTGGAACGTAAACGTCGATTGGTACTCTTTTTTCGATATCGACAGCGCAGAATTGGCTGCCAGGCTCGGAAGTGTGGTGACGTTCAACCGGAGCGGTCGAGTGGTTCATATCGACAAATGCACTCACGATCCTATCACCTGGGAGGTGGGTGAGTTTGGAACAGGAGCGAGTGTAGTTCTCGATAGCACAAAGAGTTTCAGGCATCAGACTTCGATCAAATTGATCGCAGGGAGTGATGGGGTAGGTAGAGCGGCAATATCTAAAAACATGCCTGTTATTCAGCTATCGCAGCATGGTATAGAATTTACCTGGTCGCCTAGTTTCAACGCCTATATTGTGGCGCTGGCGATCATCTATTTTGATGGTACTAATTCATACACTTTCATTGTAAGATGTGACATGAACGCTCAGACTTTGAAGTATTGGAGTAGTGGAGGAGCTTATGTAGATTTTGCAACCATCACGGATTTAGCGGCGAAAACAAAGTATTGGCATATTACCAAACTAGTGGTCGATCTGGTCAATTTCGAGTACGTCAAGTTTTATCTCGATGATACAGAATATGACCTGGCCGATATTGCCGGTCAAGAATCAGCCGATAGTGCCACACCGCATATTGAGATCTCGGTATATCACCAGGGAGCGCCTAGTGGCAATCCCTACATTCACGTGAATGATTTTATCTTCACAATGGATGAACCATAAAAGAGGAGTGTGACAAATGAACGGTGGGGAATTTTTTGGTAAGTTCGTAGGCATCCAGGGGATTGCTTTTCTTCTCTTGATTGTTGGATATATTTATATGTCCACTCAAGCAATCGTGCCGCCGGAAGGGTACGATCTGATCTTGAGCGCTGCCGGCGGGTTCTTCTTTGCCAAGAATGGGGGAAACGCCGTCAACACGTTGAAAGGTCGATAATATGAGCAGCTTCACAGTTGACAGACAGATCACGACCACCTACGTTGACCCTAAAAGTGGGGATCCCATCCAGGGGTTTGAAGTGACCGGCACGATTTATCCCTGGGATGAGTATTTTAGGATACTCGTGCCGTCACTCAGAACTGAGGTTGTAAAACCTATCCTTGATGAGTTGATCGAACAGAGGGAAGCTCTCGACGCTTTGAGTGAGCCGCCAACCGAGGAGTAACCTAAATGTTTCAACTCCTGGGTTGGTTGTGGTCACGAGCCGGTCGGGTATATTTATTCTTTGGCAAGCTCTACGGGTCCATCGTAAACGCCGCCAGGTATGCTTTCAAATGGGCGAAAGAACAGGCAGGTAAGGCACTCGCCGCCGCTAAGAGTTATGTGATAGCGGCGGTAAATGTCGTCAAGGTGATTTACAACCTGGCGCTTCAAGCGGTACGCAATTTTCTCGTGAAGCTGGTCGATGGCGCCATTGCTTTCGCTCTCAAGCTATTCGAGATTGCAAAGGCGAGTTTCAAGATCGCCCTCGGAGCGGCGACCGGTCCGATAATTCGATTTATCAAACAGGTTGACTTCGATATTCGTTGGGCGCTCGTACTGCTAAAAGTAGAGCTTTTCCACTTTTTCCAAGACAGATTACGCCGGCTCAACATTGAGATTGGAAAGATCCTCATCAAGTGGCTTATGATGGAGCGAATTGCCGCCGTTTTTCACCGGTCCAACCTGGCGAAAATTCTAGATTTTATCAACCGCATGTATGACTTCCTGGATGCTTTCATACGATCCCCACTTGCTTTTATCATGAATATGCTCAGACTGGTCTTTATGACTTTCTTTGAATTCAGTCTGGGGTACGCTCTCATGGGTCCGAAGTATAAACTTCCCCCCTGGCCGTCCTGGGATGCGATGGAAGGACAACCAGGACCAGGACCATCACCCCCACCTGGCGCCGGTCGAATAGGTTCGCCTTTATCGTCGCTAAGGGTGAGCGGATACACGTTTGGCAACCCCCCTGGACACCGTGGGCTTGATTTGGGGCTTACAATGGGTCAAAGTGTCTTTGCGTCACATGATGGGGTTGTGCGGGCCGCTGGATGGTCTACCGTGGGTTATGGAAACTTTATTATATTGGAGAGCCAGGCATGGTGGACAAGATATGCTCATCTTCAGCAATTGAACGTGAGCGTGAATGATCGAGTCGACAAGGGCGATATCATAGGTTTGGGTGACGATACCGGTCAATCGACGGGTCCTCACTTGCATTTTGAAGTGAAACATCGGGGATCCTTTGTCGATCCTGTGACGGTGCTGCCTATATAATCCGGAGGATTTCGAGATGGGAAGGAAAGAAGGACCGCTAAGACTAGCAATCAAGGACTTTGTTGAAACCTACGTGTCACCTGGTATCGGTGGGTACTTTCAACGGATCGCCGAGGATCGACGAGATGACTTGCTCGCCGCCTATGATGAATGGTTGGACGCCCTCGGAATTAGAGATGCTATGCCGGAAGCATTACGACCAGGTTCACCTATTCCGGTGGTTGGCGCTCTCGCCGCCGCTATTCCCGCACTCATTGGTCTGTTCATCGGATTTGGTATGCAACTCGCCGGAGCCGCCATCGCTCCGATCGGAGTGACAATTGCCCTGGCGGTATCCAAATCAGTCAAACATTGGAGACCTGATCCCGCTACCCTGATCGCTTTGCAGTCACGTTTCCCTGGCATGGCTACGATTTGGGATGAGATGTGGGATGAGTTGGGTATTCCCGAGGAAATCCTTTCTGAGCTTCCCCAGGTGCTTATACCGACCGTGCCGGAAGGCGATCTAATCACGCTTTGGTTGAGGAATGAAATAACAGATAGTGAGCTTGACACCGAATTTGGCGCACGTGGTTGGACCGATGATCGAATAGAAAAACTCAAAACAGTTCGACAGCTGATCCCTGGGGTAACGGATCTTATCCAGATGGCAGTAAGGGAAGCATTTACACCGGAAACGGTCAAAGCGTTTGAATATGACCTCGATTTCCCAGAGGAAGTTGTACCATTTGCGGAGGCTCAAGGGATGGCGAGGGAGTGGGTTGAGCGATATTGGTACGCACACTGGCAGATCCCTGGTACGAGCGCCGGTTATCAGATGATGCACCGGCTCAGACCTGGCACGACGGAAAATCCCTTTGACATCGATGACCTGGAGTTGATGTTGAAAACTGCCGATATCCCGCCCTTCTTCAGAAAGCGGTTGATCGAGATATCCTTCGCTACTTTCACCAGGGTTGACGTCCGTAGAATGTATAAAGCGGGCGTTTTAGACGAAAACCAGGTGTATGAAGCATATTTGGATATCGGTTATGACACTGAGAAGGCCAGGGCGCTGGCCGACTTCGCAATTTTGGACGCCGGTACTGATGACCGTGAGCTTACAAGGTCGCTCATCACCGCCGGTTATGAACGTGGCACGATCCCAGAGAGTGAGGCGCTCAACCTGTTGGTAGGAATTGGTTTCACTCGTGATCGAGCGGACTTCATTATTGCCATTGAGAACGCCGATATCGCTAAAAAGAAAGTTGACGACGAATTGGATCGGGTCGCTTTCCTCTACAAAGAAGGTGAGCTTGATGAACCTGGAGTATATGCAGAATTAGGACATCTCAACCTTCCATCTGAACAGGTGGCAAACTATATCGGAAAGTGGGATCTTCAACGCCGTAAGTCCAGGGCTTTGCCAGCGAAGGGGGAATTAGAAGATTGGTACAGGCGTGATATCATCACGATCGAGGATCTAAACCAGGGATTTATGAACAGGAGATATGTCGATGAGGATATTGAAAGGTACATCTTACAATTGGATCAACATATCGCAGAGGATGCGACGAAAGAGGTCGAGCGGGCGCAGAAAGAACAGGAGAGACTTGCGGTTGCAATTCTGGTGGGAGACTACCAGAAAGATAAGGCAGGATTTGACCTGGAAATTGCCGAAGCGAAACTAGCAATTGCAGATATGAAACTCGCCCTACATGCAGACATCGACGCCGAGCAGAAAGCGCAGTTGAAAGAAGATATGGACAGCGTGCGGGTCTTCATCGCCGAGCGCCAAGTGGACAAAGCGCAAATTAGATTAGATTTGGAGTAAATTATGAGTGACGAATTGAAACGACTAAGAAAAGCGATTGAAAAGGCGGAACGAGTCACCACTGCTCTACGTTTGATAAGTGAGGAAGTGCCACTCGAACGGGTTGAGGAAGTGGAAGGTGAAACGGTTGAACCCAACCGGACGGAAGGACAACCCCCGAGTGAATGACCCGAAGTTGATGTTTGATTACTTCCTTGGTGATGTACCCTTCTGTGATGCCTTCACGGATCAATCCGGCAAGTTTCATCCAATGGGTTTGTTTATAAACACCTTCACTGAGCCTTTCCGCTTTGGGCGATATGCCTTTGAGTTTGAACCTGCCTTCCATAGAATAATCCTTCGGAGCGTGGATTTTCAACCAGGGTGATTGTTGCTCGATCTTCAACGCTCCGAGCTTACCAGGTAAAATCCTATGCTCCAAAGCTTCATAACCCTCCTGGTCCACGACCAATGAGTCGGTGTCCATATAGAAAACATGATTTTCAGGGACAGAATTGGCAAGCGAAAAGAGATGAAGACGTGCGTACGCCGTGACGTGTGACGCAATCGCAGGAAACGAGTGGAAGCTTTCCCCCTCTTTGACTTCTCGATAAATATATCCAGCGAGATAAACCTGGTCGAAAATTTCATCGTTGACTTCATCGTACACCTTCTCTCTTTTCACTATCGACGGGTCGCACTCGCCGATAGGCTCAATCTTGATCGAGCGTTGACCGAACTTTCCATATAACCCATTCACGAGTAGTTTGCAGATCTTGGCAAAGCCTGCCTCCCCCTGGCGCTCATAATCCCTCCGGAGCTTGTTGAACGTAATCACGTAGTCGCTGAACAGCTTCTCTTCCCGATACCACGCCGCCGAATGGACACCGACCAACCAACCCCTGTCAATGCAAAGTTTCAATTCCGGCGTGGTCAAGGTCGTGCGAAACCTTCCTATCGGGTAACACGTGTGCTTATCGACTTTGTAGGGAAACCACGGCTCAGTGACGTCGATGGTCACATCCGCAACCATTGCATAGCGGGCAAGCTTATATGCCAAAGTGTATGTATCGATCTTGTCCGAATAGTTGTAAAGACCGGCGGGGAAGCTTTCAGTTGCCAAGGTGTAACCGTACATATTATTCACGTCGAGGTAGTAGAAAGGACCATCCCTCCGTTCTCCAACCCAGAGGCACTCGGTCCTGCCGCCTTTGTAGCTTTCCCGTTCTAGTCGTAAGGCGTCTTCATCCGTATGAATATGGACTGTCTCGGTCATAAATCTATGTCTCCAGGTATTGAAAGCTGTAGAACTAACGGTTGGTTTGAAAGCCCCACAATCGTGATCGTCAAGGAAGGTGAGCCAAACCTGCCAGAGTCTGACCATAATGTCAACATCCCTTTCACAATACGTTGTAAGTTCATCATCTGTCGATGATCCAAAGGATATCGGGAGTTTATCAAAACCGAGTAATTTTCCCCAGTAGTCGAGTTTACCTCTAAAGAAGTTTCCATTGTCCAACCCTTTCAATCTGCGCTCATCGTCTCTCCAGTGAAAGATCGATGTCATTCCCTTGCTGTAGAAGTTGTCCAGCTTCCATCCGATCAGGTTCAATTGCTTGAAAACCCCACAGACGGAAAGGTCGAAAACCAAATTATGAGCGACCAGGTATGTCGTGGACTTTTTTTTGCAAATACTATCCAACCAGGAAATAAAATCCCCTGTTCTTGTAAACACATATCGATCATTCTCACGGAGTTGACCGCCTGCCTCCAACGTACAATATTTAGCAACCCCAAGACGTAAAGTGTGTACTGTTCGCCCATTTATTCCCGCCTCCCATTTGGTTTCGGTATCGAAAAATACGATCCTTCGAGGTCTCCCCATTCCTACAGTCGGCTCAAGTTTGTGAGCTATTCGGGTCATCTCGTGAGGTTGCCCCCTTCCTTGGTCCAAACTTCATACAGATCGACTCCCAAAACACGGACCTTATATTCTCTCATCACGTGTTCCATCCGGCTCGCCATTTGTTCCTCAGCCTCGCCTTTGGTATACCAGTTGTTCGTACTTTCCGCTCGATCAAGAATGACTATCTCACCTTGTTCTTCGTCGAAAACCGTCACCCTGTAGCGGTATTGCCCCTCATTGCGGAGGTTATAAGGTACTTCCTGTTGCCATGCTTTCGGGATGATCCCGCCAGGGTCATAGCGCCTAAGTTGGCCTTCATACTTTTCAAGACCCTTGACCGAGCGAATGTCTTCGCGGGTCACACCATTGTACTCGTCGTGTGAGATGCTGATAGTTACGTCAGCACCAAGGAACTCATTGACGTTGATGCTCTTAGATGCAGCAACACCACAAGCCTCGCAGAAGAGACGCACGTTGTGACGTGCACGGGGTGTATCTTCGACTACGACACGGCGATAGTGAATGAGTGCGCCATCCGGTGCATTCTCAAGCGGGAAGTCCGCAGGGAAGTCATCGGGGGCGACACGCATTACGGCATCCAAGTAACGGTTGCCGCTGTTTGCAGAGGTCTTCACTTCGATTGAGTGAACAGACGCCGGGTAGTCACCAACAGGCAACGGGTCCGGTGCCTCTGCGGTAGAGATATCCTCACTGAATGTGAGAATGCTTTCTTCGTCAGCCATGTGCTTTTCCTTTCATGTTGTGTGCACACACATATACGGGTGTTACCGTATCACTTTTGCAAAGTATGCTTGAGTAGTATGTTCAAGTTGCTTGCTATAAACTCAAGGTGTATACTCTGCTTTTCCAGGGTAGCGATTAGTAAATCATGCTTGATTGAGAAGATTTCTAACCACTCACGTTTCTCACCATCAGTCATTTCTGTCATTTCGGTAACGGTAGTTTTTCTCTACCGCCCTCCAGCCATTCATTCCACCATGTCTCGATCTTATGCCCCTCCCATGTTTCAGGGTTGAACTTCCAATCGAACTCTGGTGATCCAGTAGTTACAAACATACGTGTCTTGCATGGTTGACGCATACGGACGGGGCGGATAGCTATACGCCTCTGTCTGCCTGTGTCGGACACTGCCCATACCTCGGACATATCAACAGACCCTTGCTGTGGTAGCTGACCACCGAGCATGAGCGTGATATGTAGTACAACACCTTCATCAGTCGTTACAGGTGAGCCCTCGTGTGCGATGAAGATGCAGTGCTTGTTGTGCTTACCAGTCAGACGTAGCATACGCTTAACCAGTTGGATAGTTAGAGCGTTACGTACTTGGTAGGCACCGGGCGATGGCCGCTCTATCTTCGCACCCTTTGTCTGTGGGATACCATGCATGAGTGACATGTAAGTAGCGTTGGTCAGACTATCTACTATGATCGTATCGTAGTTCTCTATCACAGCAGACAGACCGAGTATGTCATCCTTCTTGAAGCCCTCGACAATGCGATCAGGCTCACGTGAGAAGTCAGCTACGTCTACGTCATCACGCGCAGCTACAGATGCAGGACCATCAGGATCAAAGTTGATCAATAGCTTCTTACCCGGTGCAGTACATGCGAGCGTCGTCTTGCCGCAGCCTGAGCTACCCCATAGCAGACCTGTATAGCGTGCTGGTCGTTCCTTAACAGACGTGATTGGTATGTTACCTATCTTAAGTTCCATCAGTCGCCACTCCCCTCATGTAGTGGGTTCCATACATCCTCGACCATTGTATCAAGCATGTCCTGTCGTTCATCAGGTGGTGCATAGCACAATGGTATGAACGAGCACGGGCGGAAGTATCTGTTGCATGAGTGTGTATACTTCTCTACATCTGTCTCTTGTCCCCTCGCGTCCTCGTACTTGAGTGCCGACAGCAAGAACCAATAGAACCATTCCTTGAACTGATGCTCATAGCGCATGACTGGTATGCGTTCGATACCACCTATGTCACGTGAGCGTGGCTGTGGTATAGCAAGGCCATGCACTACAGCGTTGGCTATTGGCTCACCTATCAATGTCTGTGCTGCTATCATGTATCCTGTTACCTGATGCGACATAAGGAATGCTTGCTTCCATGCATCGTCAAGGCGTGAGGCTGTCTTGTTCTCTTCTAGCTCTAATCTTGGTTCTTTCTTTAGGTCTGCTGTGTCCAAATGTATACCATCGATACGACCAATGAAACGGAAGACGTGTAGCTCCTCACTTTTCATGGTGTATGTAA
>SDBT01018767.1_pt1 | contig 10860 bp, 7 predicted proteins | sample 2277101 | NCBI WGS metagenome assembly SDBT01 (sample SAMN10404973, study PRJNA504765) | marine sediment metagenome | isolation source: marine sediment core GS10_PC15, 103 cmbsf | place: Arctic Ocean: Southern Knipovich Ridge | collected 2010 | reverse complement strand
CGGGATTTCGCCGAAAGTGGGAGTTTGTTCGGCGAATCGAAGCAGGGCTTGGCAAGATACCGTACACGAGAATTCCAGTCTCGGCACATGACGTAAGCGACGTTTTTGACCATTTGAAGAAAGAGACTGAGAATGGTTCTCGGTACACGATAATGGCCCCTTACGGCCCGAAGCCAATCTCGTTGGCCATGTGCCTCTTTGCCACGCTGAATCCTGACAAAACCTCCGTGTTCTACACGCAGCCAAGGGAGTACAATCCTGATTATTCAGTCGGTGTCAAGCTTGAGCGGGGTGAACCGTTGACCTACGCATACTGCCTGAAGCTGAACGGGCGCACGCTGTACGGGATCTGAGCACTGAGGCGCGACTCGTGGAACCGTCCTTGCGAGCACAATTGCCTGGCGGGTGTTTTTCTGACGTGGATCAGAAGAATTCTGACGCGGGTGGTAGCCGCACAGAACAACACGGGATCTTCCGGCACGGCTTCAGGGCGTTCGGCGGCGGTTTGAGCGTTGGCGGCGGACTTGCAAGGTTCGCTCGCGGATTCCCAAGTCGCCGTGGGCCGCGGCAGTGAAGATGGCCGGCATGTACGGACTTCACCGGACGGCCAGGGCGTTGCGGGTCGATTACTACGCGCCGAGGAAACGAGCCGAACAGCAGGCGGCTGCTGATACGCCGGAAGCCGCCTAATTACTACGGAGCGGGTTCACTGAATCGACGCAAGTCGTCGTACCACCAAAGTATGCCCGGGAGGATTCGAACCTACAACCCTCGGCTTCGGAGGCTGACGCTCCAAAGTTCATCGGAAAGATTGAAACCGGCCTAGTCGTGGACACGACTACACCCAATTCAATCCTTCGAGTGAACTTCCGTAACTGCTGTGTACATCAAGACTTATGGAGCGTATGCGACTCCGCTCGGTCGTCGTGGTGCGGGATTCTTGGGTCTATGGGCCTTGTCTCTCCTGTTCTGGATGAAATGCCGCCTCGAAATCAACGGTTCATTCTTGGCCGTGAGGAGGTGCGGCCATGACGCGCTTGAACGTTACTCCTCCACTTCCGCGGAAGCCGGTCTCCGTGATTCTTGGCGAAATGGCGATCGCCGCGGGGATTGCGGAACACTCGCTGACACTGTGCTACCGGGATTATCCGGCGCCGCTGCTTTGCGAGCAATGGAAATACTTTGCTCGGTCCGTCAATGCAGATACCGTCCACCATGTCCACGGGCAGGCGGACGTTCGCAAGATTGCCGAACGCATTGACGGGTTACGCCTGGTTTTCGTGCATTCACCGAGCCATCACCATGCCACCGTGTGGAGCGTGCAGATGGCCGGGCTGGACGGCGAAGCACCTCATCCTCGGCCGACGGTGTTTTCTTGTGGCGATGCTGTGGAAACAGACGAGGACCCGGGCGCGACCCTTCTGCTGCGCTGCGATATGGAAGAGCGTCAGGCCATTACGCGATGGTTGATTGCCGGTAATCGCTTCGCTCCAGGGTGGGCAAACGCTGCCAGCACGCTTCAGGTGGACGTAGACTCCGGGTATTTGGGGGAAGCTGCCCTGGCAGATGACTCGAACGAACGGTCGTCGGTGACGTTTCGTGAGAGAACGGTTCTTCAGGGACTCCTGGCTGGTATGCGGCTGATGCGACGGTTGCCGGGGGATGATCCCAACAACGGCGCGTTGAACGTGACCGTAGCCGACTATGAACTTGTTCGCGCGTGCCTTCAGTCAGCCATTATCGGCCCTGTTGATGACCCGTGTGATTCGCTGGCGGTCGATATGGTGAATCGGGCCAATGTCTATCTTGCCGTCAAGTTCGGCGACGACGGCTCGGAGCGAAATCCTTTCTACCAACCAGACCGAACGGACACACGGCAAACGGTCGACGCAAAAGCGCCGCAACCTTTGATTACCCGGCGCGAGATTGCGGATTTGGGCAACCGGCGGTCGGGCATGGTTCGCCGCTTCATCGAGTACTTGCAGGAGACGGGCGACGGTTATCAGCAATTCGTCAAGATGGGGCTTAATGGCCATGCACCGGAGCGCGACGCGTGGCAGCGCCAATCGGCCGCATCTTTGGCGGCGCTGTTACGCAGTTGGTCGGCGAAGCAAGTGCGGACGCATTTTGATAGGTTACAACGGGCCGGCCTGATCACGGCCGAGCGGCCCCGAACGAACGGCCCATGGTTCTACGCATTGCCCGAGGAACTTGCCGCGACATCCAACGGGTTCCGGCAGCTTCCGACGGCGGATGAACTGCCAAATCACAATGGAAACCCCGGATAAGTGAAGCGGTGTGCAGGCCAATCCGGGCGAACCGTTGGCCCTGGCTTGCCCAACCCGAAGGGCAGACGGAACATGTTGCGCCCGTTGGAGTTGTGTTCGGTTTGCCCGGTTGCCCGTGATCGGCGATAGAATGACGTCCCCCGCCCGCGCCAGCCCCTTGCTTGACGGCGGACGGGGTGAGGAAAAGCGATAGCGGCGTCACCTGCGTCGACCTATTGGGCGGATGTCGCTGGAATCTCGTCAGCCGTCCCCACCGACAAACTGTCCTGAACATGGCGACGATGCTGTCGTACCACCAGCATCGCGATGTCGTCAATCAGCTCCTGACGCTCTCGCGCCGGTTCCGGCAATGCCTCGCTCGCTAAAGGATCCGACGCGGGGTCAGATAGACTGGGTTGCAACATGCTTTTTCTCCTTCGATAGAGGGAATCTTGATAACGGCCGCGATGCGCGAACGGCGTTGCGCATCGACGGCGCACGAAAAACGGCCCCGCTCAATAGCAGGGCCGTAAAGTAGATGAAGTGGCGGTCACCCAGTGAAAGCGTCAGGCCGTGCCACGGGGTTGCCCGCCGTTGTAGGGGCGCTCCGGCGCTGGCTGGCCGAGCATTTCGTAGTGTCTCTTTCGGAGTTGCCACACTTTGTCGGAGTTCACATCGTGGCCGTCCTTCCGCATCACGTTGGCAGCACTACCGTAACTCCGATCCTCCTTATCAACAAGTTCGGCCGCCCGCTCCGCGAGACGGTCGATCAGCGGGGGCTCCCTCAGCCAGACTTCTACTTCCTCGGCGGTGCCATTGCCACCGGGATCACCCACGTCCGCGACCGCCCGAACGGCAGAAACGAGGTTCGGTCGAAATACGCCACGCACGTTCTTCTGCTTGCGGCCGGGGCGAGGCTCCACATAGACCCAGATGCGACCGCCGACCAGCAGTTCCAACACGCGGCGGGTCTCGTAGACCGCCTTCTCGCCAAGCTTTCCGGCGACCGCGTCCTCCAACAGCGTCGTGAAATTAGCGAGGATTTCGTTGACATCTTCGGCCGTAATTGGTTTTGAAGCCTGCTTTGCCGCGTTCTGCATCTTCGTCAATTCCAGTTGGCAGGCGCCTCGCTCCGTCTGGGCGGCGCGGATCTTGGCTTTGGTCTGTGCTCGATCATCTTTCGATCCGTGACCGGCCAGATCCCTGAGGTCGTCGATGTGGCAGCCCATCGTGCGGATCTTTTCCTGTCGTTTAGAGATTTCGGCAGCTAGGTCGTGATCGCCTTCGGCGTCCAGTTGCTTCTCGCGGCAAATGATTTCACACAGCAGATCTCTATCGCGATGAAGCAGCTCAGTCAGCTTCAAGCAAACGGCGCGAACGGCCTGCTTGCGATTCACCGCCGATTTGCTTTTGCAGAGGACTGCATTCTTGCACTGCATACCTTTGCCGTGGGCGCCGGTTTGATAGAAACGAACGGGGTTGTCCGGCGTACTACAGTGGGCACAATAGAATAGCTCCGTCGTCAGATCCCATAAATGGTCGTGCTTTCCCTTCTTCGGGCCTCGCGGGCCAAGTTTCAATTTGGCGAGCCGCTGTTGCACTTCGAGGAAAAGCTGGTCGTCGATGATGCGGAGTTCCTCGCACAGAAAGAAATCCCACTGCGACTCCGGTTGATCGACCTGCTTGGTGTAATCCAATTTGCTGCTGAATTGGTTCCGTTTGCGGCCGAACTGCCAGCGGCCCGTGTATTCGACCCGCGAAAGCATGCGACGGTAGGCCTGGTCGGACATTCGACCGATCGTGCTGCGAGGATCGCAGGGACCACCGGCGGCCACCCATCTGCGCCATCCCTCTGTGATGGGCAGTCCGTCGCGAATCCACTCAAAATGTTGCCGTATCAGCGTGGCAACTTCCGGGTCCACCTGCGGCATCGTTCGCGGGCGTCCCAGCTTGGTCGGCGGAGCGCCGGGAACTTCGACCGGTCGATAACCGACCGCCAAGGCCCCGGTGGTCCACTGCTTTTGGAAGAGACCGACAAGTCCCTCGCGACAATGCTCGGCGATCGCCTCAAGGAGCATTTCGTCCATCATGCTGTGGACTTGGACTTTGAGTTTCCAAGCGCGAGCATCTGACGTGTCGATTCCCTGGGACACGGCCACGGCCCTGCCTCCCGACTCAACGATCTCTCGCTCGATGAAGCGAAACGCCTCGTAGCTTTTCCGGGAAAGCCGCGACAAAGTAAAGACAAGAAGCACGGTGGCGACTCCGTCCTGCATGATGTCCGTCATGCGTTGCAATCCGGCACGGCGCAACCGCCGACCGGTGACGGCTCGGTCCACGCAAACGAATTCCGGCGGCAAGTACATCGCATTCTCTGCTGCGAAAGTAGTATTCGCTCGCGCTTGGTCGCCATCGGAGTTCTGCAGTTTCGATGAGAAACGCAGGTACGTCACGGCGATCACTAGGCCACTGCTCAGGGCCCATGCGACGCGATTGTCCAAGGATGCCGTCGGGTCGAATCCGGAAAGATCGATTCCCGCTTTAGCGGCAGTCGTCATCCAGTGTTCATTTACTTGCCGGGCAAGGCCTTTGCCGGGCCCGCCGTCTGTTTCTAACTGATAACTCATGGTTATCCTCCTCTTGATTGCCGTACGGAGCCGCAGCATCACTTGCGAATACCCGGACCAACCGGGCTGCTGCATGCGGCAGAAGATACCCGGTCAAAATACACACCAACGATCGCACGGCGGTCGCACCGTGCAATCCTCTGCAAGAAACTTGAAAATAGCCCGATGGACTTCACGTCCGACGACGCATGTGGTCGGGACTCTCGTTACGCTTGCGTATCGCTTACGTGGTGAGTCGCATCGAACAAAGGCTGATCGCAATGACTGCAATAGATATTTCTTGCCCATTGGATCATGGCGCAAATCGCCCAAGGATTTAGCCGTTCGGCGAACCGGCGACTCTTTACATGTATCAAAGGCACTCATCGATAATTCACTCCTTCACCCGACCGCTACGATTCGAGGGGCAGGCCCTACGGTCAATCAGCTCGCGTCACCTCCAGCTTGCCGGCGAAGATGCTTGCGAATCTGCTCGAGCTTGGCGATCGCTTCGCCCGCGGCTGGCAACAGGACCATCGCTTGGGCTTCCTCGGTGAACCCGGCGGCGTCGATGAAGAGTTCGGCCGTTTTGGCGACGTGGTCCAGGAATCTGCCCAGCCGATCGGGACTGACTTCGCACTTGTCCTCAGTCGAATGCTGTTTCCGCTGCTTGCGGGCTCGCCGGTCGTAGGCCTCCTTGACGGTCATTCCCGCGACGTCTTCTTCCTTCGTGAAGGTTCGGGCGATGGCCCGAGCACGCGAGGCCTTGGTTTTCTCGACGTTTATCGCGTCCAGCAGCCGCGACCACTGGCCGTGGTCAAACGTCTTCCGAAGCAGGTTCAGCGCGAGACCCAGCCGCCAATACTTGACCGCCAGTTTCCGCTCGTCGTCCAGGATCGCGTGGTGTTGGGCCTGGGCGTAGACGCCGAGCTCCTGCGGGGTCCACTCGCTCGTTGGATAGCCGGTCGGGAAATGTTGCGTCGTGCAACTTTTGTCGTTCAGATTCTTGTCATCCATGATTCCACCGTTTGATCGCCCGGGGGCGTGTTTGGAAGATTCCGTCTAACCGACAGATTATCAAACGTCAGTCGCACGGCGATCGCACCGTGCGATTCTTCAGATGCTTACTTGATTTCGAGGCATTTGCGACTTGTGGACGAACAGGCCGATCGGGAACTTGCTCAACAACAAACCATTGACTTCGCCGACCAGAATGGTCATATTAAATAGGGTGACCGGTACGAGGCGGTTCCAGCCGGCCAGTGCGATACGATTATCACAAGGAAGACTGCTATGGCAGAGAAATCACCGGACGAAGTACCAGAGGCCGTGCGCCTGAAAATGTTCGAGGTGGTGGGTCGTGTTCGCAGTGCGCCCGTGATGAAGCTGCTCTGGGAGGACAGACTCACCGATTCCGAACGTCAGCGGCTCGAGGTCAGTATCTCCGACGACCAACGGAAGAAGCTGGGCACTATTGGAATCTGGAGAGAGCTGTATGGCGGATCGGAAGCCCGCGCAGTTCTGGAGATTGCCGAGAGGTGCGACCTGTTGACGCCCGAGGAATGCAAGTCGCTGTCGGGCAAGATCGGCGTCGAAGAGGAAAACCTCCCCGTGGAAGTCCAGAAGGCCCTCGATTCCGCTCAGTTGGTGCTAATCGACCCTCCTCCGTCCGCATATTGGGGCGGTAAGGAGATCGTCTGCAACTGGGAGGGGCAGAACGTTGTTTGGCAGTACTTCTTCAAGCTGGCTAAGGCCGCAAGGCACCAAGGATCGATCAGCGTTCAGGACTTCGGCGACTCCTCGATGAAGAAGAATCTTACCGACTGGAAGTGCCGACTACTAAAGAACGAGGACCTATTCGGCAAGATTGGCGATCTTATTGAGTCGAAGCAAGGGAAGCATCGACTGAAGCTGCCGCGGGAGAAGATCCGCATCTTCGTTCGTGTCTCCGAAGAGGGCCTGCAAGAAGTGCATCACTGAGGCCGGCTGCCTCGGTGGCGATGCCCGGCAGCGACGCTACATCGGTTCTCATCTCCTTCGGCTGCCCCCTGCAGGCTTCTCTGGTCGCCCTCCGACTCCGGCCATCCGCATTGCCTCAATTCTCCCTCGGATGAAATTCTGAAAGAATTGTACCGTGCGATCCTCGTGCGATTGCCCGCTGGTAGGCTTGTTGACAGTCACTTTCCCCAAGACTGGCAACAGGAGTTGTCGCCTGCGTCAGGTTTGCCGCAGGCACAATCGTCACGATGGATCGACTGTTATCCGCCAAAGATGCAGCTGCCATGCTGGGCATTTCGACGGCCAGCCTCTACGATTGGCTTGCCCAGTCGGACGCCGGTACGCTCGTGATCCGTGGCGAACCGGTCACCATCGACTATTTCCAAGGCGGCGCCAAAGGACAGGGCCGCATCCGGATCGAAGCCCAGGAGGTCCAGCGGCTGAAGGAGGCAATGCGGGTTCGGCCACGCCCGGTGCGACATCGCCGGTTGCCCACGCGGACGCATCATTACCCCGGCATCACCGTCGAGTTGGGCGACCCCGGCGACTAACCGAACTCCCCGACGCCGAAGGCTGTTCAGACCTCGTTCCGGTAGCCCTCGCTGATCGCGCCACCCCGCATGCTCCATTACCAATAACCGCAAACAGACCCTAACCACCTGCCATTCACCTTCCGCAGCCGGTTCGGCCATAGGCCGCCACACCCACCAGTAGATCCATATCCTCGAATGGGCCGCCATCCTTTGGCGAATTGAGGCGTTCCGACAGATCGGCCAAGCCGTGGCCCGATCCTCGTTGGCTCCGATCCAAGGACCAAAGCATGACGGTTTAGTGAAGCCTGGGTAGATGGGATGCTTTCATGTCGTGCCCAGCGGCACATGCACTCAGGTCTTGATCGCTCCGGCTTGGTGATTCTGGCAATTTAGGCAAAAACAAAGAAAAATCCGGATTAGGCAAAAAAACTCGTTGACACAAGGATGGCAAGCTGGTAGGTTCACCCACGGTGCTGCGCCTGAGGGGTCTCCCGGGCGCGCGATGCGGGCACACTTTTGGAGAGACAACTATGAGTTTCATAGCCCCACTCTTCGCTTACTTGCGACCTGCTTGCAGCGGTTGCCGTCGACGTATGGATCGCCCGTACTCGATGAATCGCGTGCGTTCTCTCGGTCGCCTTTCTTGGTGTTTCTCGCCCGCTTGTTGCCGTACTTTGCTGAACCTTGTCTTACTGAACTTGCCCAAGTCGTAGGAGGATCTCGCGATGCATTTGCCATTTTGGAACTGGTCAACCACGCTAGGTAGACTAGGTTACACGCGCCGAAAAGGGAGCACGCCTTGGAAGCGGACTAAGGCACGCTCGATGCAGATGGAGCAACTCGAAGCACGACAGATGCTGGCTACGGATCTCGGTGGCGTACAGTTCTGCGACGACCTCGATGCGACGCTGGTGGCGACCGAAGGTAGTTGGGAAACGACGAGTGATCCGGGGGCCCAGGAAGGGGCTCTTCAATATCACGAGGCGGGCACGGGACTGAACACGGCGACTTGGCAATTCGACAATCTCGAGGCGGGTGGGCGCTATGCGGCCTTGGCCAGTTGGGTCGCTCAGAGCGAGGCGGCGACCGATGCACCCTATACGATTCGCGACGGTTCACAGACCGAGGGCACGGCATACGTGAACCAGCAGACGCCTGCGACCGGTTCGGATGCCGATGGGCAGTCGTGGCAGCATTTGGGGATCTTTACGGTCGATAGCGGTTCGCTCGAGGTGGAACTTTCCGACGACGCCGACGGGCGGGTGATCGCCGATGCCGTGATGTTGGTCCCTTTGCTGGACGAGATGACGGCGGGGGTGGCCGACGATAACGATGTGATGTACTCCCAAACGGGCAGCGGTTGGACCCGGCTCACGGACGACGGAGCTTATCACAACACCCATCGATCGCACGAGCCGGGTTCGGGAAACAACGCGGCCACATGGACTATCGACCGCCTGGAGCCGGGCCAACGTTATCAAGTGTTCGCCACGTGGTTGCCGGTGGCAGGTTCCGGGTCAGGTGGCGGGGCCCCGCAGAATCCGCCGACTCCGCCGGATCGGGCATCCAACGCGCCGTATACCATTGCCGACGGCTCGAATACGCTGGGCACGGTGAGAGTCAATCAGCAGATTTCGGCGGACGATACAATCGGGTTTGATCGGAGATGGGAGAGCTTGGGCGTCTATACGATCGACAGCGGTACGCTGAACGTCACCCTCTCCGACGATGCCGACGGTCCGGTCCAGGCGGACGCCGTCTGGGCGATTGCGGTTCCCGAAGTGACTGAGACTCCGGCTGTGATCGACGACGGCGATGCGGCCTACACGCAGACGGGCGACGGTTGGCTGAGCCTGGCCGAACCGGTTGCGTACCAAGGCGATGTGATCACGCACTTGCCCGGCTCGGGCGATGCCACGGCCAAGTGGACCTTCGAGGCCGTCGAGTTGGGTCACAGCTACGAGGTGCTTGCAACCTGGGTGCCGCAAGACTACTGGGCCAACAATGTACCCTATACGATTTCCGACGGAGCAGGCCTTAGCACGACCGTCCGCGTGAATCAACGGTTCGACCCGAACGACGAAAGGTTTGACGGTCACGCCTGGGAAAGTCTGGGTGTTTTCACGGCCGGTAGCGACACGCTTTCGGTTGAACTCTCCGACGACGCCAACGGGCTGGTCGTGGCCGACGCGATTCGCGTCATAGAAGTCGGATCGGTGCGCGGTTTACGTAGCGTCGAGCGGGTCATGCTGGGGATGAACGTCGATCTTTCGGCCGAGTTGGTCGGCCCGGTGGCGGGACTGGTCGATCAGGTGGTGTTCTATCAGGACAGTGACGGCGACGGCGTTCTAGACACTTCGGTCGATAACCAGTTGGGCATCGACAGCTACGGCAACGACGGGTGGTCGTGGACGTTTGCCACCGACGGCCTGATGCAAGGCGATTACACGTTCTTCGCCCAATCGATCGGCGCCGAGGGTCCCATCGACACGGCCACGACCACGGTGGTTGTCAGCGGCGATACGGCCATTCTGGACAACCGCGACATCGGCTATACCGAAGTCGGCTCCGGCTGGGAGCATGGTGCGAACGGCAACGGCCAGTCCTACAAGAACGCTTATCGTCGCGGTAACGCGTCCAACGGCGCGATCAAGTCGCAATGGACCTTTTCCGACCTCACGCCGGGCACGTATCAGGTCTACACGACGCACGTGGCTGCCACGGACCATGCCCAGGGCGTTCCGTTCGATATCTTCGACGGCCCGCCGAGCGGCGGGACGATGAAGCTTTCGACCACGGTCGACCAAACGGTTGCGCCGAGCGACCTCAACTACAACAACCAAGACTGGGTCCTGTTGGGCGAGGTGACCATTGACGGCGACACGCTGAGCGTGGAGGCCGGCCTGGACGACCCGACTGCCGGCTTCCTCGCCGGTGATGCGGTGATGATGAACATGCACAACCCGCCACCGCCGCCACCGCCTCCACCACCGCCACCCGGCGGCGGTGGTGGCGGCAACGGGAGTGTGGTAGGCCGCCACGTCTTCTACAACAATTCCGCCTTCGACGCCTACGGCCAGCCGGACAGCAACGCCATCGCGCCGCCTCCAGCTCCAGGAACTCAGAATCCGGATGTTCCGCATCAGGAGTTGGGTAAGGAGGCGTTGCTGCCGAATCAGACAGCCAGTTTCAAGAACGTGACCAGTTACAGCAGGGGCATCAACGGGATCATGGTCGACATTTCCGGCCTGACGTACCCCCTTTCTCCGACCGATTTTATGTTCAAGTCTGGCACTACCGCGAATCCCAGCATGTGGACGCCTGCCCCAACGCCGACGATAACATTCTCTCAGGGTGCTGGCACCGGGGGTTCCGGCCGGGTGACGCTGACTTGGCCGGATGGCACGTTCGAGAACCAGTGGGTTGAAGTGACCGTGGGCGCTACTCCCTACACGG
>SDBT01018766.1_pt1 | contig 10860 bp, 11 predicted proteins | sample 2277101 | NCBI WGS metagenome assembly SDBT01 (sample SAMN10404973, study PRJNA504765) | marine sediment metagenome | isolation source: marine sediment core GS10_PC15, 103 cmbsf | place: Arctic Ocean: Southern Knipovich Ridge | collected 2010 | reverse complement strand
GTTATGCTTGTTCTCTTGTTTTTTCTGTTCGCCTCCAACGTTACATCAAATCGTTTTCGTAGATAGTCATGACCAGATATAATACCTCCCACCTTTACCTTTTTCTCGATCGGATGGGGTTCCTCCATCCCTTTCGGTACACTGACAAGTTCAGTCCCATAACTGATCATCACCACCAGCATCGCATTAGACTGCTTCATTTCCTGCCCCTTGATTTCTTCTAAATAATTTGGGTCATCATAATTCAGCATCTCCCGACCCATTTTCTCGTCAAACCAGATCGGTGGGTCTGGCCGAGGATGGGCAGTCACAGCCGTCATCAGGGCCAATGGATTAGCCTTTTTTCCACGCAAAACAACGCCGCTTGAAAGTGTAATTAAATCACTCGGCTCTTCCTTGGATTTTTCCAACGCATCCAAAGTTTTCATATCATCTTTATCATTTGCCTTCATTTCTTCCTCTTTTCTTCCTCATATCAGCCCTCCCCCTGCAGGGGGAGGGCCAGGGTGGGGGTTAAGCATTCATCTTCAAGATGATTCCCGCAGTTCCATTATCTGCCAGTCCAGCCCCAAAAGCCGTATTCCCGCTTTCGTTGCAGACCGCCAGGTCTTGGATATAGGTATTATCCGCTGCTAAGCCTTGCTTACCTTCTGGTAGCACAACCCACAGATTTCCAGCCGTGATCGTCCGCAGCACAAATCCTTGGCCGCTGCCACCGGCTGCGATATAACCTTCGCCTTCGCTCACAAACTCGATGTCATAGATTCGGGTGTAATTCCCGGGCAACGTCACCTCGCTCCAGGTCTTTCCAGAGTTTGTGGTCAGCCACAGCTTGCCGCTTCCACCGGCGCCTTCGCCTACAAACCAGGTTTCCTCATCCCACATATTGCATGCGCCCAGGTTCACGCCCACGCTCGGGCCGGTCACTGATTGCCAGATCGATCCGCCGTCAGTCGTATAAGCCATTGCATTGCTGTTACCGACCGTCAGCACATTCTCGCTGTCAAAGGCATGCACATCGTTCAGGTTTTGCGTGGTCAAAACGCCCGCATCCTGCACGATCACACCGGTTTTATAGTTCTTGGCGAAATAAATATATCCGCCGTCTCCTACCACCCATGTATGTCCGGGGTCCGCAGAGCTCATCGCGTTCGGACCCTTTGCCAGAACAAAACCGCTGTCCACCTGGTTCCAGGCATTCGTCCCATCATACAGTAGCTCGATATTCGTCCAGTGAAGCTCATTCGCCGTATTGCTGATCAGCACAAAATCGCCACCGATCACCTCTGCATCCGAGATCACCTCATTACTGAAAAGTGTATCTATCGTCTGTTGATCAAATGTCAATCCGCCATCCTCAGAGAACAGGAGGATCGGTTGTGTTCCAGGCGTTGCGCTTGCTCCGGCCATCGTTGCCAGCACGCGGTCACAGGGCTCCGGGCAGTTCTCGCATTCATTCCCGGTATACACATCCACCGTATAGATCTCGCGCACCGTCACGCTGCTCCCGATCTGTGCCTGCCTCAATCGCATCAGCGTCCAGTAATCATCTGAGGTCATATCAACGATCTGGTTCGCAGGGTTATTCTCATCCTGCCCAAAAGCGCCGAAATTCTCAAAGGAATGGTTGCTCAGTTGTCCATCCGGGAAAAACACCCACTTCTCGCCGCCTTGGGTAAAGTCCTGCGGAGTCCCGCACTTGCCCCGCAGCGCAAAGATATCCACCCGGCATTTTCTATTCGCCCAGCGCATCAATGCATTCAGGTCAGGCGTATCCCGCGTGCTGATCGCTAGCGTCGCCCGCTCCTCAGTGCCCGGCACCGTTCCAATCGAAATGTCCCGGTTAAACGAATTCGGGTCCGGCGCCGAGATCTTCGTCGCCTCCCCGATCGTCTTTGACGGGTCAGTGCTGAACTTACCCAAAGCCAAAAACTCCGGGGTCCGTGTTGGATGAACCCCACCCTCCACATACCACACCCTGGTATTCAGGGCAGTCAATGCATTTTTCTTACCCATGGTCTACTCCTTTTCGTACTTGTAAAAAGTTTCATTCAATTTTTGCACATCGATCGAAAGCGCCTCCTGTAAAGCGCCCATCAATCCATTTTTAGCCTTCACCACATCCTCATAGTTGATAAAACCTCGCACATAAAAGATATTATGCAGCCTCGTCGCAAAAGGCTCCGGCAATTCCAGCTCATCCACCAATCCCTCTGGTGGCCCAATGATCACGACCCCCTCGTCGCTCCCATCGCTGTAAGCCTTATATTTCCGACCAAATTCATCCACATGCTCAACTATCTGCATTATTTCAAAACCTTCACGCCGTTCTGTTGCACGCGCTTCCAGGCATAAATAGCGCCCACCGTCGAACCCAGCCTGTTCATCAAGAGTTCTGGAGTCACGGTCACGGTCGTCCCCTCAAATTCATTCATGCTCACATCCATCCGCCACCTATTAATAAATTCCTGCACATTACTGCACCCGCACACGCTCCGGTCGAGCAGGCTGGCCGCATAAAATGCCACCGGATATTCCCAATATTTCGCCATCTCCACCTTGCTGCGTGTCAGGTTCTTATCCTCAAATCCGCTGTAATACCAGAACCTTGCCTGGTCAGGTCCCCTGCATCCTGCAAACTCAGTTGCGACAAAATTCTCAGCATCGCTATCCCAGCTCCCCGGCGCTGGCACCGTTATCCCGATCCGCTGGTCCCGCAAATGGAAGCACCCCGCCTGTGTCCCAAGTTGGCATGCCACGCAGGTCCCACTCCCACAGCAGCAGTTCAGGCTCGGGCTGTTCTCCCACATAAACTGCACCTGCGTGCTCGGGTCGTTATACACCCGGTAAACATCCACCGTACTTTCATAACTCGTATCCTCTTCAGCATCCAGCGGTTCAGCGTCAAACACATTCATCTTGTTCGCAGCCGAGATCAACCAAACTTTAAAAGTGATGATTACATTTCCACCTGAAAACGATACCTCGATCGGTCTGATTTCCCAGGCCTCTTCCCCATTTTTCGCTGGATAAAAAAGAGCGATCTCGTTTGCATCCGTGATTGTGGTTGCCACCGTTACCGTGCACGTTTCCTGGAACCCGTCAGAATCTACGTCACTCCGCACATAGCTGGCTCCGGCCTCTATCACGCTCTTCGTCTTCACCCCGCCAGAGATCACATGCCCGCGCCTCAGCTCTATGCTGTTTAATAAGCCTCTCTGGTTCAACCCGTTTAAATTATAGACTCCCGGCTGGATCGGCAGAGCATAAGATAGTCTCTCCTCCTTCGTCCATTCCGGCAGCAGGTTATATCCCGCCTCCGCTGCAATTTGAAGCTCTGCCTGTTGGATCGCCATCGCAACATCCTCGTGCCCCACCCTGTCGGCGTGCTGCCAACTATGCTGGAACCAGATCTCTCCGCATACCGTATCCGGTGACAGCGAAGCCGAAATCAGCCCATTAAAATGAAGCGGATGGATTCCAATGATCTCAGACCATCTATCCAGCGGCAGCCATGTTTTCACATCCGATCGGGCCATAAAACCTCACCGCGTCTGTTCACTCCTTCTGCCTTCTTCAGCGCCTTTTTGAACAAAAAAAGGTACTTCTTGTGCCTTGGCGCATATCGGAGCAACCTACGCATCTTCTCTTCCAGCGAGAGCGTCATAAAAGATATCACAACCTTCGTCTCGCAAAATCTGCACACAAAACCATCCGCTGAGATCACCTTGTCAACCGGCCACCTCGTCAAATTCTCAAGGTCAACCATATTCTCCCGAGCGCAGCCTCGGCATCTCCACGGGATCTCCATTTGCCCATTATAGCATTTATTTGCATAAAACATGACATTCGTCACTACTTATATCATTTCAACTTAGGCATTTACCTTCTGATCAATCAAAATCGCCACCGTCGAAAACCCAAACATGATCGCCACCCTAATCGCCATCCATGGCCACGCCATCCAGAACACCACCCAAAAAAACGCCACCCATATCGATGCGCACAACACACAGCTCAACATCTCCCCAAAAAAAGTATGCGGTATTAGAAAAATTTCTCCATCCTCGTCATGCTGTATTAATGCCAATTCACGCAATTCTCTGAATATCCCCCACGGCCCATCCTCGCGCACCAATAGAGACGCTAGGCGCCATGTAGCCAAGCCATAAACAATAAAATCGATTACCCTCATGCCGTTAGAACCTTCCCTAGTGCCGCCTGTGGATCCATATCCTCCACCTTCGCCCCCGTCACCATCTTCCAAAGCGGTATATTATCTCTCCCCACCTGTCCCACCAGGTATTGCGCATCCTTCAAAAAGACTCTTCGTCTCTTTTTATGCTGGTTATTCCCAAACACATATCGCACTCTTGAATCCAGCTTTGATCGGATCGAGAAATTCTGCTCATTTGGTCCAAAATACTCCACCATCACCAGTGATTCTGCGTCCCCTATCTCCACGGCGATTTCCTCAGAGCTCTTGAAATTCCCGGAGGAAGTCATCGCGCTCTGCGCCCTTCCCTTCACGATTGCTTTCTTTCCGCATCCACAGCCCATCATTTCACCATCTTTCCGATATTTTTTCCATTTCACATCCAGGTAATCTGTGATTTCCTTTATTCTAGCATGGTCTTTCTCTCTTTTTGTGCTCGAATATACCCGGTAAACAAATAGAGCCTCATCTATATGATAGGCGCACACTCCCGCATCATGCACCGCGATCTGGTAATCCCAATCCTCCATCCCCACGATCTCGGTATCCCAGCCCCCCTGCGATTCTATCACCTTCTCCACTGCATATCGTGGCACCAGCACCGAAGAGCCCGCATATCGCATATCGATCGCCAGCCGTGATTCATCAAATTCAGGGTATCGGTAGATCTCCAGATTATCACCCTTGTCCTGGATCAGGTCAGAAAATATGATTCCATTATTCTCCTCCCCATAAGCCACCATTCTGTCCAGATACCACGGCAGCCAATAATCATCCGCATCCATCCACACGATGAATCTACTGCCCCTCGCAAATTCATAACCCTTATTCCTCGCCGCTGCTACACCCTTATTCCCATCCATATTCACCACTTTGGCAAATGGCGCCCCCATAATATCCGCTCCCCACGCCTCTCCCGTATCATTCACCACGATACATTCCCAATCCGGGTAGCTTTGCGCCTGGATGCTGTCCAGCGCATCCAGCAAATGCTTTTCATGCATTGGCCCACACGTCACGATTACGCTCACCACCGGGTAGGCATAATCATGCACATACCAGAACTTTGGTATGGTTGGTTTCCCCTGAGCCCCAAAAGGCACCATCGCCGCGTTGGGATGCCCACCCGTGCTCTCTGTCAGCACCTTCCGCGCCTCCCCGGGATCAGATGCGCCCATCCTCCACGGGAACCACGCTGTCCAGTCCGGTTCTTTTCCTTCCTTCGCCCATTCCTCAGCACCCTTGCTATCCTCCCTGTGCCGGTGGAAATAAGTCACTGCCTGCGTGAACTTCTTCGCCACAAAGCCCAGGCTCGTCACTCTGCACCAGAATTCCGCATCCTCGTTCCGCACCATTCTCTGCCTGTAACCACCAGAGCGCTCCAGCACCTCCCTGCGCATCATACAGCAGGACGGGAGCTGGTTCAGGTGCGCCATCTGTGCAAACCAGTTAAATTGCTCCTCGGGCCACCCGGAGCGTTGTGGTGCCCCTCCCTTTCCAATGATTCGACTCCCATCCTCTCTCACCGATTCCAGGTGTCCATACACAATATGCACATCCAGGTCATCTTCCAATGCAGTCGACTCAAGTTCAAGTGCATTATCAGCCAGCCAGTCATCCGCATCCAGATGCCGGATAAACCGACCCTTCGCATTCTCAAACCCTAAATTTCGGGCCCCACACAACCCCAAATTCTCAGGTGGTGCCAGATATCTGATTCTCTTATTATTTTTCCTGAAACTTTCCACGATCAATTTCGTAGACTCTAATAGCCCATCATCCACCACAATGCACTCATAGTCCTTCATCGTTTGCCGCTTAAGCGACGCAAGGCAGTCCGGCAGATATTTATCCAGGTTATAAGCCGTCACGATCACGCTCACCTTCGGCCTCTTCACCTCATAATGATCCTTATAAACCCGCTTCACCAGGTTCGCATACTGTTCAATTCTCTTCTCCCACCCCCAGCGCTTCTTCACGTCTTCCATGCAGTTTTTAGATAACAGCTCCCTATGCACAATACACAACCGGATGCATTCAGCCAGCCCTGCAAAATCTCCCGGGAATGCCAGATACCCCGTCACCCCATTGATGATAATCTCGCTCTGCCCACCCCAATCCCAGCCCGCCACCGGCACACCGGCCGCCATCGCCTCCAGCGTCCCGATTCCAAAGGTCTCCCGCGCTGTGCATAAATATACCCCGGCATTCGAGATCACATTCTTCATCGCAGAATAAGGCATCGCGCTGTTTTTCGGCCCTCTTTCTAGCAATTCAACATTAGCAGTTTCACTGCCGATCGTCGTCCTGAATTTCACCTCTGGTAACAAAGCCGCCACCCGCTGCATATCATTCGGGTCGCTCACATAATCAGCCCTGGCCTTATTCCACAGTACATACCCCTCATTCTTCCCCGGCTTAAAATCATCCATATCCACCCCGTGATAGATCACCTCTGGGTAGAACAACCCTCCCCGCCGGATTGCCTTCGCCACCCACTCGGAGGGAGCCGTAAGTGCCACCGCAGATTGCATCGCTTTTACCAGGCGCGCATTTACATCCAGGAACCCCTCCCCCCAATCCTGCCTGCTCCAATACAGGCCGTGGTTTATATTGATGATCGGCTTTGTCCCATCCCGCGTCGGCATTGCCCCATGCGCGATGATGATATCCGCCTCCTTCACATTCCGCGTATGCTCGATCCCAAACTGCGGGAAATACTTCAGCATCCCCTCAGAAACACGCCGGATCCCACCCGTCTCGCTGCTCCCTATAAAATCAGGGTCAATATGAACTTTAATCGTCATTAAATAACTCCGGGTACAGGGAATACATTTGATCCTCGCATATTGCATAAAACCGTGATTCTTTCACATTTTTACCAATTGCAGGTTTTCTTGATTCATAATCCTTATCACTGATAATTTTCAATACGCTTTCAATTGTATTTATGTCTGCGTGTAGGTCTGAAATATTGATAATGCCAAGATTATCAAAAAATCTACCAATCCCAGGACAGCCCCAATAAATTGGTATTGTCCCCACGCTCAAACAATCGATCAATTTTTCAGTAAAATAACTCTCCCATTGCTCACTCTCAACAATAATTGAATATCGATAAGGAGCCAATGCTTCAAATTTATTCGGGATTCCTTTGAATACATCGATTTTATCTCCAAATCTCTCCACGACCTCATGCCGTAGATTATGCCCCGGCATCGTATCCTTTTCAGAAAGAAGGATTGAAACATTCTTTGTCTTCTTATGCATCCCGTGTTTATTAAAATCGATCCACGAACCTCCATATGGATACCATTTATCCACTGGGTTCCCAAAATTACTATGCGTTAAAATAGCGTCAAATTCATTTCGTCTTTCAAAAGCGATCTCGTAATTCTCTATATGCAGACTTGGCGGCTCCAGTAGCCACGCCACCTGTCCCCTCCCCCGCGCATGCTTGATATCCCCATCCGTCACAAATCTGGCTTTGTTCGCATCCGCATATTTCCACTCAAAATGCGTTGGCCCCACCCCGATATTATCCCCGCCTATCGAAGCGGACCTCGTATGATCCAAAAACGTATGATCGCATAGCGTTACTATTTTTTTGCCCATCGCGCCCTCATCTTCCCTATCTGTATCTCAGAATAAAAATGCCGTACATATAAATGTCCATACATCAGATCCAAATATTCATCTGAAAAACTTACCCAATCTAAAAATTCAGCATAAAGTTTCCCGTAACTCCGTGTATCTTCTGTTTTTGCTCGATGCAAACTTTGTGGCTCCTCACCAAATAATGACCACAATGCTCCTGGAAGCATCTCTGTTATCTGTTCAGTCTGAATTAATAAATATCTATGATTAATAATTTTCCAGCCATTATCTTTGATGAATGGATGCTCATATACGTCGATCCCAAATAATGGGCTGAAAACCTCGCCAAACCAGAATAAAGGAGCAGCATAATCTATTAATGAAACCATCTCACTAAATATATCTTCGTTTCTGTAACCTTCAACCTGAAACCTTTCTCCCTCCCTCTCAAACAAATAAGATATATTCCTCGCAATCGGATCCCGCACCGGCGTGATCACCGCCTCATACTTGCTCGTAGGCGTGATCACATCCAGGTTATCAACAGATCCCCGCTCCGGCACTCGTCCAATTTGCCGCAACGCCTCCATCACCGTCGAGGAACCCACCTTGTGCATCGTAAACACAAGTGCCAGGTTATCCATAATATTTCTCATTCGCATTGAACCATTCCCCTGTTGGTTCGGATAATCCATAAAATTCAAACAGCCACCTTCTGTATCCCGGGTTATCTACAAAAGCCTCATAGCTCACCACGATCGCAGCCGGTAAAATACCCACTATCTGCACCATCGCCTTCCTGTATTCGTCCCATACCTGCACATAAGTTCTTTCCGGATCCCTTCCCAGCACAGAAAGCCTGGATGCATTCACATCCCTGAAGATCACCAGAAAAACGATTCTATACCCGGCGCGGATATAAGGGATAAATAAATCCTTCGGATTAATGAACTTCCCCGCACATGGCACACTCATCCTCGCCACAACCTTTTCAGGGGAATTAACGTGAATAGTAGATTCATTCAGCCTGTCATCGTAGATACATCCAGCCGAGACAAACGCCTCCGCCAGCATATACGTCCCACTCCCCTCCGGCCCAATAATTATAAATGCAGTCTTCATCAAATTCTTCCTTGTGATTCTTCGTGCTCTTTGTGGTAAATGCTCTTAATTTCAATCGTCCTTCTCAACCCCTCCTCCAGACTCACCGTCGCCTTCCAGTTCAGCCCCTCCCATGCCGCCCTCACATTCATCCGCACATTCATCCGGCTGTCCTGGCGCGCCTTGTCGTGCTCCCAGGCATACTTCGCCACCCCATACATCTTCGCCACCATCCTGGCGATCTCGTTCACAGAATAACTCTTCCCGCTGGCGATATTATAGATTCCCGCCTTCCCCGTCATCGCAGCTTTCACGGCATAAACCACATCCTCCACAAAAACAAAATCCCGTTTCTGCTTCCCATCCCCAAAGATATAGAATTTATCGCCCTTCTCAAAATGATTGATCATCCTCGCGATCACCTGGTTCTCCCCGATCGGCACCTGTCTCGGTCCATACACATTCCCAAACCGCAGCACCGTGCAATCCACAGGTGAGATTCGAACATAATTCTCAGCCGTCAGCTTCGAAATCCCATATTCATTATCCGGGTTCAGCGGATTGCCTTCCTTCACCGCTTGCAAATAATTCTTATCCCCATACACCGCACTCGTTGAGGAGATCACAAACCGCTTCACCTTATATTTCTCGGCCATCCTCAACAGATTCAACGTCCCGATTCCATTTACCTGCAGATCAAGCAATGGATTATCCTTCGCCGTCGTAATCGCCGCCTGCGCCGCCAGGTGGATCACAAAATCAGGCTTGAATTTCACAAAAATCGCCGCCAGGTTCGGCATCGTTGATATATCGTGATCTACCACATGGATATTCCCACAGGTTAGCAAATGCTCAATATTCTGCATCCTCCCCGTACTGAAATTATCCAGCACCAAAATATCGTGCTTTTGATGGTCCAGCATATCCACCACATGGCTCCCAATAAACCCCGCCCCTCCCGTCACAAGGATTTTACTCATCGTGTATTCCCTCCCCAAAGATCATTTCTTTATAATGAGTATCCGACCACTTATGTTGTCTATCCAGATAGACAGTTTTTAATTTCAACCCGCCTCTGGATGTTTTATCTTTATGATCTCCCCCAACAAATCTGGAATCATAATCCCTTGAATTTAGATGACTTGTCAACTCATCCTCTGTTTTATAAACCAAAACATCATCGATTCCACTCATTGCCAGCAATATTTCTTTTCTGGTTTCGATCTTAAAAGCCCTTCCTGGCTTGTCATGCAGTAAAATAGTCAGGTGATGGCATCTCTCTTTCGCCAGCGCGAACATCCGCACATATCCAACATGCATCACATCAAACGCACCCGCGATCACACCGCGCTGATATTCCTTCCACCCAAAAGGCTTTATTCTTATTGTCATAAGAGGATTATTTTCCATAAGTCTTGAATTGAGATCATCATTAAAGAAAAACATCTCTACCAGTCTGGTTTTCATTAATTCAGCGGCAAAAAAGTTGGAAGAATGAATAACAAAATCAGGAAATTGCCTTCTCTTTGGCCAGCTCGTCTTCTCAAGATACCGGATCACTTCCATCCCGCAAAACTCACTATCGGGGTCAACAAATTCTTTCCCGCCCAGATCATGGTCAAGGCTCACAATATCCCAATCATGGAAAGATAACTCCCTTAAGCAATCTCGCACAGTTGTTACTATCTTCACATCATCCCCATACGATTCTTTTGCCGCAATAATTCTATCCGGGTTATCATCCAAAAACAAAATTCTCATTTTCTTCCTCTTATTTGTAGTAATACATTCATCCAATCCAGGCATAATTATTTCTTTGTGCTCCTTTGTGTCCTTTGTGTTTAAATCACTTAAATCACTCACAAATCACTTTACTCCCCTCCCTCTCGATCTCAAAATCAATCCTCCTCAACCCCGTCGCCTCCTCAAGGTCTGGGCCAATCCCC
>SDBT01018765.1_pt1 | contig 10861 bp, 12 predicted proteins | sample 2277101 | NCBI WGS metagenome assembly SDBT01 (sample SAMN10404973, study PRJNA504765) | marine sediment metagenome | isolation source: marine sediment core GS10_PC15, 103 cmbsf | place: Arctic Ocean: Southern Knipovich Ridge | collected 2010 | reverse complement strand
CGGCTCAGAGGGGTAGGTGGTACTGGCGCTGCAGGTTTCGAAGTCGCAGCTCCGCTCCGAGCGCAGGGCCAATGCTCCGGAGGGGCAGGCTTCGGCCGCACGGCGGGCGGCTTGCTTGAGTCCTTTCTACCTGATATGCCCTAGAAGGGATCGCGGGTCACGACACCTTGTCAAAGTGCCTCGCGATCAGCATCTTGATCAGCGACTGGCGGGGCACCCCGAGCCGCGACGCCTCGCGATCCAGGGACTCGATCATCCACATGGGGAAATCGACGTTGACCCGTTTCTGCTCATGGCCGGGCCGCCTCGCCTTCGACAGGTCGAGGTACTTCGAAATGTCCTCGCCAGCATCGAACTTTTTGTCGAATTCCTTAGATTTCATACAACTCGATCTCCTCTTGCCGCGATCGGCGTACCGAGATGATGCGAATGCGATGCTCACGATACGTGATCACTCCGGACCAATGGTTTTCGTCAATCCTTCCAACCACCAGGAACCGAGACTCGTCGGTTGTGCGGGCGGGAACCACGATCAAATCCATGTCGTCCCACAATGCCTGGGCCTCGACGAAATCGATGCCGTGTTTCCTCTTGTTCGAGCGGCTCTTCTGCGGATCAAACTCGAACTCCATGGTATATAATTTATACCTTAAATATACAGTTGTCGACTCAGCCGCGGGCTGCCTGGCGAGGTGAGCTCAGCTAGAACTCGTTTCTCCCTCCGTTGCTGCATTGTTGCGGGCAATATCAATGAGCATACGGAGCGTCCGGTTGACTGCATCCGAGTTGCGAAAGACGGCTGCAACATCACGTTCAAGGAGGATTACATTCGAACCCTCGTGGTAGCGGTCGTAGTATTTCCCGCGAATATACTTCTCAAGGTTCGATGCGGCCTTCCTTCGGTCCCACTCGAACTGCATTAGAATCAGTTTAGCACGTAGCTGGAGAACTACAGAGCTCGTAGGGTTAAAACTCCTCTCTTCCACGGGTGCCGTATGCGAGTGCCGACTCAGTTCTCAACGGGAACGAGGCGTTTCAGCTCATCGAACCAAGATTCTGGCGGGCCGAGTTTTGGCACAGGCCGGGGTCTCCGATTGGAGCACTTCTTGCGATCAAATATCGAACGGTTCAGAGGGGTAAGTGGTATTGGCGCTGCAAGTTTCGAGGTCGCAGCTCCGCTCCGAGCGCAGGGCCAATGCTCCGGTGGGGCAGGCCTCGGCCGCACGGCGGGCGGCTTGCTTGAGTCCTTCTGAAAGCGGCTGGCCGAAGGGGACGGCCATGGAGACGTTGAATCCCCGGCCGATGGTTGCCACTCCCAGCTTCTCTCCCTCCTCGGCGGCGATGCGAACGCAGGCGTCGCACAGGATGCACTTGCCGGGTTCATAGACGATTTCGGGGTGGGTCACGTCTCTGGAGAACCGGCGCCGCTCACCGGCAAAGCGATAGGGATCGGCCTGGTAGTCGGTGGCGTAACGTCTCACCAGGCAGCCGTCGGCTTTCCGGCAGCCACAAGTCAAACAGCGACGCGACTCGGCGGCCGCTTCCGTCTCGGAGAGACCGGAGATGACTTCGTCAAAGCTCTTAAGCCTCCGGTCCGGGTCGATGGTGCTCGGGCGGAGGCGGGGGCTATTTTCGATTTCTCTGAAATAAGCTGCGAGCTCGTCCTCATTGACGGCGCGCATCTCGACATTCGTCATCTCTTCTGGACCGGTGACCGTTTGGCCGGTCATGTATTGGTCGATGGAAACGGCCGCGATCCGTCCCGCAGCGACCGCCCGGACCGCGAGATCGGCGCCCAGGACGCCGTCTCCACCTGCAAAGACGCCGGGGATATGGGTGGCTGCGGTTTTTAAATCGGCGGCGATGCCCCAGGAGGTGACCTCCAGGCCTTCTTTCTCGGCGAGCGATCGGTTCACCCACTGGCCGATGGCGGCCACTACCGTGGTGCACTCGATGTGGAATTCGCTTCCCGCCTCCGGCACCGGCCGGCGCCGACCCGATTCATCCGGTTCGCCGAGCGTCATGCGCTGGCAAGTGAGATCGAGCCGCCCGGCAGCGGTTTTCTCGAGGTGTATCGGAGCCACCAAATAGTCGATCTCGACCCCTTCATGCTCGGCGGCTTCGACTTCCTCCATCAAGCAGGGCATTTCATTGCGAGTCCGGCGATAGATGACCTTCACGCTGGCGGCGCCAAGGCGGACGGCACTGCGGGCGGCGTCCATGGCGGTATTGCCCCCGCCAACGACAATGACGTTATCGCCGAGATCGGGCGGTTCGTCTTTCGCAACTTGTTCGAGGAATTGGATGCCGGAGAGGGCGAGGTGATCGCCTTTACAGCTCAGTTTTTGCGAGCCTTGAGCGCCGATTCCGAGGAAAACCGCGTCGTAGGACTGACGGAGCTTCTCGAGCGTGAAATCCTCTCCCCATCGCGAGCTCATTTGAAACTGGGCGCCGAGGCGCCGAATGGTTTCAATTTCAGTGTCGAGGGCATCTTTGGGCAGGCGGTAGGCCGGGATACCGTAACGCAACATGCCACCGGGCAGGGGGTGAGCGTCGAAAAGCATACACTCATGCCCTTTCTGGAGCAGGTAAAAAGCAGCCGCCAGGCCGGCGGGTCCGGCACCGACGATGGCGACCGATTTGCCGCTAAGCTTGGCGCGGGGTGGCAAGTAAGGACGGGCTGTATCTCCATCCCAATCGGCGACGTAGCGGTGCAGGCCGGCAATCGCCAGTCCCTCGTCATGATCACATCGGCGGCATCCCTGTTCGCACAGGCGTGGACAAATGCGTCCCAGGGAGCCGGGTAATGCCAGCTGGTCGAGGATGACCTCCATCGACTGGCGCATCTTTCCGGAAGCGATCTCATAGACGAACCCCGAGATATCGAGACCTGCCGGACAACGGGCGCGGCAGGGAGCGACGCAATCCCCGGCGTGATCGGAGAGGAGCAGCTCCAGGGCCATCTTCCGGGCCGCCCGCAGGTCCTCGCTGTCGGTGGCGACCACCATACCGTCCGAGACCGGGAGCGCGCAGGCGGGTAAGAGATGCCGCCGCCCTTCAACTGCCACCGCGCAGAGGAAACAGGACGAAGCCGGTTCGAGCCCTTCCACGTAGCAGAGCGTGGGAATGTGGATGCCGAGACGCCGCGCCGCATCGAGGATGGTCGTACCCGCCTCTACCGTGAGGGGCCGACCGTCGATAGTAAGTGTTATCACTTAAACCACCTCGACGGCGTCGTCCTGGCAGACTTCCTCGCACATTCCACAACGGGTGCAAAGCGCGTCGTCAATCTCGTGTTTTTCGTAAGGCCGGTAAGCGATGGCATCGACCGGACAGGCCTGGGCGCAAAGGGTGCAGCCGATGCAGGCGTCGGTCACCCGGTACTCAATCAGCGACGAGCAGCGACCGGCGGGACAGCGCCTGTCGTGGAGATGGATCTCGAACTCGTCGCGAAAGTACTTCAGTCCGGTCAGGACCGGATTGGGAGCGGTTTGCCCGAGGCCACAGAGGCTGGTGCGTTGCACTCGGTCGGCCAACTCCTCGAGGTGGTCGAGGTCGTCACTGCGCCCGGCACCTTCACAAAGCCGATCGAGGATCTCCAGCATGCGCTTGGTGCCGATGCGACAAAAGGTGCACTTGCCACACGACTCCTGCTGCATGAAGTTGAGAAAGTAACGGGAAATGTCCACCATGCAGTCGCGGTCGTCGAGAACCACCAAGCCGCCGGAGCCCATGATGGCGCCGGTCTCCACGAGGGCTTCGTAGTCGATCGGTGTATCGGCGAGCCGGGCGGGAATGCATCCTCCGGAAGGTCCACCAATCTGTACCGCTTTGAAGTGACGAGAATTCTTGATGCCGCCACCGATCTCTTCCACGACCTCGCGAATGGTGATACCCATCGGTACTTCAATCAAACCGCCGCGGTTCACTTTTCCGGCGAGGGCGAAGACTTTGGTACCTTTGCTCGTCTCGGTCCCCATGGCGGCAAAAGCTTCCGGGCCATGCCGTAAGATCCAGGGCAGCGAGGCCAACGTTTCGACGTTGTTGACGGTGGTCGGCCGGCCGTGGAGTCCTTGTTCCACCGGAAAAGGCGGCCGCAGACGCGGCACGCCGCGTTGGCCTTCTAGAGAAGCGATCAAGGCCGTCTCTTCGCCACAAACGAATGCCCCGGCGCCTTCTCGGACCTCGAGATGGAAGTCGAAATCGCTGCCCAGTATGTGCTCGCCGAGCAAGCCCTGCTCTTCCGCCTGTCGGATGGCGTGGCGCACATGTCGCACCGCCAGGGGATATTCGGCGCGAATATAGAGGTACCCCTGCTGGGCGCCGGTGGCGTAGCCTGCAAGGGTGAGTCCTTCCAGCACCCGATGGGGATCGGACTCGAGAACGAGTCGATCCATGAAGGCACCGGGATCCCCTTCATCGCCGTTACAAATGACGTATTTTGGGGCGGGCTGCTGCCTGGCGATCGACCATTTTAAGCCGGTGGGAAAGCCGGCGCCGCCGCGGCCGCGCAGTCCCGAATCGGTGACCGAGCCAATGACGGTGTCGGGAGGAATCTCTTTGAGGCATTGCGCCAGAGTTTGATACCCACCCCTAGCCCGATAGTCGTCGAGACGAAGCGGATCGATCTCACCACAGTTCTCGAGAACGATTCGCTTTTGTTTGCCAAGGTAGGCGGCAACAGGTCCGCTGTGAATATCAAGTGCACGATCCTCCAATGGAGAGTCACCATTCGAAGAGAACGGTTGGGCCAGGTTGCCGGCGGTCCAACGAGCCCGGGTCAACCAGTTTTTTGGCTGGAGGTGTCTCCTGACGATTTTAGGTGCAGATTCCGCGGAGACTTTGCCATAGAGAAAGCGACCGGCTTGGTCATCGACCACCTCCACCAGGGGCTCTTGATGACACATGCCGTTGCAGCCCACCGCCTTCACCAGACCTCCGGCGCCGGCTTGTCGCGCCGAGTCTTCGAGCGCCGCCCGGACCGCTGCGGCACCACTGGCGACGCCGCAGGAGCCGACCCCGACGCGGATCTCGGTGCCACTCATGAAGAGGGTTCCGGCTCCACCGCATGGAGCGATTCGCAGGCGGTTGCCGGCGTGAGCCTGCCCACCGTTTGATCGTCGATCATCAAAACCGGTGCCAAACTGCAACATCCAAGGCAGGCAACGTTGTCCAGAGTAAACAAGCGCCGCGGGTCGGTATCGGAGTCGGCCGGCACGGCGAGGTAGCGGCGAATCTCTTCGGTGATTTGCTGGACCCCCGATACGTGGCAAGCCGTCCCGTGGCAGATCTTGACGATGTGCTTTCCAACCGGAGAACGCCGGAACTGCGCATAAAAGCTCGAGGTTCCTGCGATCTGTGCCGGGGTGATCTCGGTTAGCTCACAAACTTTCTGCAAGGCCTCGTCCGGTAGGTAGCCGCAGTGAGACTGGATGGCCCGAAGAATGGGAATGGCTGCCTCACGGCTGCGGCCGTCCCCGGCAACAATGCTCTCCACAAAGGCCAAATCGATCTCAGGCTCTGCCGTCGCCTCCCTCGGGCTTGAAGTGGCGGCGAGGGCGGTTGCCTTGGCTGCCGTGGCAGGAATGGCCTTGAGCGCGACCAGCTTGTCCATCGGAAGGACCGGCTCCTCGCGCAATTCGTTGAGCCATTTCATACAGCTCACAAAGGCCGCCACAGCAATGAGCAGAACCCAGCCTATCGTTTGATTCACCGAATCGCGTGTCAGGGCCACGGCGGTTTGGCGTTCGCGCTCTGCCGTCAAGACTACGGAGGCCGCGGCGTCGGTTTTGACCTCCTCCTCCAACGCTTTTTCTCGGGCATCGTCGATGGGGGCTACCTTTGTCGATTGGGCCCAATCCCAGACCAGCAAGGCGGTGCAGGCCACCATCACCACCAGCGCCGAGATCCCGATCACCCGGGCGATGGATTTCTGTTTGTGCTGCTTCACACCGCCACCTTGATGTCAGCATCCACGCGGTGGCGGGGACAGGCGTTGTAGCAGCGGGCGCAAAAGAGACAGGAAGAGCGGACGGCACGCATCTTCTCGATGGCCCCGTAAGGACAGGCTTCGCTGCACAAACCGCAATCGAGCTCTTTATCGGGCGTAATGGTTACACCCCGCCAGGACAAACGCGACAGAATCGACAGCAGGGCGCCGTAGGGGCAAAGGTAGCGGCAGTACGGCCGGCCCACCCATATGCCCAGCAGCAAAAAGCCGCCGCCGATCATCAACATGTGCGCCGGTCCGTCGCCACGGAAAAAGCCCACGAACGGGTCGAAACGGCACACGATGAAGTCGCGGCCCACTTCGGGAAGAAGGGCAAACAATATGGCGAGGGTGAGGTAGATGTACTTCAGCGAGCCAAGCACCCGGTCGACGGGGCGCGGTACCTGGACCGGTTTGAGCAGCACCAGCTCCTGGATGGCTCCCAGGGGGCAAACACCTCCACAAAAAACCCGTCCGAAGAAAAGCGCCAGCACCAGCGGCAAAGTGAAAAACGCAATCACGCTGTAAGAAACGATGTAGGAGGAATCGGTGAGAGCCACGGTGACGTTTTGAATGGCGCCGATGGAACAAACGCAACCTTCGCGGTAGAAACCGAAGTAGGCCAGGCAGCCAATCGTCAGCGGCACCAGCCATCTGCGGTTGCGGCGGGCGAGAACGATCCACGCACTGAGGCCCAAAGCGACCACCAGAAGAACCGTGTCCAGGGTTTCCCACCAAAACGATCGCGGGTGAGGCCGCTGTACGGGCGGCAGCAGGTAGCCTCCGCCGATGTCTTCTTCGCTGGGAGCCACATCGACCGGACGCTCGTAAAACTGCTCGTACTGTTGAGCCGCGGCGGAAGCGAAAGGTGCCAGGCATACGAAAACAAGCACCATCGCAAGGTGACGCCGGGTGTTCACGGCGACGCTAGGGCTCGGTCGGCGTGTCCTGGAAGTAGGCTTCATCGGGGCAGCTGATGGCTATGGCGCAGCGATTGCAGTCGACGCAGAGGTTGTGGCGCACCTCGAGGAGGATCGATCCGAGACCGGCGGGCTCCTTGCACCCCATGACGCATCTGCCGCAACCGTTGCACTTGACCTCGTCGATGATGTACTCGTAGAAGTTGTTGGCGGGATCTTCCGGATCGACCTCGCCGATGGGCTTTCGCTCGATGGCGTCCGTGGGACAGAGCTTCTGGCTGGGCAAGCCTTCCTCGTCCACCGCGCTGGTGATGTCGAAGTAAGCCGGGCAAATGTAGCACCGGCCGCACTTGGAGTAGTCGTTGACGGCGCGAACCGCGGAAAGGGTCAAGACACACTCCGACGAGCAGAGCTCACAAACGTCCACGCCGGTGGCACCGAGACGGCTGTTGACGCACAGGATGGAGTTCACTTGCCAGGCATAGACTTTTCTCGTCTTGTGGGCGAGAAACACCGCAGTACCACCCAATCCGGCAAGCGTCGCCCCGCGCGCCGCCGTGCCGAGGAATTCTCGTCTCGTGGTTTTCTTCTTCATGGCCGGCCACCTTCCCCGCCGGGCGACGGCTCATCAGCCTCGGGCACGAATACGTTGATGTGTAGATGGACGGTGTCGGCGACGTAAACCCGGCCTTTGGAGTCCACCGCCAGATCCATGTTCTTACAGTTGGGGTCGAAGACGTCGTTGGCGATGACCGCGAGTAGCTCACCCTCGGCGTTGTAAACCTTGGCGCGTGAAGGGGCTTTTTCGGTGACGTAGACCCGACCTCGTTCGGCGACCGTCAAGTTGGTCGGATTGCAGCAGCCGGGGAAGCCCTGTGGGTCTCGTCCGTCGAATCTGCCGAAATGTCCCAGCAACTCGCCCTCCGGCGTGTATCGCTCGACCCGGTGTTTGCCGGGATTGGCGGCGTGGATGATCCCCTGGTTGTCTACCGAAAAATCCACCGTTCCGTTGGGAATGATGAAACCTTTCCTTCGGTTGTCTTTGCCGATGTTGTTGACGAATTCCCCATCCCGGTCGAAACGGCGAATGCAACGGTCGCGGGAATCGGCAACCAGCAAGTGATCCGGAAGGTGACCGATGGCGGTTACGCGTCCAAACCGTTCGGGATCGCTCCAGGTGTCGACGAGCTCACCCGATCGATCGTAAATCTCCATCTGGCCTTCCTGGCCGACGTAAACCTTACCGTCTGCCGCAGTTGCCACGCTGAAACCAGGCCGATTCGTGATCCAGTGGCTGGCAAGCGCACCCTCGGAATCGAAGACTTTAACCGCGGAATCCCCTACTGCGTAGACCCGATCTTCGCTATCCACGGTGACCCCGCGCAGTGTGGCGGTAAACTGGTGTGGCTCCGCGCCTTTGCCGCTAAAAACGCTTTCTTGCCGGTACTTCATCTCACTTGTTCCTCAGGGCCCTCAGGGCCCTCCCGTGGAAGTCTTACCGACCTGTATGCAGACCATCTTCTGCAGGTCACGCAGAACGAGTTTTCCATTCGAGAGAGCCATGGGGCCCCAGACGTCGTGGCCACTCAAGACTTGAGCGCTTGCCAGCTCTCGATACTCGGTGAGGTTGGCCTCGAGCAGGCGCAACCTGCCGGTCTTGCCTTCGAGGATGAAGAACATGCCGTCGGCGAGCAGGTAACTACCTAGGCCGAACGCTGCTTGTCCTCGACTCTCCCACACCGTTTCACCGTCCTTGTTGAGGCAAGTAAAAAGCCCGCGGCGCTTCCTTCCCACTGCGAAGAGGTGGTCCTTGAAAACGATCGGGGTGTGAACTTCGGAATTCCACTCCGCCGAGGTCATCTCGTACATCTTCTCGGCTTTGAATCCGTCACCTTCACGCACTACTCGGAACATGGCGGTTCCGGCATCGTAGCCGGAGGTGAGAAAAACGTATTCGCTGTCGACCGCCAGCGGTGACGGGGCGACGGCCACGTTGAGCTTGAAAGCACCCGACCACAAGAGCCTTCCATCGTCGGCGGCGATGCCGTGCAGGCCTTTGAGGGTGGTGTACAGGTACTGCTTGACGCCTCCCAGATTCGCCGGCATGGGGGAGGCGTGAGTCATCGGCTGTTTTTCAGGATTCGGGGTGCGCCAAATCTCGTTACCGGTAGCCTTGTCGAGAGCAAGGAGAAGGGCGTCGCCGCCGGTGGCAATAATGATCCGGTCAGACTCCATCAGTGGGTTTTGACCGTTGTACCAAGGCGGGATCTTGGCCTTGTACTCTTGCACCAGATTCTTCCTCCAGAGCTCCTCGCCGGTCTTGGCGTCGAGGCAGTGGAAGACCGCCTTGGGGTCGATGGAGAAAACGTACTTGCCATCCACCGCCGGCACCGTCCGGGTGATGGCGTGGTTGGGGCGAATTCTTCGATTCTCCTTGAATCGCCACAGCTCTTTACCGTCGTCGAGGGTAAGCGCACGGACCATCCAATCACTTGCCTCGCGGTCGTAGTCGTTGAAATAAACGATGCCGCTGTGGATGGCCGCAGACGCGTAGCCCGGACCCACTTCCACCGACCAGAGGACCTCGGGGCCATCCGCGGGCCACTGGCGCATGAGGCCCGTTTCCTTCGAGATTCCGTCGCGGTTCGGGCCGCGGAATTGGGGCCAGTCCGCCGCCTGGGCGGTGGCTGCCGCCGAAATAGCGGCGCAAAGAATCGATAGGAGAAAAAGCCGCTGTAGGGGCATTTGCTTCATTTTCTTGGGCAACTGGTAACAGAACCTGCGCATAGTCTCCTCATTATATCGTGATAGGGGCTCGGTTTGGAGCCCGAGAGGGCCCAGGGGCCCAGGGGTTTTAAAAAATGCTCCGTTGAAGCGTGATTCCGGAGGTAAGTCTACTCTGTCCGGCGCTGTTAGGGCCTCGATGCAGTAGACATCGCGGACGACGTCGCTTGGATTTATTACGGGACTGGCGCACTCTCCATCCAAAAATGAACCATGCTCCGTGCGAGAGGGCGGTGAGCGATTCAGCTATGGGCTCGGCTGGATGGCGGCTTCAAAAAGCTCCGTCAAACGCTCCTTGTCAAGTCTACTGCCGGCAACGTCTAAAGTGATCTGTTCGAGCTCGTCAACCGTTAATGCCAACCCATGGCCGTTTACATCGAGAAACACGAGGGCGGCGCCAACAGCAGTTCGCTTGTTGCCATCGCCGAATCCATGGTTGGAGCAGAGGTGAAACCAATAGGCAGCAGCCATGGACGGCACTGAGGGGTGGATGTATTCCCCCGCAAACGACTGCTGCGGCATCATGACGGCCGAATCGATCAGTCCCAAATCTCGGATCGTAGGATCGCCACCGTACCTTTCTATCATTTTTTGGTGGATCGCCAAGACCTCTTCAATGGTGAGGAAGAGGACTTCCTCCATCATGCAAGTCTCCGGAACAAGTCATCATACTTGTCCAAAACGCGATCCAAGGATTCCCGAAGCTTGTCTTCTGGAATACGGGGATTGACCGGTGTGATGACTAACTGCTGGCCGTGGAGGGTCATCTGGACTTCCCCCGCTTCCGAAAGCCCCATCTGAGCCAAAGTCTGTTTGTCGATGACCAGAGCTTGGCTGTTGCCGAGTTTGGTGAGTTTTTTGATCGTCATGGCGTAACCTCTCTTTAGCGTACTAACGATGTTAGTACGCACACCGTTTCAAGTCAATCGTTTTCCCGCTACCGGCGCAGGGCGTTTACGGGCAGTTCATTTACGTTCACCCGGGAGGAAACTGGTCATCGTCAAGCTCAGCCACTGGCCGGAGGCATGGGTCGACAAACTGGAGATAGGCGCTTTACGGCGCCTGAACGACAATTTATTGTCGCTAAAGCGCCAAGCGGTCAGCAATCAGCACTCAGCGGTCAGCTCAAGATTGTGTTTCTCAGCGCTTACGCGCTTCGGGTGAGAAT
>SDBT01018764.1_pt1 | contig 10861 bp, 21 predicted proteins | sample 2277101 | NCBI WGS metagenome assembly SDBT01 (sample SAMN10404973, study PRJNA504765) | marine sediment metagenome | isolation source: marine sediment core GS10_PC15, 103 cmbsf | place: Arctic Ocean: Southern Knipovich Ridge | collected 2010 | reverse complement strand
GAGAGCTTCCTTCCCCTCCCAGGTGCCGAGGGTCAGGCGGGTTTGCAACCGATCCTGGCTCTCGGCCGGGAGAAGGGATATACGGCGTTGGCTAAGACTTATTGCAATGTTCTGTTTGCTGCGGAGGAGTATTTGGGATGAGGAAAGAACTGATAGAAATAGTTAATGATCAGGCGGGTCGCTGGACGCTACCATGCGAAGAAGATATGATTTGCACGCCGGAGGCGTATAATCGCCATATCGTGGCACCGATGGCATGGCCATTCAATCCTCTCTCGTGGTTGCGCTTGGCGGGTTGGGTTGTGCGTGGCATCGGTGGTGTTGCCAACTGGCTGTCCATAAGTCCCGCAAGGTACGAGGAAGCGGGATCCGAAGGCTCACAACTTGCTGCGAAGGAGTATCTGGGATGAGCAAACAACACAAACCAAAAAGAGACGCGAATACAGGTAAGGACAAGAGGCCGTCCAACCAGCTATCGCCCGAGGAGGGAGAGCAGCTAACTAAGGACTGGAACGAGTTGCGTACCAAATATCCTCCGCCGACGCGGGAGGAGATAATGTCGGGCGCGTGGTCTACGTGGTCACCGTGTGTGACGTCTTGGCCATAGCCCAGTGCTGATTGCAGCGAAAGAATATTTGAATGAGCGAGAAGCATGTACATCAACGTGACGGTAAGTTCACGAGCTGTGCGGAAATTCTGCAAGCACTTGCGATCCATACGCAAGGCTATGCGAAGGATGGTCAAAAATGCCAACCGCATTGATAACCGGCATTACCGGCCAAGACGGCAGCTACCTCGCCGAGCTACTGCTTGCCAAGGGCTACGAGGTTCACGGCATCATGCGCCGCGGCTCGTCGTTCACTACCGGCCGAATCGAGCACATATATGACCAGTTGACGCTGCACTACGGCGATATGCTGGACGGTGTGTCGCTCAGGCGGTGTCTGACTAAGTCGCGGCCGGACGAGGTCTACAATCTCGCGTGTCAGTCGCATGTGATGACGTCGTTCGACCAGCCGGTGTATTCCGCCGAGTCAATCGCCATCGGCACACTGAACTTGCTGGAGGCCATCCGCGACTACCGAGACCAGACCGGGATAGACGTCAAGTTCTATCAGGCGTCTAGCTCCGAGATGTTCGGTTCAACACCACCGCCGCAGAACGAGAATTCTCCCTTTCGGCCACGAAGCCCGTACGCGTGTGCGAAAGTGCATGCGTACTGGGCCGTGGTCAACTGCCGCGAGGCCTACGGCTTGAAGGCGTGGAACGGCATCCTGTTCAATCACGAGTCGCCGCGGCGTGGTCCGACGTTCGTGACGCAGAAGATTGCGCAGGCGGTGGTGCGAATCGCGGCGGGGACGCAAACCGAGCTACGACTGGGCAACCTGGACGCCAAACGCGACTGGGGGTACGCTCCGGACTACGTACAGGCCATGTGGGCGATGCTACAGACGGATACGCCCGACGATTATGTGATTGCCACCGGAGACAGCGTCTCCGTACAGCAGTTTGCTGACAAGGCGTTCACCCACGCCGGGCTGGAATCCTCGGACTACATCGTTACCGATTGCCGGTACATGCGACCGACCGAGGTATCTGCGTTGCAGGGTGATTCAAGCAAGGCTTACCATGCGTTCGGATGGGCTCCGGTGGTGCGGTGGCAGGAATTGTGCGAGATAATGATCGATGCGGCCGTTCCCGGCCAGATTGGACTGAGAGATGGACACGAAACAGGCAACTCAAGAGGCAGTCTGTCGCAGGGCCATATCGGCTCCCGTTGAACTACGGAAAGACGGCGACGGGCAATCTACTATCAGCGGGCACGCCTCAGTGTTCTATGACGGGACACCGGGGACCGAATATCAGCTATGGGATAATGCCGTTGAACGCATCATGCCGGGAACGTTCGACCGAGCTCTGAAAGAGAAGGACGACGTCCGCGCGCTGTTCAACCACGACCCGAGCCTAGTTCTCGGCCGGACGTCTGCGAACACGATGGATTTGAGCATCGACAAGCGTGGGCTCCGCTATGACATCCGGCCGGGCGATACCACCATCGGCAACGACGTTGTGGAGCACATCGCACGTGGTGACGTGACCGGTTCCAGTTTCTTTTTCAGGATTACCGACGAGACTTGGCGCATGGAAGACGACCTGGACATCCGGGAAATCAGGGGCGTGGAGCTCTTCGATGTGGGTCCGGTGACATTTCCGGCGTATACGGGCGCCGATACCGGGGTTCGGGACGAGGCGCGGTCCAGTTGGAAGAAGTGGAAGGATGATCACGGCCAGCCTACTCGAATGAAGGATGTAGCTGTCTCAGAGTCAGAATCCGGGGCCGCTTCCGACGAATGGATGCGCAAGACTAAAGAGAAGCTGGAAGACGACTTAGGGAGGATTGCCGGTGGCTGAAATAACACGCACCGATTCTAGCTCTGTCACTGTGCAATTCTCTGACGGTGCGGCCAGGATAACGTGGGAGGAATTGTGGGGTAAGCATTGGGCGAAGACCGGGTGGAAAGGTTACCCTTTGGTCTGTGCGCATGGGCATAGCCATGACGAATATTGCTACGACGATGGCTGTAAGACGGATTCATGCTGCCAACGCGATGATTGTCCAGGGCAAAAGTGGAACACCCCCGAACAAAAAGAGGCTCGGTCTGCGACTAATTGCGCCATCGAAGATATGGCTGATTGGATGGCTGAAGAATTGGCGGAAGCACTTTGTGCGACTTGACCCGTCCGATAAATCGTTGTATGCTTATGGCGAGGCTTGAAGCGCTGGTCGAGGGTTTGGGCTTGTCCCGATCGCCTATGACAACCAGCCCATCCAAGCTTCGCTAATTGAATAGACGTCTCGACCGGCCAGACCCTTGGAATGGCAAACGTCGGGGCGGAACAGCTACCACCGTCTCCCTTGGGGGCGTGAGTCGCTAAGCGTAACAGGTAAACACTGTACGCAGAGCGGTTTGCGCCCCTTTTTGTGTGCGCACGCTCAGCGTTTTAGGAGTTAGCGTGCAATGAAAACGCTAAAGCAGCACAAAGATGAGCAGTCCCACGCTTTGCGGTCTGCTAAGGATTTGATGACCAAGGCGGAAAAAGAAGACCGTCGGCCGACTAGCGAAGAAGTCACGGAAATCAATGAATGGATTGCAGTCGCCGATGAAGCCGCTCGGCAGGTTGTGGAAACTGAGAAATTCCTCGCGGCCAAGACCAAGACAGAGGAACGATTGCAGGCCCTCGAAACTCCGTTGGCTCGCAAGACGGTTCCTGCTCAACCTACAAACGGCCACACCGAGAGTCGAGCACCAGACCATAAGGTGCATCGGTATGGCAAGCTCCGCTGTAATTGGGGCCCAACCGTCGCCGAAGCCGAAGAGAACGCTTACCGCTCAGGTATGTGGTATCTGGCAACCTTCCTCGGCAACCAGCGGTCTCAGCGGTGGTGTGAGATGAATGGGGTAGAGGTTCGTGCCTTGAGCACCAACGTCAACACCGCTGGGGGGAACCTCGTTCCTGACGAGTTCGAGGCGGCTATCATTAAGCTGCGTGAGGATCACGGGGTGTTCCGTCGCTTCACACGCGTTCTGCCGATGGGAACGGACCACATCTTCATTCCAAGGCGGTCCGGCGGAATCACGGCGACGTTCACCGCCGAGAATGCGGCTCTCACCGAATCCGATCCTAGCTGGAACAACGTCGAGTTGACGGCTAAGAAGCTAGGCGCACTGACTCGGTTCTCTACCGAGCTAGCCGAGGATTCCCTGATTGACATAGCGGACATCATGGCAGAAGAGTTCGCACTGGCGTTGGCCTTGAAAGAAGACACCGTTGGATTCGTCGGTACCGGTGTAGTGGCTCACGGTGGAATTGAAGGCATCTTCACCGAGCTTAATACCAACGAGGCAACTTACGCTGGTTCGGTCAATGCGACTTCAGGTAATGATAAGCTGGGCGACATCACGACCGCCGATCTCGGCTCGTTGATGGGTGCACTGCCTCAGTACGCCGTGCCGAACGCCAAGTTCTATTGTTCGTCTGTGGTCAATGAGGTCGTGTTTGGTCGGTTGATGGTCGCTGGTGGTGGTAACACCATGCGTGACCTCAGCGAAGAGCGTCGGCCTAGCTATCTCGGGCATGAGATTGTTGTGTCACAAGTGTTGCCTGCCGGTGACATAACGACCAACTATAACAATGCGCACTTTGTTATATATGGCGATTTGACGAAGTCGAGCACGATGGGCGAGCGGCGTGGTATTACCGTTGGGACATCTGACCAGCGATACTTCATCGAGGATCAGATTGCGATGAAGGTGACGCAGCGTTTCGATATCAACAACCACGACCTCGGTGATGCTTCGACGGCTGGTCCGATGGTCGGGCTCAAGGGCAATACGTAAGGAGTTGAATCAATGATTCATTCGCAGAATACGAAAAGTCACGTAATGATCGTGCCCATTTCGGTGTCTAGTCAGACTATCGTTTCGGGTACGGTTGATACGCTTGGTTGGGATTATGCCGTGTTCCAAGCCATTCAGGACACGGGAGCTGCCACATCGAGTAATCCGATTACGTGGCAGCTTTCAGAAGGTGCGGTTACGAATTCGTTTGCCACATGGACGGGTTCCGTAGGAGACACCGATTTCACCATCGGCACGGTTTCGACAAGTCTCGGGAACATTCACGAGATACAGGTAGATTTGCGCGGGCGTAAGCGGTATATGGCGGTCGAGCTGATGTCTGGTGGGGGTACCACGTTGTCGGCTTGCACGGTGAAGTTCTACCGTGGCCATGAGCCGGGCACCACGGCGACGGCTAAGGGGCTTGCCACGTTTGCGGTTGCGTAACTATGGGTGTGGTCTGGTTGGCAGCTTATCGGCGTTCGGGCGTGACGTTCCTACGTCACGTCATAGAGCGTGTCTATAGTGTGCCAACCTACACGTGCTACCGGGAGAGCTTCGACAAGGTCGGCTCATTCTCTAATTGTGAGATGTGGCCTGACGATTGTAACGAAGCTCTCCCGGTGCATTTTGTCAAAACTCATACAGCGACACATGCAGCGATAGATAACCCTGCAATCCATCTATTGCGCGATGGCAAAGATGCATATTGGAGTTACGCCAACTTTAGGCGTGATGTCCTAGGAGACACTATGCCGCTTCCGAGCATGTTGGAAGAACTATGTAGCGGCCGCAAAACTGGGATGAACTGGGGCGCTCATGCCTTGGCGTGGCTTGCGCGTCCGGCGGTTCGCATGTGGTATGACGATCTTGTAGCAGACCCGATAGGGGTTGTTACGCGAGCAGTGGCGAAGCTGAATCTTCCCTTAGAGCAAAACCACAAGGCCGCTATAGATACATTCCAACAGCTACAGAAGAAGTCGTCCAATTTTTTTCGTTCTGGTACGACTGGACAATGGAGGAAGGAATTAGAACAAGGCTACGTGGACTTGTTCGACAGGAATCACGCGATGGCGGTTAAACAAGTGGAGGCTTTATGCCCAAGGTATGCTTGAACATTGGGGCGGGTTCAAAACCGATCGAGGGATACGAGAGTATCGACCACAAGAACGGCAAGGAAGGAATGCCGCTGCAGCACGCCGATGGTTCCGTAGATGAAATTTACGCGTCGCACGTGTTGGAGCACTTCAGCCACACGGATGTTCGTTCCGTGGTGAATCACTGGGCCACTAAATTGGCACCGGGGGGACGACTCCGAATAGCCGTGCCGGATTTCAAATGGATCTGTGAGCAATATCAATCTGGGACGCCCGTCGATGTGCAGGGCTATGTTATGGGTGGCCATGTTGACAAGGACGACGCACATCATGCAATCTTCGATAGAGACGAGCTGAAAGAATACATGGTGAATGCGGGTCTTGAGCGTGTCGGATCATTCCAAGCGGAGCATGATGATTGCACACAGCTAGAGGTTAGTCTGAATCTGCAAGCGTTCAAGCCCTGCAAGCGATTGACGGAGATTGGCAAGACGGTTGCCTTGCTGTCGGCTCCACGGTTTGGGCCAACGATTCACATGCGATGTGCGTTGCATGCATTCGGTATGCTCAAGATTCCGTATCGGGTCATGCAGGGCGTGTATTGGAGCCAGGTTCTGTCGAACGTCATAGAAGAAGAGTTGGTCAAGGATACGGAATTCATTTTCATGGTGGATTTCGATTCTGTGTTTGACGCACAGGACGTTATGGAGCTATGTCGGCTGATGCGGGCATTCCCTGACGTTGATGCAATCTGCCCGATGCAGATGAAGCGTAGCGATGACGTTCCTTTGTTCGGTATAGCACGTACTGACGATAAAAACGCCGGGGCGGTGTACGCGGCTGCGTTTGCTAGGAACCTGACGAAGATAAACACAGGGCATTTCGGGCTTACCGTCTTTCGCACGCAAGCGTTGCGTGAGTTGCCGCGCCCGTGGTTCATGGCTAAGCCCAGCGACAACGGCCGATGGGACGAAAAGACTCATGTAGATGCGGACATCAACTTCTGGTTCAAGTGGAGAGACGAGGGCAAGAGCGTATTCTTGGCAAACCATGTAGCTATCGGGCACATGACGGAACTGATTATGTGGCCGGGGGAGAAGTTCGAGCCCATCTATCAGAATATCTGTGAGTATTCGACAGACGGAATACCAGCAGGGGTAAAACGATGAGCAAATACAAAGTAGTTGTCGCGTATCAGAATTTTCGGGTAGGCGACGTGGTAGACCCAGGATGGTGGCGTGATCACCTGTTGCAACGCAAGTACATAGAACCGATTCCGGACGAAGAGTCGGAACTGGAAACCGCGACGATGGTTCCTGAGGTGGAGCATGCAGCGTTACGTACCTCTGCCCCTGCGCCGCGTAGGCGCGGTAGACCAAAAGGCAGTAAGAACAAACCCAAAGTAGGAGCATGATATGCTTACCGTGACACTGATTAAGCCGTGGGCGAACAAGCCGGTGGGAGAGTTGTGTCGGATGATGGATGCTACTGCCGAGAGCCTGATTGCAGCGGGAACCGCTGAGGCTGTAGCGAAACCCAAGAAGGTGAAGCCAGTAGAGAAGCCAGCGACTAAGTTGTTCGGCAAGAAACCCGTGATGGACAAGGACGATGGCTAGAATAGGGACAATGCAAATGCCTATCAGTCACGTTATTCGTAATGCGACATTCCATTTCCAAGTAACGGGTTTGCGTGTGTTTCGCTGGCGAATGTGGTTGACCGCTAAGATTGTTCGTTGTGGAGCATGGGTGTCTGGTATGCGGTGTACCGTGAAAGTGAGTAGCGACGATGGCTGATGCTCAAACAGCGAAGTACGACTTCGGCCTAACCGTCGAAGAGGTAAAAGACCTGGGCCTCGACAACGTGGTCGACCCGACGATTACGCATACGCTGGGTGCCCATGCGGACACGTTGACGGCTACGACCACGCCACCGGTCACGAAGACGTACAGCGATGACCTGGCCTTGGTTGCGGGCGCTGCCACGATAGACTTGCAAGCTTTGCCGAGCTCTCAGTCCACCACGGTGAACTTCACCGGGCTCAAGGTCCAGCTTATCAAAATCACTACGCCGTCTACGAATACGGCAGAGGTGACGTTCGATGTGGGTGCGACCAACGGCTACAACCTCTTCGGTGCTACCAACGCTACCGACGAGAGCGTTGCAGTTCCACCGGGAAGCGTGCAGCAGTTTCTATTTGTGAACACCTTAGAAGACGTGGACGCTACGCATTCGGATGTTGATGTATCTAGTTCCGATGTGGACGCAGACTTCAGTATCATTTTGGTGGCAGGATAATGCCTCATACGGCGTGGGATACGACTACTGTAATCGGCGAGTGGAAACGCACGGTTAAACCCGTGGCGACACCGGTGAGCGTTGCTGAGCTGAAGGGCCAGAGCGTCTACGAAGAGACGGACTCGGACCAGACGGTCGTGCTCACGCGGTGCGTCCAGGCGGCTACGAACGCGGCAGAGGCGTTCCTGAATCGTCAGTTGATTACCGCTACGTACACGCTGAAGTTCGACTGGCTCCATAACCCTATCGTGTTGCCGTTTCCGCCGCTGATTGCGGTGGGTGCCACTGCGATAGCGTATACGGATACGTCCGGTGCTGCTCAGACTGTTTCTGATTCACTGTGGGAGATCGATAAGGACTCAGAGCCGGGCCTTGTGCTCCTGAGCTTCGAGCAGTCGTGGCCCACCGATGTGCGTACGCAGCATCACGGCATCACCATCACCTACACTGCGGGTTATGGTGAATCTCCGAGTGATGTCCCCGGCAACATCCGGCACGCTATCCTGATGGGCGCAAGCGATTTGTTTGAGCATCGGGATTCCCAATCAGAAATACGTCTGCAAGAAAACAAGGCGTTCACGTCTCTTCTCTGGCACGACCGGATTGACTTTGTGTAATGGAACCCGGCAAGCTGCGCCATACCGTAGAAATCCAAGAGACAGCGGACGTCTACTCTCCGACCGGCGTCGCGTCGGTGTGGTCAACGATTGCCAAACGCAAGGCGATGATAAAGCCGACCACGGCTGATGAGTTCATGGAAGGCGACCGGACGGGGTCGGTTGCTCCGCGTACGTTGGTGATGCGGTACTATAGCGGGAAGCTGACGCCTGCCGAGCGTCTGCTGTTTGCCGGCAGGACTTACGAGATTCAGAGCGTGGCGAACGTGGACGAGCGCAAGCGCATGATGGAAGTGCGGTGCAAGGAAGTGACTAGCTAGGGAGAATGGGAATGGCGACACTGTATGAGAACAAGACGTTTCAGGCTTGGCTCCGAATGAATCAGGCGGAGGGTATCCTGCCAAAGCAGTGTCGCCGCATAATCATCGACATCGGCATGGACGACATTGTCAAAGTGTACACGGAACAATACTGCGATCAGTCCATGTTCGATGTGAACTTGGCAACGCTTATCAAGGGTGCGAAGATCATACCGATTCGGAATTGGCGACAGCGATTCAGGAAGTGGGCATGGGGTAAGTTGCGATGGTTTAGGTGGTCTAGGGGTTGTGGAGTGACTACCTGATGGCTCATGGTCCTGTTAGAACACGTTGGGCCGTCACTTCCTTGGCGAGCTGCCATCGCACCCAGCTAGACAGGGTGCGCCCATCTGTCGCGGCTGCCTTGCGGATCTTCTCTAGCTCTTCCTCAGTTAGGCGCACTTGTATCAGTGCAGTTTTCGTGATGGTTCTTGGCATGGTATCTCCAATCGGGCCAAAGGACATCGAAACAATCGATAGCGTCTCCGGGTTCGTGCAGAGCGTCGTAGATGAGCCGGAACTCCGGCAGGTTCGCCACGAATCCAGCGTAGTCGCCAGCAGCACGGAGCCTGTTATTCTCGACGATGAGTTGTGCGATTCTATCCCCACAGCGCATCCGGAACGGGAGACCGTCGGGATTGTAGTTCTTCTCCAACGGTCCCACACGGCGCGATACCGGCCCTATGTAGGCTCGGCTCCGCTTCGCTTCACCACGTTGCAGGGCGCACCATTCGGTGAGTCGTCCCATTTAGGCCACCAATTCCGGCGGAACCGGGAAGTGGTTGCGGACAGCGTTTGCGCATTCCCGCAGATGCTCCGTACCCTCATCACAAGCGTTCATCCCGGCGTCGGCCACCATATCGGCAGCATCATTGGCGTTGCCGTTACAAGCACTACAGATCGTCTCCTGGTCGCTGTACCCGTACTGCGAGCCAAGCTGGGCACAATCGACCACAGCGGCCGTCAGCCGGTCGCTCGGTCCACCCTTGGCTGCTGCTGCCAACAGAAGGTCGCCACGTGTGTCTTGAATCCTCATCGTCCTATCCTCCAGGTTTGCGGGTTTGATCCTCATCACACCCCAAGTGTACTACAACGTCGGCACAAAGCAAGGGAATTCCAAAAGAATTATGGCTAGACCTGCAATCGACATATCACTGGTTGGCGATAAAGAGCTACTGAAACAGCTTGCGAATCTAGGCAAGCCAGCGACTCAAAAGAAGGCGGTACGTCCGGCTCTACGGAAATCAGCCAAAAGGATTAAGCCGCGTGTGCTGGCGAATCTCTCAGGTAGCCCCGTAGCACCCCATACAGGTCGCCTGCTAGCCGCAATGGCTGCTCAGAAGGTCCACGCTATCGGACGGAGTAGAACCGTCATAGGGGCTGGTTTCGATATGCCCACTCGCGAGTCCCTGGGAATCGACCCTAGCGATAAGTACTACTACCCGATTGCGGTTGAGTACGGGCACGTGCGAGGTGCTGGCAAGTCTGCTGCGCCGCCGCGACCGTACATCCGCCCTGCTGTCGATTCCAATCGGGAATCTGAATTGAACCAGATCGGCAAGGACATCGGCAAGGGTATCGAGAAACAGGCGGCCAAGAAATGAGCATGCGTGATGCCATCATTGACCATCTGTCCGCCGACGCCGCGGTGCTGGCAATCGTGACTAGTTCGGCCGGTCCGAAGGTATTCCCGCAAGTTGCGCCGACTACGGCCAACCCGCCTTACATCACAATATCGAAAGTCAGCAGCTTTCATTCCCGGCACCTGACCGCTGCCGATGGCGTGGCCAATCCACGCTACCAGATTGATTCGTGGGCCACTACTCCTGCTGCTGCTGACATACTGTTCGAGGCCGTGCGTGAGGCAATGGACCACTTCTACGGGACGATGGGGCAGAACCAACACACGGAGACGGTGCAAGGTGCATTCCTCGAAGGCGAGTTTGATGGATTTGAGACGCCACGTGATGCGAACCAAGTGGACATCTATCGAGTGATAAGCGAGTGGTCATTCTGGCACACTGAAAGCGTGCCTGTGCATACATAGGAGCAAGTGTTATGTCTAGGATTGGAACAGGGATTACGTTCACGA
>SDBT01018763.1_pt1 | contig 10862 bp, 7 predicted proteins | sample 2277101 | NCBI WGS metagenome assembly SDBT01 (sample SAMN10404973, study PRJNA504765) | marine sediment metagenome | isolation source: marine sediment core GS10_PC15, 103 cmbsf | place: Arctic Ocean: Southern Knipovich Ridge | collected 2010 | reverse complement strand
TGTCGACATAATAGGGTTAAGTATATTATCCGGGGCCCATATGGAGCTAGCCCGGCGCCTCTTTGATCTACTAAATGAGAATGATATGGCTGAAGTCCCAGTGTTTCTTGGCGGAATAATTCCAAATGATGACATCCCTGATCTAGTCGCGCTTGGCATCACAGATGTCTTTGGACCTGGAACAAACAGTGAGCAGATTATCAAGCGGATCGAGGAGGTCGTTCTAGGTGAACGATCTAATTGATAAGGTATTAAAAGGCCAACGGAGGGCAATCGCCCGTTTGATCAGCCTTGTTGAAAACGATGTTACTGCCGCCCAGAAAGCTATTACAAAGCTATATCCGTTGACAGGAAAATCACACATCATTGGGATCACTGGACCTCCCGGATCGGGGAAATCTACACTTGTTTACGAAATAACTAAAGTGTTGCGAATGCGCGAATACCTTGTCGCAATTGTGGCCATTGATCCAAGCAGTCCTTTCACAGGAGGCGCCATATTGGGGGACCGTGTCCGTATGATGGATCTATCTGGCGACGATGGGTTATTTATTCGAAGCATGGCTTCAAGGGGTAGCCTAGGAGGGCTGGCCCAAACCACTGGGGATGCGGTCAAAATCTTGGATGCTGCCGGCTTCGATAAAATTCTCATCGAAACTGTTGGCGCTGGACAGGCCGAGGTCGACATAGCCAGCGCAGCTCATACTACTATGGTGATCGAGACACCAGGCATGGGAGACGAGATTCAGACCATTAAGGCCGGAATCCTGGAGATCGCAGACATTCTGGTGGTAAACAAAGTGGATAGGCCTAACGCCGACAGAGTTGTAAGGGCATTGAAATCCATGTTAATGTTGGGGAACGGAACCAGTTCAAAGGGAATGGTAAACTATCACGGGAAGGTTTTGGATATCAAGGAAAGTGATTCTGATTCCGATTATTCGGGAAATGGTTGGGAAGTGCCTGTATTCGAAACCATCGCATCTGAAGGGGACGGTATTGAACCCCTGGTCGACTGTATCGATGCCCATCGAGACCATCTTCTGGAGAGCGGTGGGTGGGAGGTCAGGGAGCGTATTCGCTGCCGTCAAGAGCTGAATCAACTTCTTACCAGAAAATTGATGTCCTCGTTGGAGTATTCGGTAACTCGGGAGAAGAACGATCAACTGATTACTTCTATCGCAAGGAGAGAGATAGATCCATATTCTGCGGTCGACGCGCTGTTCCGGAAGGTAAAGGATGATGGTTGAGATCGGCCGAATGGCCTGAAGTCGGAGAAGAGAGATGAGTGCTATTGCCGGATACGGGGAGATTAAATTATTTGCCGGTTCTGGATGCCAGGAGTTATCACAAAAGATTGCTGACTACATTGGCGTCCCTCTAAGCCCGTGGGAGATAATTGAATTTCCCAATGATAATATATGGGTGAGATTGAACATCAGCGTTCGAGGCCAGGACGTTTATCTAATTCAGAGTCATTGTAAACCGGTTCACCGCAACATTATGGAAAGCCTTATTGCCATGGACTGCTTCAAGAGGGACTCGGCCGGTCGTATCACTCTGGTGGCGCCCTACCTGGCTTATTCGCAAAGTGACAAGAAGGATCAGCCTAGAGTACCCATATCGGCCCGATTGCTGGCGGATATGATCGAAGTGGCTGGCGCCGATCGCTGGATGACCCTCGATCTACATGCGGGTCAGATTCAGGGTTTTTACAAGATTCCAGGTGATTCGCTCACAACTTTCCATATTTTAGTTGATTATTTTCAATCAAAGAACCTAGATCCCGCCGTCGTCGTAACGCCGGATCTCGGTTTCGCTAAGCGTGGGCGAAACTACGCGGCGGAACTGGGGCTGCCTCTAGCATTTGTGGAGAAACGCCGGATTGGAAAAAAAGATGATCGAGAAGCAGTAACGCTAATCGGCGATGTGACTGATCGTGACGTGATTATCGTTGATGACCTGGTCGATACGGCCGGATCAATCATGGAAGCGGTCAATATCGTTAAAGAAAATGGCGCCCGGGACGTTTACCTCTCATTTGCTCATGCCGTCCTTTCTGACCCGGCAGTAGATCGATTGAGGGCATTGCCCATCAAGGAAATCGTCTGTACTGACACAATACCACTGCCAAAGGAAAAGATGCTTCCGAACATCACAGTATTAACAGTCGCAGAATTATTGGGTGAGGTCATTGTTCGCTCTCATGAGGGGCGCAGCGTTGGGGAGCTCTTTAACGAATAATTAATACTATTATCCGACAATTCCCGCTAATATTAGTGGCGGCTTATTGTACGGTCGCAACCCTTAGCATTATCTATAATAGATGTCTATGTTTAAAAATATCGTCAAAAAGATAGTCGGCGACCCGACAAAAAAATACGTGAAAAGCCTCTATCCGACATTGGATGAGGTCAACGAACTGGCTGCCGAGTATCAGGCTAAAACCGAGGTGGAACTTCGATTAAAAACATCAGATTTACGAGAAAAAATTGAAGTTGGTCAGACGCTCGAAGAAATTCTCATCGAAGCTTTTACACTGGTAAGGGAAGCCTCTTTGCGGGCAACGGGCATGCGCCCTTATGACGTCCAAATTATGGGCGGTGTTCTGCTCCATCGTGGAGAAGTTGTCGAGATGAGGACTGGTGAAGGTAAGACCCTCGTGGCTACGCTGCCCTTGTATTTGAATGCCCTGTCAGGAAGGGGCGCTCACCTGGTCACAGTTAATGATTATCTAGCTAGACGAGATGGCGGCTGGATGGGAAAGATTTTTCATCTCCTCGGATTAAGCGTTGGCTGCATCGGCCCACAGCAGTTTTCTGCCCTCTATGACCCTGATTATGTAAATCCGGGTTCAGAACTGGAGGATGAAAGATTGGTTCACTGGCGACCGTGCAGTAGGGTGGAGGCCTATCTTGCGGATATTACTTATGGCACCAGTAGCGAATTCGGGTTTGATTATCTCAGGGACAACATGGTTCGCAGGCCTGAGGAGCTGGTCCAACGCGAACTGCACTATGCCATCATCGACGAGGTCGATAATGTCTTAATCGATGAGGCCCGGACTCCGCTGATTATCTCCGGCCCTTCTGGAACAGCCAGTCAGGAATATACCCGATTTGCTCAAATCGTTAGGCGTTTGAAGAGAAACACATCTGAGGATGATGAGGAGGAGACAAACGGGCATTACGATATTGACGAGAAGAGCCGGAGTATCAGTCTGACCGATATTGGAATCGCCGAGATTGAGAAGAGAATTTCCGAAATAGATGCTGATGCTGGTGACAGCCTCTATGATCCCAAGTTCTTTCACTTGACATATTACGTCGATAACGCACTGAAGGCCCAGTACATGTTTCGTAGGGACCAACAGTACGTAGTTCAAAACAACCTGGTATTGATTGTAGATGATTTTACCGGCCGCTTGATGCCCGGAAGACGTTATTCCGAGGGGCTTCATGAGGCCATTGAAGCAAAAGAAGGCGTCCAGGTCAGAAGGGAAAATGTCACGGTTGCTACAATAACTCTTCAAAATTTCTTTCGTTTATATAGCAAACTTGCTGGTATGACGGGTACAGCCATGACAGATGCGGAAGAGTTCAGCGATATTTATGAATTGGATACGACTCCTCTGCCGACGAATGTCGAATATATCGTTAACTCAGGATCGATGGGATTGGAGGAGCGAAGCAACAAAGTGAACGGTGCGGACGAAATCACCTTCGTTCACCCAGATTCGCCCGAGAAGACGGTTTATTCCAAGCGAATTGATTTCCCCGACCAGATTTACGGGAACGAGGATGCTAAAGACCAGGCTCTCCTTAAGGAGATAAAAAAAGTAAGGGATACTGGCAGACCGATATTGGTGGGTACAACTTCTGTCGAACACTCCGAGAAGATCAATCGATTGCTAAGAAGCAAGAAGATCGATCATGCTGTTTTAAACGCCAAGATGATTCAATCCGAGGCCCTTATCGTGGCACAGGCTGGGAGAAAACATGCGGTTACCATATCAACTAATATGGCTGGACGAGGAACTGATATCATACTAGGTGGTAATCCTGAGGGGCTAGCCGCCGAAGTTCTGGAAAAGGAGCTTTTCAATCGCAATGATCTGACTCAATTAGCCCACCGGCTTCAAAGTGAGGGTCTTGATCAAGCGCTATCGTTTGCAAAAAAACATCCCAGATTATCCGAAGACCTTGTGCCCGCCATTCAAGAGATAAAAGAAGAATTTGATAAGGCGTTAGTTGAAATCGAGGAGATCCAGGTAATAGGTTACCTCGCTAAAAGCCTGCAAGAGCCATATGACATCGACTTTAATCAGATCAGACGAGTGCTCAGGTTGGTGAGGGTGGGACAGCTTGGGCAGGCAAGGGAATATTTGGAAGAAATAGATAAAGAAGTAGCCATTGTTGAAGAAGCCGTTCGGCTATCAGATCTCTATAGTCGATACCAGGCGGCCGCAAATGATCCAAAAAAATCAGCACAGTTTCTGGCTGAAACATTATTTGAGCGTCTATACAATTCGCGGGCAGCAATGATACGGGCGCTCATGAACGATGATCGAAAAGCAGCGGAACAGTTGACGCGAACGATCCCTGGCTTGCCAATGTCCGTGATCGAACGAGTAGAAAGATTAAAGAGACAGTCTGAAAAAGAAAGAGAGGAAGTCTGGTCCTTGGGTGGGCTGCATGTTATTGGATCTGAAAGGCACGAATCGCGACGCATCGACAACCAGCTGCGAGGGAGGGCTGCCAGACAGGGAGATCCAGGATCCTCCCGATTTTTCCTATCACTGGAAGATGACTTAATGCTCAGATTCGGTGGAGAACGGTTGAAAAATTTCATGGCCCGGACAAATGTTCCCGAAGATGTACCGATTGAAAGCGGACTTCTTGACCGAATCATCGAGAGCTCGCAAGAGAGAATTGAGGGGTACAATTTTGATATCCGTAAAAACGTCGTTGAGTATGACGATGTTATGAGCAAACAGAGAGAGGCGATCTACAAGCAACGACGATCCATACTTTTAGGGGAAGATGTGGATTTGGATTCACAAATTACGAACTCATTTGACCGGGCTATCGATGAATTAATCGATAACTTTATAGATAATTATCCTGATTTTGTCGGAGGAGAGATCCAAAGAGCTATCGTGGATTTCAGCACCGATGCCACCGACGTCATAAATGTTAACGGTGTTCTAATCCGCATGCGGGGGCTGCTTCCTGGCGTTGTTAAGATCGATCGCTCACTGGTAGAAGATGCAGAAGACGATGAACTTGGTGAGACCTTGACGACTCTAATCTATGAGAATTTGGATGAAGGGATAAATCTTTACCAATTTTTGCAGGCGGCCGGACGGTTCATTCCCCTGCTCCCCCCAATTCCCAATCTAGGCGTCATACTTAGCCGGCGCCCCTCGGGCCAGCTAAAAATGCGTGAGAATGTTCGAAAGCAATTTATTAGCGAAGTTGAAAATGTCTTTAATTCTTTTCTGTCAGAGCAAATTGGCAGTGAAGATAGCGAGACAATCTGGAATAAAGCTGTTGAGAGAATTGATGATGCCTTCGATCGCTTCAATGTTGAAGGATTGTCCAAGCAAGCGATAAGTAAGCAGCAAATAGGCTTTCGTCAGAGCGCTGATTTCGCCCTGAGGGAACTGTTGCTGGACTGCCTGTCGGCCTTGGATAACGATGAATTGGCGCGAGCATTAGGCAGCTATGTGGAAGATCAGAAAAAAACCTGGCGAGGTAAGATTGGCGAAGACGAATTTAGAAATTTCCAAAGATTGCTTCTGCTCGATGCTATAGATAGGGAATGGCGAGACTACCTTGTAGCGATGGATGATCTTCGCCGGGAGATTGGGCTAGAGGCTATTGCTCAAAAAGATCCGAAGATTGAGTATAAAAGAAGGTCGTACCAGATGTTCGCCGATATGCGCAGCAATATTGACGAAGCAGTCGTTGACAATTTTTTTCAGCGCATCGCCAGCCATCAAAATTTTATCAAGCAGCAGGAAGCTTCTGTCGCTTACCGGGAACAGCTTAGCCAGGCCGGCTACCAGGTTGTGAAAAAAGCTAAGGGGAAGGGAGTAGAATTGAGGCGCGACACCCCCAAGGTCGGCCGAAATGATCCCTGCCCATGTGGCAGCGGAAAAAAGTATAAACATTGCCACTTAAGGCAGGATCAAGCCACAGTGAAGAGTTAATTACAATTTAATACCAGATCTACTGAAAAAAAGTCGATTGCGTTCATTTAAGAGATTTTCCTCTCGAGAAAATTTGCGATTTTGCGTAGTTTATTTTCAGCAAACTCGCTTTTATTAACTCCCGCTAAAATGGAAAGATCGAATCAATTACTGCTGACTTATTTCCTTACTTGTTTCCCACTCTCGCAAAGCTTTCTGGATTGCTGTGCGCACTAGAGGGTCTTCGATTTCCGAGGGAGTTTCGAAGCTTTGTCCATCCACAGAAATGGAAAGCCCCCCCGATAAATCGCCTGCTATGACGATAGATCTTCCCCGAAGCTCTGGAATTTGTTGTACCTGTCTTTGGAGAAAAATATTTACTTGACCGGCAATATCAAGATCATCCTCCAGCGGACCAGTGCCAGGTTTTGGAGGTTCAGGTGTGTCCAACGGCCCAGTATCACCTTCACTTCTGTCAGTAGCAATCGCAGCTAATCGGTCATCTTCGACGGCCGATCGAAATACCTCTTGCTTCTCAGATATTGAAGCATCAATCTTTGAATCGGAATCGGAAATTGAAGCAACCATCGGCGGGGCAACCCCAGCATCGACAAGTGTCTGATAACCATCGGCAAACACGATTAATTCACCAATTGCCGCCACGGCCATCTGCTTAACGACATCATTGGGCAGTTGGGAAATCTTCTCAAATCGTTGGTTGCCAATCTCAACAACTAGCTTGCCCATCGGAGGAAGGCGTTTTATCCGCATAACTTCCACAACTTTGTCCATATGTCCTCCTTAATCTTGATAATTATCTATTTCTGGCAGTTAGTACAATAGTGTGTTCCTCGACCGCCAAGGACCATACGTTCGATTGTGGCTCCACATCGGGAACAGGCCGAGCCGGCCTTTCCGTAAACCTTCAATTCGTTCTGCATCTCACCTGGCGTTCCATCAGGTTTTCGATAGTTGTCAACACTCGCACCATCTCGGTCGATAGCGGTCGTTAATATCGATGTTATGCTGTGATGAAGCGATATAGATTCCTTCTTTGAAAGCGATGTTGCAATGCGCCCTGGGTGAATTTCAGCATCATGTAGTGCTTCATCTGTATAAATGTTCCCTAATCCTGCAATGAATGATTGATCCAGCAGGAGCGGTTTTAACATCCGGTTTCTACCCAGGAGCATACTTCGAAATAACTCTCCTGTAAAATCGCTGGACAACGGTTCCGGTCCAAGCTTTCCGAGGATTTCCTGAGGATTATTCACCAGGTAAACTCGACCGAACTTTCGCACATCTCTAAATCTTAATTGATGGCCGTTATCGAGATCGAAAGTGGTATGGACATGGCGCTCAACATGCTCTGGTTCATCTGAAATCGAAAGGTGGCCGGTCATCTTCAGATGAATCAGGAGGAATTCATTGTGATCCAAAGTGAAGATTATGTACTTACCCCGTCTGTTTATTGAAGTAATCTGTCGCCGAGAGATTCTTTCCTTAAACTTGTTATATTCTGGCGTAGCAATATGACGTGGCCAGTCATTCCACACCCCGGTGATTGTTCGACCCTGCAGCAGTGGAAATATCAGCCTAACAGTAGTTTCGACCTCCGGCAGTTCAGGCATAGAATTCGCGATTGAATCGTGTCGCTGTTAAAGGGGAAACCAAGATTGCCACTCTCTCAAAGGAAAGTAAGAATTTTTAGGATCATTATACAACATTGTACAGGTAAGCTAAGATACCGGATGATCAGATTATGGTATCCTTGTCACACGAGAGCGAAATAGCTCCTATGTCACAAATAAGCAAAAATGTACCCTGAAGATCGCGTACTCATAGCCTATCTACCCGAGCCAGCTGACTTTGAAATCATAAAGCGCGAATCCTGGTATCGAATTCCAGAGAAACATGCGCCAAAAGGATTGCACGCTGAGTACTTCGCCTTCTATTTTGGCAGTAAGTTCGCACAAAAAAAGTGGGCAATCCACTTCTACGCGCAGCAGAAGGGGTACGAACTTGTAAGGAGAATCGATTTATTTCCAGAAGATGAGTCGCATCCCAGGGCTCAAGAATATTACTATAAAGTTGCCCTTGGACGACTGGAGAAATTAGATCAACCAATATTGAGCTTGAGATGGCGTCGAATAACCTTTATGCATACCACCTGGGATAGATTTTTGGACGCTCGCGAGATTAGTGATTTATTTGTTGTTGGGGGTGGTTACGTGGACAGGATCTATTCGGCGCTTAAGGAAAGAGGTATACCGGTAAAGCGAGACCGTACTGCTAAAGAGGCCGGATCCGCCTATGTGATACCAATATCAATCTTATGTAAAGATGGATGGGTTGACATAACCCAGGATGAGATAAATAAAAAATGGTCTGATGGGGAAATGCCTATTAAGGAAATAATTGGAAGAATCGAGGACCGGGGAGGAATCATCTAAAATTGGACCGACTCGTCAGGAAAGACCGGGATAAGTAAGCAGCAGGTTTTCGATGGCCAACCTGCTGTTGGCGTTCTTATCGAGTAACTGGAGCGTTTCTTGGGTATTTTTTAATCCCTTTATAGCTTGACCAGGCGACCACTGGTGGGCAAAGCCCTCAATTTTTTCAAGCTGGTCAATATTATTCATCGAATCAACAGCTCGTATGTCATTCTTAATTAATACTATATCTCGCCACCAGCTAAGCCAGATCAACAGCATGTTCGGGATCGATTCGGGCGATCTAGCAACCGTATCAGCCAGTGAGAAACGACCTACTCTATCACTCGAAAGACCGTCATATAAGAGATCAAGCTGTTCTTTCCGAGTTAGCAAAATTGATGGATCAGATTGAGCAGAAATAGCCCAGCCAATTCGGCCATCGGCGATGCGGGCGAGGATATCTGCCTCTGTCTCCGGGACATCGAAGCTCTCAACCAGCTCGCCAACAATCAAATTCCTCTGCAAAGGCCTCAAATTAATTACCCGGCAGCGTGATGGAATAGTCGGAAGCAGGACATCAGCGCTCAGGGCAGTTAGCACCAATACTACCCTGGAAGGCGGCTCTTCCAATGTTTTCAAAAAGGCATTGGAAGCATTTATAGTGGCTGCATCGAAATCATTGATTATGGCCACCTTGTAACGGGCTTCGGTCGTAGTAAGGTTGAGAAATCTTTGGAGTTCACGGATCCTATCAATACCAATACTCTTTTTCCCCCATCTTGTTACAGTGGGATCCAGGACAACAACGTCAGGATAACGGCTGATCTCGATTAAGTTGCAGGCCCGGCAGCGGCCGCAGGGACGCCCATTATGAATGCCGGAGAGACAGTTTATAGCCTGGGCATAGGTAACAGCCAGGGTGTTCTTGCCAATATTTTCTGGTCCCGTTATGAGATTGGCATGGCCAATGCGATCATTTTTGATCGAAGATCGTAGTAACTCAACTGCCCAATCGTGTCCAATGACCTTATCCCAGCCACTCATAACAGCTAGATTGTATTGGCGTCTGTCAAAAACGTAAAATAGGCCGGTTCAAAAAGCAGCATGGATTCTCTTTACGAATGACGTCTTAAGGATTATAAATGCCCTATGGAAAAGCTGCTGATTAATGGAGAAAATCTAAAATTTGATGATGTAGTGGCTGTGGCCAATGGTCTGATGGTTGAGATCGATCCTTCCGCGTATCCCGGGATGGCGAGAAGCCGTGCAGCAGTTGAGACGCTCTTAGGAAGTGGGCAGGTGGTGTACGGGATTAACACGGGATTTGGGCGATTTAAGGATAAAATCATCGAGCTCGATGAGATCCGGCAGCTGCAGCTCAACCTGGTTCGCAGCCATGCTGTTGGGGTCGGTCCCCCGCTAAGCGCCCTGGTTGTTCGAGCGATGCTGCTGGTGAGGGCCAACACCTTAACCCTAGGTCATTCTGGCGTGCGGCCGATGCTTGTTGATTTGCTGGTCGAAATGTTAAATCGCGGAGTTCGCCCAGCAATTCCGTCGCAAGGCTCGCTGGGGGCCAGCGGCGACTTAGCTCCACTCGCCCATCTCGCACTTGTCTTGATTGGAGAGGGCGTGGCCAATTACCAGGGCGAATTGATGTCAGGTAAAGATGCTCTAAAATTAGCCGGTTTGAAACCGATGTCGTTGGAGCCAAAAGAGGGGCTTGCCTTACTTAATGGAACAACTCAAATGGTCGCCACCGGTTCTTTGCTGGTCCGGCGGGCGATCAATCTCGCGCTTACAGCCGATGTGGCGGCTTGCCTATCACTTGAAGCCCTGAAAGGCACAGCTCGAGCATATGATGCTCGTGTGCATGCTGTCAGACCTCATCCCCGGCAGATAGAATGCGCCCAATTTTTAAGGGCGGTTCTTGAAGGCAGCGGATTCTTAAGAACGCCCAATAAGTTAAATATACAGGACCCGTACACGCTTCGATGTGTTCCACAGGTGCACGGAGCCGTTAGGGACTCTGTAGCCTATGCCCAATGGGTGATCGACATTGAATTAAATTCAGTAAACGATAATCCGATTATCTTTGTTGAAGAAGAGGGCGACGAGATAGATGTCATATCGGCTGGAAACTTTCACGGAGAGCCCGTAGCCCTGGCCATGGATTACCTGAAATTAGCTTTAACAGAGCTCGGAAATATGAGTGAAAGAAGGATCGCCAGGTTGGT
>SDBT01018762.1_pt1 | contig 10862 bp, 9 predicted proteins | sample 2277101 | NCBI WGS metagenome assembly SDBT01 (sample SAMN10404973, study PRJNA504765) | marine sediment metagenome | isolation source: marine sediment core GS10_PC15, 103 cmbsf | place: Arctic Ocean: Southern Knipovich Ridge | collected 2010 | reverse complement strand
CCGTCCCGGCCGGTGGCGAAGATGAAGAACTCACCGTCGGCGGTGAAGGTGGTGTTTGTATGGTAGGCGGGCTTCTCGTTCCAAAGGCCGGCCGTGGTTATTCGGCGTACGGTTCGGCCGGTGAGTGGGTCTGCGTGTATCTGCGACTCGTTCCAGGTGTCGCCTTTTTTCCTCACTGAAGCTTCCTCCATATCGCCGCGGGGCCAGCCGAAGTGCGACAAACATTCGTCAATCGCCTTGGTGGCGCTGCCTTTTGGTGGCATCGGCGAGCGTGTTCTTTTCCTTACGGGTCAGGCTGTTGATACCGTTCTCGTGGACCTTCCTGAGGATTTCGTCGATCGTCTTTTCCTCCTCTGTCTGTCGGCGGACCTTTCGCTGCCAGGCGCCGTTGTTCAGCTTCTGGCGGACGTCCACCGAAAGGCCCATGAGTTTCGGCATGCCCCATATCCAAAAGGCAGCGCCGACCGTTCCGCCGAGGTGCGCCACCTGCGAGAAAAAATCGTTCCCGACCGACCCGCCGCCTAGCGAGCTGAGGATAATCAGGATCATTCCGCCGAAGATGATGACGGCTGCGAAGCGGATAGGCAGGGGGAACAGGAAGAAGATCAACTTGAATTGTGGGAACCGCACCGCACAGGCCAGCAGGATCGCGAACACCCCGCCGGATGCACCGATGATGGGCACCGACTTGTCGAGATTCAACGCCAGGCCCATCGCCGCATAGGCGACACCGGCCACCACGCCGCACGAAAGGTAGAACCACACGAACCGCCGCGTTCCCATGTATCGCTCCAGCGGCGTGCCGAGCATGTACAGCCCCAGCATATTCAGGCCAATGTGCATGAACCCGGAGTGGAGGAACTGGAACGTAATGTACCGCCACACCTGCAGCCACTCACCGGCCGTCGCGCCCAGCCAGGTGCTCATGAGGCCAAGCCGATCATCCGTCCGTTTATCGAGGAACAACTGAAGCACAAACACGACGAGGTTGATTATCAGCAGGATTTTGACGGCCCGGCCGGGCTTGGGCATGCCGAACATGATCCCGCTGGTCGGGCGAGCGTACCCGGCGCTGAAGGTTGATTCTTCGCGGAAGTATGGCCTCTCGTGTATGCCCATGTCCTATTGCCCGTGATCTCTCAGCCAGTACAGCCCGAGCGCGGCGATGGTCTTGGCGTCGTGTATCTCACCGTCGGCGACCATCCGGCGGACCTGGCCCTGTGAATATACTTCGACGGTAATGCGTTCGTACATTTCGAGATTCTGATCGCCCGCCGTCAGCTCAGTCGCCAGAAAGGCGTGCATGTTCTCGTCGGTCGTGCCGGGCCCGCTGTAGAACGCCCCGAGTTTTTCCACCCGCCCGGCCGAGTAGCCCGTCTCCTCAGTAAGCTCGCGGGCGGCGCAGTCGGCTGGCTCTTCATTGGCGTCCAACATGCCGGCGGGCAGTTCCAGCAGATGCTCGTCGACGGCGAAGCGATAGTTGCTAATCAGCACGATCGACCCGTCGGCCAGCACCGGCAGGATGACCGCCGCCCCGCCGTAGTGGAAGTAATCGCGCCGGACCACGCGGCCGTCGTCCATGCGGACCTCGACGGCGTAGCCCTTGGCCACCTTGCCGTCGAAGATCAGCTCATGCGAAACGAAACGCTCGTCGAAGGTCCTATTCATCCGCGGGATTATAGGCTCACCGTCGCGTGGAAACAACCGCCCCGGCCCGACGGCCTTTGACCTTGCCGGTAGCGACAGGGTTGCGTAAGGTGGCACGTTGTGAAAGCCAAACGCATCGCCATTCTGGGTTCGACCGGCAGCATCGGCCGACAAACGCTTGAAGTGATAGCCGAGCAGGCTGAGTTGTCGGCCTGCGCGCTGGCGGCTGGGTCGAGCTGGCGAGAGCTGGCCGACCAGGCCGGGCAGTTCGCCCCGGATGTCGTCGCCATTGCCGACGAATCCGCCGGTGAGCAGTTGGCCGACGCCCTGCCGGACGATATCGAGGTGCTGATCGGCCCGGACGCTGCCACGGAGCTCGTCCGCCGCAGCAGGCCCGACGTGCTGCTGGCGGGCATGGTGGGTTCAGCCGGGCTGGCGCCGACGCTGGCGGGCATCGAATGCGGCGCGACGCTGGCGGTCGCCAACAAGGAAACGCTGGTGATGGCCGGCGCCATTGTCATGCCGGCTGCGCGGGCGGCGGGCGTGGCCGTGCTGCCGGTAGACAGCGAACACTCCGCCGTGTTCCAGTGCATGGCGGCGGGCCGGCGGGAAGAGGTCCGCCGCGTCGTGCTGACCGCGTCCGGCGGGGCGCTTCGCGAGTGGACGGACCAGGCCGTCGCCGACGCCACCGTCGAAGACGCCCTCAAGCACCCAACCTGGTCGATGGGCCCGAAGATCACCATCGACTCGGCGACCATGATGAACAAGGCCCTGGAGGTCGTCGAGGCGCACTGGCTGTTCGACCTGCCAGCCGAGCAGATCGAGGTCGTCCTGCACGACGAGTCGGTCGTCCACGCGGCGGTGGAGTTCTGCGACGGATCGGCCATCGCCCAGATGGGCCCGCCGGACATGAAAACCCCCATCGCCTACGCCCTGGCCTACCCCCATCGCGCCGCCCGCAGCGCTGCCCCGCTGGACCTGGCGGCCCTTGGCAAGCTGACGTTCGCCCCGCTGGACGAGCGTTTTTCCCGAGCCGTCAAGCTGGGCTACGAGGCGATCCGTCGCGGGGGCACAGCCGGGGCGGTCCTCAACGGCGCCAACGAAGCCGCCGTCGAGGCCTTCCTCGCCCGGCGGATACGCTTCGGGCAAATCGTGCCGCTGGTCGAAGACGCTCTCAACCAGGCAGCGCCCTGTGACGATGTTACTCTCGACGGGCTGCTGGCCGCCGACGCCTGGGCTCGCACGCACGTGGCCGAGCGGATCGAGGCCCGCACCGACGGGGCAATGTCAAGCTAGACGACCCAAGCGGCATGCTGTAGCCTATGGCGACCCGACTTACCGCGTAACAATCGCGATACGGAAAAGAGACATCTATGGATTTGCTCGTAGCTAGTGCAGCGGGAATATGGGCGACGTGGATATTGCCCATCACAATGGTGGTCATAGGGCTCGGCGTGGTGATTTTTGTCCACGAACTGGGTCACTTTCTGATGGCCAAGTGGGCGGGCATATACGTGGAGGTGTTCTCCATCGGCATGGGCCCGAGGCTGTTCGGCATCCGCCGCAAGGAGACCGACTACCGCATCAGCATGATCCCTATTGGGGGATACGTGAAGATGATGGGCCAGGAGGACTTCGCCCCGCTGAAAGACGGCGACCCCAACCCGCGATCGTTCTCCAACAAGTCCGTGGGGGTGCGGTTTGCCGTAATCGCCGCCGGGGTGGTGATGAACGTGATCTTCGCGGCAATTGCGTTCATCGTGGTCGGGCTTATCGGCATCCGGTTCGATGCGCCGGTGGTGGGCGGCGTCCAAGACGGTTACCCCGCCGCCAAAGCGCGGATCGTCTGGGACGACCAACAGGACAGTGACGATGTAGGCCTCAAGCCCGGCGACACCATCCTGACAATCAACGGCAAGCCGATCGAGGGCTTCCAGCAGATACGCGCCCTGGCCGTGTTCGCCGACCGCGACGATGAGTTCGAGTTCGTTTTCAGACGCACCGAGGGTGAAAACGAACGCATCGGCCGGGCCACGATCGGCGTGACGTTCGCCCACAGCGGCGGCAGCAGGATGCTGGCGTTCGGGATCGCCTCCGCATCCGACCTGGTCTTCGCCGGGCCCGCGGACCTTATCCTGCCCGACGACGGGGTAGCCCCCGGCGATCGCGTCATCGCCATCGACGGTGTGCCCATTCAGCACGCCTGGGAGTTGCCGGGCTTCGACCAGTCGCTTACGGGGGAGGCCGTGACCGTCACCATACGGCGGGCCGACTCCGAAGACACCTACACCGTGGCGGAGCGCCCACGGCTGCGAATGACAGGCCCGCTGGTCTTCCTGACCGACGGTGAGCGGCTCAGGCCGACGGACACCCGGGCCGACGACTCCGACCGGAGGAATCCCAAGCTCATCTTCACACTGTCGGACGGCTCTCAACGCACCGTCAGTCCGAGTGATGTCGCCGGCGTGGTGATGGACGTCATCGGCCTTCAGCCGCGAATAACCGTCCGGGCGGTCTCCAGGGGCTCACCAGCCGAAGACGCCGGCCTCCAGCCGGGCGATATCATACTCGGCTACGCCGGGCGGGGCCCGCCGACGCTGGTGGAGTTCCTGAAAATCAACCGCGAGTTCGTCGATCATGGCACACAGATCCTGGTCGAGCGGCAAGGCCGAGCACTGCCGCCGATAGACATTCGACCCAAGAGCAAAAACGACCGGGTGCTCGTGGGGACCAATACCGGCATCGACGAGCAGCACCTCCTGATCGCGAACGTTCGGCCCGGGTCGCCGGCGGAGCAGGCTGAGATACTCAGCGGCGATGTTGTCACGCACGTCGACGGTCGGGCCGTGGGCAACTGGCTGGAACTCGTCAACGCCCTCGCCGACGCCCAGCAAAGCCCCGGCCCCGTTGAGCTGTCCGTTAAGCGCGGCGTCAACACCTTCACGGTGGAGCTGCCCGATCTGACCGTGGAACAGTTCGACAGGAGCGACTATTCCCTGCTGTTGTTCGCGGGCCCGCGGGGGTTCGTGGGTCTTCGCGGCCCACTGATCAGGAACACCAACCCAATATCGGCTGTCGTCTGGGGCATCGGCAAGACGCTCGATTTCCTTTACATGGGGTACATGCAGTTCCCCAGCATGTTCAAGGGCAACGTCTCCCTCGGCGAGGTGTCCGGACCGGTGGGCATAGGTGGAATCGCGGTTCGCTCGGCCAGGCAGGGCCTGATCTATTGCGTGTACTTCATGGCGTTCATCTCGGTGATCCTGGCGGTGGTGAACTTCCTGCCGATCCCCGTCGTCGACGGCGGCCATGCGGTGCTGCTGATCATCGAGAAGATACGCGGCCGCCCATTCAGCGCCAGGGTGATGAACATAATTCAACTTGTCGGCGTGATCCTGCTGTTCGGCGTATTGATCCTGGTTACCTGGCAGGACATCACCAAGTGGCTTGCGGACCGATGGTAATGAGGCCGCAGCTGAACTGGCTGTGGACGCAAAAATCGAACAAGGAGCATGTCATGCAGCAGTACGTTTGCGATGCATGTGGTTGGATTTACGACCCGATCGTTGGCGACCCCGATAACGGTGTCGAGCCGGGGACGAGCTTTGCGGACATCCCAGACGGGTGGGTATGCCCCGACTGCGGCGCGGGCAAGGACGAGTTCTCGCCCGTCGACTGAGCGGTCTTACATAAGTCCCGCGCAGTCGGGCGCCCCGCCGGCATTGGCCGTCGGGCCGACCGTCGCGGGTGTGAAACCCCGCCCGGCGGCGTAGAATGACGTGTGGCGAACACGCATGCTTAGCGAAGATGAAATGGACTTGAAGCTGGCGGCGCAGCTCCAGGCGGCGTTGCTTCCGGATAGTTGCCCCCTGGAGTGCGAGCATCAGATCGCCGCCGCTCGTAACCGCATGTGCGGCAGCGTGGGGGGAGATTTTTACGACTTCATCCACCTCAACCGGGACCAGTCAGCCGTTGTCATCGGCGACGTGGTCGGCCACGGCGTGCGGGCGGCCCTGCTGATGGCGCGAATCAACGGCTTCCTGCATTCCGACACGAAGGACCTCAGCAGGCCCACGCGGATAGTCTCCGCCCTCAACGAGATGCTCTGTCGGCTGGGCGACCAGACCGATTCGGTAATGTCCTGTTCAATGCTTTACATGGTTTTCGACGCCCCTTCGGGAATGTGCATTCTGTGCAATAGCGGCCATCCTTGCCCGCTGCTGTGCAACCGCGACGAGTGTTCCTCACTACACCTCGGCACGCATGATATCCTGCTGGGCATCGAGCCGTTCGAACCGACCGAGACCTGTCATACGTTCTTGTCCGGCGAGCGGCTGGTGATGTACACCGACGGCGTCACCGACGCGATGGACAGCAATCACAGCCCGTTCGGCGACCAGCGGCTCAGCCAAGTGCTTCGCGAGCACAGCCGCTCGTCGCCGCAGCAGTGCGCCGATGCGGTAATGGACGCTGTCGAGACTTTCCGCAGCGGCGCAGCCCAGACGGATGACGAAACGATCGTCGTGATGGATCGGATCCATTGACCTTTGAATTGCCAATGCAACCCGCCAGGGCGGGTTGCTGTGAGAAATCCGGGCAAATCGCCCATCAGATGTTACATTCGCCATTCAAGGGTCAATAAGCTCGGCCGCCGGCGGCAAGGACCGGCAGTGCGCGGGCAAAGCCGATCAGAACGAGAGAGTCCAGACAAGCGATGAATGGGCCTTGTCACATTGAGCCGGTGCCATCGGAGCAGTACCTTCGGACCTTGTGCTTTATGCTAGCCGGCCGCCGCCGCGACGCGGAGGTGCAGGGCCGGGCACAGGGCTTCCTGATGATGGCCCGCAAGGCCGGACACACCATCCGATTCTGGCGGGCAACGCGCCTCCGACGCGCCCTGGCCGCCGCGATGGTGCTGGATACGCCCGGGCGAGCGGGGATGCTGTTCTACAGCCCACCGTCGGCGCCGGGTGTCAGCCGGTCGGCCCTTGTCAGGCTCGTCAGGGCGATTACGCGCGACGCCATTGCCCACGGAGCGGCGTTCGTGCAGACGACGGTCAACCCGTCATCGAAGAAGGACCCGCACACACTTACCGATGCGGGGATGGTGCACTTGGCCGACCTGATCGACATGCGCCTGGACTTCGACCTATCGGTTCCCCCCCCGCCGCCGGAGCCGACGCCGTGGCGGTGGCGCGACCACGAGCACTTCACGGAGGCGCAACTCGGCGATGCGATACTGGCCACCTATGAACAGTCGTTGGATTGCCCCTTGTTGAAGGGCCTGCGGGGCGGAGCGGACATCGTGGCCGGCCATCGCACGACCGGGATCTTCTCGCCGACGACCTGGTGGATTGTGGACGCTCCTGACGGCGACCCAGCCGGGTGTCTGCTGGTGAATGACGCCGCCGACGAAAGGATCGCCAACATCGTTTATCTCGGCGTCCTGCCGGCCTGTCGCGGCCTGGGACTGGGCAGGACAATGCTGCGACACGCCCAGTCAGTCGCACGCCAGCGGGACAAACTGGCGCTCACTTTGGCCGTCGACACGCGTAATACCTACGCCCACAACACGTACTTGCAGGAGGGGTTCGTCCAGACGTTCAGGCGCACGGTTTACGTGGCCTGCGCCCCTGTTGGTCGCGCCTTGCCACCGGCGTAAACAAGGCACGGAACCGCCCTGTGGATAACCTGTTAGCGCAAGTTTTTTTTTCGTGCCAACAGTCCGTTCGCTAAGGTGTTGGAAGCTGTGGATAAGAAACCGACGGGTTTTGATATTGACCGCGCCGACGGCGACCCGTAAAGTTGCTCTTCACTTGCTCGGCGGTGCGAAGGGCACAGGCAAACGCCGATCGCCGGACCTTTGTGAAACACAGTTTCCGGCGGCAGGAACTGTTAGGGAAAAACCATGGATAAGGTGACGGAATCGGTGCGCGCAGACTCAGCGGCCACGGAACAACTCCTGGCGACACTGCGAGAGCGGATCGGCCCGCAAAAATTCAACGCATGGTTCCGACACGGCACTCACGTGGCGGTGGAAGATGTCGGCGTGAGAGTAGCCGTCCCCAACACTTTCGTCGCGGGGTGGATCGAAACGCATTATCAAGGCGAGATTGCCAATATCATCGAGAACACCCTGGGCAAGAAGCTGCCCGTAATGATAACCATCGACCCCCAGCTCAGCGGCCAGCTCCGCCGCAACGACCTGGACACCCAGGCCGACATCGTCGCCAAGACCACCCAGGGCCTGTCCCGCCCGCGCAGGCCGATCGCCGGGCCCACCCTCAGGCACAGGCTTGAGCAGTTTGTAGTCGGCGACAGCAACCGCCTGGCCTACTCCGCCGCCATTGCGGTCGGCAAGCAGGACAAGCCCCCCTTCAATCCTTTTTTCATCCACGGCCCGTGCGGGGTCGGCAAGACACACCTGCTGCAGGGCATCTGCAACGCCGCCCGCAAGTGCTCCAATGGCCGGGCCTTTCGCTGGCGATACGTCACCGGCGAGCACTTCACCAACGAGTACATCCGCGCCGTCCGCACCAAGAGCTTCAACGACTTCCGCCAGCGATATCGCCAGTTGGACCTGCTGGCCATCGACGACATTCACTTCCTTGCTGCAAAGCGAAGCACGCAGGAGGAGTTCCTGCACACCTTCAACGCAATTGAGTCCGCCGGCAAGCTGATCGTCCTGGCCAGCGACACTCATCCCAACATGGTCAGCAACTTCAATCCGCAGCTGATGAACCGCTTCGTGGCGGGAATGGTCGTCAAGATAGACGTTCCCGACTATGACACCCGCGTCCGCATCCTGACGAGGCGCGCCAAGACACTCGACCTGCAACCGGCGCCCGGCGTGCTGGAGTACATAGCCATGCACATCCGCGGCTCGGTGCGGGAGCTGGAGGGCTCGCTGGTGAAGCTGGCGGCTGTGGGCTCGCTGGAGAGCAAGCCGGTCACGCTCGACCTGGCCAAGAGCGTCTTGTCGGACTATCTCGCCCGCACCGACAGCGCGCTGACGCTCGGCGACATCGAGTCGGTCGTGGCCGTGTATTTCGGCATCAGCCCGGCCGATATCCACTCCTCCCGCAGGACACGCACAGTCTCGCTGGCTCGGATGATCTCCATGTATCTCGTTCGAAAGCACACGACCATGAGCTACCCGGAAATCGGCCGAGCCATGGGAAAGAACCACTCTTCGGTCGTGCTGGCCGTTCAGAGACTTACCAACGCCCTCACAGAAGACGCCAAGCTTATCTGGCGCACGCCCGCAGGGCCGAAGTCCAGGCCGGCAAGAGAGCTGGTCGACATGCTGGCGACCCAACTGAAATAGGCCGCAGTTGCGAGTAGTGCCGCATCGGACGGCGTCGATGCGGATTTCATGGCTCACGGATGACCAACGCCCGGGCAAGGATGTCCGGGCGTTTTTTTTTTCTACGCTCCTGCTGGCGGCCGACAATTACCCCCCCACTCATCCCACCCGGGCCGCCAAATCGCGCCACCCGGACCGGTCGTCAATGAGGTGGAGCTTCCCTTGCCCCGCAGGCCGAGCCTGCCATAATCGCTCATGTCAGGTAGCCGCGAGCGATGCGGGCTTGGCAGACGGTGCGGATGGCGTGGACAATCGCCGCTTGGCGCATGGTGATGTTCTGCTCCCGGGCAAGAGACCAGACCAGGTGGAGCTTCTCCCTCATTCGCCGGTACAATCGCCTCACCACCTCTTCCTCGGCCATCTGTTCCTGCTGCGTTTCCTGCGTGTACTCCAGGTAGGACACGAACACCCCCCCGGCATTGCAGAGGATATCAGGCAGGATCGGTATGCCCCTGTCCCACAGAATCTCGTCGGCTTCCGGGGTGGTTGGGCTGTTGGCGCCTTCGCCGATTAGCTTTGCCCGAATACGCCCGGCATTTTCCTCGGTAAGCTGGCGATCGGTGGCCGCGGGCACGAGCACGTCGCATTCCAGCTCCAACATTCCCCGTCCGTCGATTTCCTCGCCGCCGTCGAAGTCCTTGACGCTCCGCCCCCCGCCCTCGACGAACGCAACCAGAGCTGGAATGTCCAGACCTTCAGGGCTGTACACGGCGCCGCGGATGTCGCTGGCGGCGATTATCTTCACCCCGCGCTCCGCCAGCGCCATGGCGCTGAAGCTGCCGACATTGCCGAAGCCCTGAACCGCCGCGGTCGCGCCGACGGAGTTGACACCCATCATCTCAAGCGCCTCAACAACGCAAATGGCCACGCCTCGCCCTGTCGCCGCCCGTCGGCCGGGGACCCCCCCCAGAATCACCGGCTTGCCGGTAACATAACACCCCGGCGTCGTCGCCTGGGAATGCGAGTAGCAGATGGCGTCCTTGATGTAGCCCATGTCGCGTTCGCTGGTGCCCATGTCCGGAGCGGGCACGTACACCTGCGGGCCGATGTGGCGGAAGCCCATCGTGGCGAACCGCCGCATGAGAGTCTCCTTGTCGAAAGCGGTCAGAGTTTCAGCGTCGGCGACGATGCCGCTCTTGCCGCCCCCGAACGGCACACTGATAAGCGCGCACTTCCAGGTCATCTCCATCGCCAGGCCGGTCACGTCCTCCAATGTCACCGCCGAGGTCATGCGAATGCCGCCCTTGCTCGGGCCCAACGCATCGCTGTGGCGAACGATGAAGGCCTTGACGACATGGATCCGACCGTCCCCCATCAGCGGGCCGAAGTTGAGCTCAATCCGCTCCATCGGTTGGAGCACCTTCGCCAACAGGTCATCATTGAATTCCCCCCCCAGCAGCGGAACCGCTTGCCAAAAATTCGCGGTCGCATCACGGAGGATCGTTTGTGCTTCCAACGTGCTGTCTTTCATTGGGGTTCAACCTCACCGGCTTGCGGCACTTCATGCCCGGCACGGCGCCGCCGGTTCCGCCGAAGCTTAACGCCCATTTGCAGCCCCATAAGTTGCGGTACGCCACAAACAGGCATGGTATAGGGCATGATCACAAAGACCGGACTTCATAATAACCCGGGAGTATGGCCCGTCAAGTGGGACGTGGCGTTGCCGTCGGCCACGGAGAACGAGATCGAGGCCCGGCAGCCTCTGACGGCGATCAGTTCGATCGAAAATCGAGAATCGGTAATCGGTAATCGAGAATCCCGCTTCGCCGAAGGCCAAGCGCCTAGCAGCGCATGTCCGGCACGGCCCGGCTGGGCTGGCGGAGGGTCATGTTCTCAAGCAGGCCTGTCA
>SDBT01018761.1_pt1 | contig 10862 bp, 7 predicted proteins | sample 2277101 | NCBI WGS metagenome assembly SDBT01 (sample SAMN10404973, study PRJNA504765) | marine sediment metagenome | isolation source: marine sediment core GS10_PC15, 103 cmbsf | place: Arctic Ocean: Southern Knipovich Ridge | collected 2010 | reverse complement strand
TCCCCCAATCCCGTATCTGCAAAAGGAAGTCTCATGAGCTACGCCGACAATCCTTATCGGAGCCCGTCCGGCGCGTTTGCCGCCCAGGCCACGGCCGACGAACGGGCGGATTTCATCGCCAAGACCTACGTGCATCTGGCCGGGGCCATCGGAGCGTTCGTGATCCTGACGGCGATCATGCTCAAGACGGGCGTGGCGGAAGGCTTCGTTGGGCTCTTGGCTCAAAGCAGGTTCGGCTGGCTGATCGTGTTGGGGGTGTTCATGTTCGTGAGCACGGTTGCCGAGAGATGGGCTCGCTCAGCCGTTAGTATCGGCACGCAATACATGGGACTGGGACTCTACGTCGTGGCCTGGTCGCTGATGTTTACCCCCCTACTACTTCTTGCCAGCAGGATCGACTCCGGCATCATCACGTCGGCCGCGTCGGCTACGCTCGGGCTGTTCAGCGTGTTGACGGCCGTGGTTTTCATCACGCGGAAGGACTTCTCGTTCCTGCGGGGTATTCTAATTTTCGGCGGGATCGCGGCCTTTGGGTTCATCATCGCGGCCATGGTGTTCGGTTTTGCCCTGGGCCCGATCTTCACCTACGCGATGATCGCCTTTGCCTGCGGCTTCATCCTTTACGACACGTCCAACGTGTTGCACCACTATCGGATCGGCCAGCATGTGGCTGCCTCGCTGGCGCTGTTCGCTTCCGTCGCACTGCTGTTCTGGTACATCCTGCAGTTGTTCATGTCGCGCGATTAGGCCTGGAATTCAATCCAATGCAAGTGGAAATCAACGGCCAAACGCTCGAGTTGACCCGCGGTGACGTGACGCTGCAGGAGGTCGACGCGATCGTCAACGCGGCCAACAGCCAACTGGCCGGCGGCGGCGGGGTCGACGGGGCGATCCACCGCGGCGGCGGCCCCGGCATCATGGCCGGAACCGACGCCACGTACCCACAGGGATGCGCCACCGGGTCGGCCGCGATCACCGGCGGTGGCAAGCTGGCGGCCAACTACGTGATCCACGCCGTGGGGCCCATCTACAGCGGCGGTTCCCGCGGCGAGGCCGACCTGTTGGCCGGCGCCTATCGCCGCTGTCTCGAGTTGGCCGTCGAAAACGAGTGCCGCAGCATCGCCTTTCCGTCGTTGAGTACCGGCGCCTATCGCTATCCGATCGACCAGGCCGCCCGGATCGCGTTGCAGACGTGCATCGAGTTTCTCGTAGAGTACGGCATGCCCGATTTGGTCCGTTTCGTACTCTTCGACGCCGGGGCTTACGGAGCGTTTGCGGCGGCGTTGGAAGAGTTGACGTAGTTATTTCACGACAAAATTCACCATTCGGCCCGGCACTACGATCGCTTTGACGATCGTCTTTCCGGCGAGTAACTCGACGATGCGGGGATCTTCGCGGGCGGCCTTTTCCAGCGTCGCCTTGTCGGCGTCGGCGGAAACGCGGATGCGGCTGCGGAGCTTGCCGAGAATCTGTACCGGAATCTCGAGCGTGTCTTCCTTGATCGCCGATTCGTCGAACGCGGGCCATGGATGATGCATCAGTGCCTCGTCGCGGCCGAGCGTTGCCCAGAGTTCCTCGCAGACGTGCGGGGCGAAGGGCGAAAGCAACTGGACGAATTGCTCCATGGCCGACCGCGGTCGCGGGTCCTGCTTGGTGAAGAAGTTCGTAAACTCCATCATCCGGGCGATGGCCGTGTTGAACGCCATCTGATCGAGGTCGTCGGTCACGGCCTTGATCGTCTTGTGCAACATGCGGTTCTGCTCGGCCGACGGTTCGACGTCCTGCACGGCCGCATTGAGTTTCATCGTCTCTGAACGATCGTCGACGATCAGCCGCCAGACGCGATCGAGGAACCCCCGCACACCGCTGACCCCCTCCATGCTCCACGGTTTGACCGATTCCAGCGGGCCCATGAACATCTCGTAAAGCCGCAAGGAATCGGCCCCGTACTCCTTGACCACGTCGTCCGGGTTGACCACATTGCCGCGGCTCTTCGACATCTTGTCGGCACGCGATGTTAACTGGATGTCCGTTCCTCGCATGAATGGTTTGCCGCCTCGAAGTTCGACATCTTCTCTACTGACCTCCTCCATCAAGTAACCTTCTTCACGGTCGTGGTCTTCCTTGCCGAACGAAACGTACTCCTCACCATCCTTGTACGCGAAGTACGTCGGCTCCCCCAGTATCATCCCCTGGTTGACCAGCTTCTGAAACGGCTCGGGCATGCTCACGTAGCCGCGGTCGTGGAGCACCTTGTGCCAGAAGCGGGAGTAGAGCAAGTGCAGCACGGCGTGCTCGGCCCCGCCCACGTATAGATCGACCGGCATCCAGGCCTTCTCGATCTCCGGATCGATCAGGGCCTTGTCGTTTTTCGGATCGAGAAACCGCAGGTAGTACCAGCACGAGCCGGCCCATTGCGGCATCGTGTTCGTCTCGCGCTTGTATCGCACCCCGTCGAGCGTCACGTAGAGCCAATCTTCCGGAGCAGCGTCCAGCGGCGGCTCGGGCGAATCGTGGGCGGCGTCGAACTTCATCTTCGCGGGCAGGTCCAGCGGCAGGTCGTCCGGCTCCAACGGGCGGACCACACCGGTCGGCTTGCCGTCGTCGTCCAGTTCGTGCAAGATCGGGAACGGTTCGCCCCAGAAATGCTGCCGACTAAAGAGCCAGTCGCGCAGCTTGTAGTTGACCGCACTGCGCCCCTGGCCCATCGTCGCGAGGTCCGCGGCGATCTTCAGCTTGAACTCCGGCGTGCTTAGGCCGTCGTAGGGGCCCGAGTTGATCGCTACCCCGTCGGCAATGAACGCCACCTTGCCGGCGAGCAATTCGTCGCGTGGCGCGTCGGTCCCTTCGCCCGGGTCGACCACCGCGGTGATCGGCAACCCGAACTCCACGGCGAACTCGAAGTCTCGCGTGTCGTGTGCCGGCACGGCCATGATCGCGCCGGTGCCGTAGCTGATCAACACGTAGTCGGCCACCCAGATCTGAATCGCTTCGTTGTTGACCGGGTTGATCGCGTAGGAACCGGTAAACACGCCCGTCTTCTCCTTGGCCAGATCGGTGCGGTCGAGGTCGCTCTTGCGGCCGGCCTCTTCGCGATATGCCCGTACCGCATCGGCGTGCTCCGGCCGCGTAAGCCGATCGACGAACGGATGCTCCGGGGCGATCACCATGTAGGTGGCGCCGAAGAGCGTGTCGGGCCGGGTGGTGTAGATCCGCAGCACCCCGTCGCCCGGCTTGCGGGGATACCCGTCCGCGGTCCGGTCCGTCCGCCAACTTTCATATTCCCTGGCCGACGGTTTGCCGTCCTCGGTAGTAATCGTGCCGACGAAGAAATCGACCTCGGCGCCCGTGCTGCGTCCGATCCAGTTCCGCTGCAAGGCCTTGATGCTATCCGACCAATCGAGCCCTTCCAGGTCGTTTTCCAGGCGGTCGGCGTAGGCGGTGATTCGCAGCATCCATTGCCGCAAGGGGATTCGTGTTACCGGGTGGTTGCCGCGTTCGCTCAGGCCGCCGACCACCTCCTCGTTCGAGAGCACGGTGCCCAGGGCCGAACACCAGTTGACCGGTGCCTCGAGTTGATAGGCCAGCCGGTGCTCGTCGCGATAGACGGCCACGGCCGCTTGGCCCTCGCCCTCGACGTCGTCGGGGATCGGCAGTTCGGCAATCGGCCGGCCCTTCTGCCGGTCGTGGTCGAACCAGGTGTCGAAGAGCACGAGGAAGATGAACTGTGTCCAGCGGAAGTAGTCGACGTCGGTGGTAGCCAGTTCGCGGTCCCAGTCGTAGCTGAAGCCGAGCATCTTCAACTGGCGGCGGAAAGTGGCGATGTTGGCCTCGGTGGTCGTCCGCGGGTGGGTGCCCGTCTTCTTGGCGTGCTGCTCGGCGGGCAGTCCGAAGGCGTCCCAACCCATCGGATGCACCACGCTACGGCCCAGCATGCGGTTGTATCGGCAGACGATATCGGTGGCCGTGTAGCCCTCTGGGTGGCCCACATGGAGCCCGTCCCCACTGGGGTAGGGGAACATGTCGAGCACGTAGAGTTTGGGGCCTTCCGGCAGCCGCTCCGCGGCGAAACTGCGGTTCTCCTCCCAAAACTTCTGCCATTTCGGTTCCAAAGCGGCCGGGTTGTAGCGTGGCATGGTACTATCCGTTGCGAGTCCTAATGTGGCTTGAAGCCACAATCAAGTTACCTATCAAGATGCGAGCAAACTCACGATTCTAGCGTTTCTTAGCGCCCGCGGCAAAGGGACATGGCGTCGGGTGGCCGGGGTCGAGCCACGAGGAACGAGTGGCGAGCCCCCGGAACATCGGCCATCTGGGGGCTCGCTGCTCGTTCCTCGCTGCTCGACCCCAGCCACCCATCTCTGGGGAGTTGTTCTCCAAACGACCGCCAACCGCTTCCTGGAACCAATTTGCAATTTACAATTTACAATTACCAATTTACAATCTTTGTTACTGATGATCCTCCTCAACGTCGAAAACATCCAAAAACACTTCGGTCCCGAGCCGGTCCTCGACGGCGTGACGTTCGACGTCCGCCCCGGCGAGCGGATTGCCCTGCTGGGACCCAACGGCAGCGGCAAAACGACGTTGCTGCGGATCCTTGCCGGCCGCGAAGAGGCAGACGGCGGATCTTGCCGGCCGCACGCCTCGGTCCATTTGGGTTACCTCGAACAGCAGCCGCAATTCGCCCCGGGCCAGACGCTTTGGAAAGAAGCCGCCAGCGCCATGGCCGATCTGGTCGAACTCCAACGCGAGTCGCTGGCCGTGGCCGAGGCCTTGGCGGAAACTCCCGACCAGCCGGAACACGACCGACTGGCCGCCCGATACGATCACCTCCAACACGAGTTGCACCGCCGCGACGCCTACAACCTCGACCATAAAATCGAACGCGTGCTCGGCGGCCTGGGGTTCGCCAGCGATACCTTCAAGCAGCCGGTCGAGTCGCTCAGCGGCGGCGAGCAGAACCGCCTGCTGCTGGCCAAACTGCTGCTGGCCGAGCCCAACCTGATGCTGCTCGACGAACCGTCGAACCACCTCGACATCGAGGCCACGCAGTGGTTGGAGGGCTTTCTGCTGGAAAGCTCGGCCGCCTTGTTGCTGGTTAGCCACGACCGCTACTTCCTCGACCGAGTTGCCAACCGCAGCCTCGAATTGTTTCGCGGAACGGTGGACAGCTACCCGGGCAACTTCTCGGCCTATTGGCGTCAGAAGGACGAGCGGCTGCTGGTCCAGCAGCGAACCTTCGACAAGCAGCAGACCGAGATCGCCAAGACCAAGGATTTCATCCGCCGCAACAAGTACGGCCAGAAACACGCCCAGGCCGAGGACCGGCGCAAGAAGCTGGCCCGAATCGTACCGGTCGATCCCCCGCGGCAGATCGAAACCCCGGTGATGGGCTTTCCGCATTGTACGCGCAGCGGCGATATCGTCCTGCGGGCGGAGCATCTGACAAAGGCCTACGACCGGCCGCTGTTCAGCGATCTTTCGTTCGAGATCACGCGCGGTCAGCGGTGGGGCCTGCTGGGGCCCAACGGTTGCGGCAAGACGACGCTGCTGCGGTGTCTGCTGGGACTGGTCGAGCCGGACCGCGGCAACGTGCATACCGGCACGGGCGTGGAGGTGGGCTACTTCGATCAGCAACTTGCCGAGCTAGACGATCGCACGCCCGTGGTCGAGGCCGTCCGCCCGCCGCGCAAGCAGTTCAACGAACAGCAGCGTCGCGACCTGCTGGCCCGGTTCGGCCTGATCGGCGATACGTCGCTGCAAAACGTGGGCAGCCTCAGCGGTGGCGAGCGTTGCCGTGCGGCGTTGGCCCGGCTGGCTGCCACGGACGCCAACCTGTTGGTGCTCGACGAGCCGACCAACCATCTCGATCTCTGGGCCCGCGACGCCTTGGAACGCTCTCTGACGGCCTTCAAGGGGACCGTGCTATTCGTGAGCCACGACCGGTTCTTCGTCAACCGCGTGGCCGACCGCCTGCTGGTCGTCGAGCCGGACCGGGTCTGCGTGGTCGAGGGAAACTACGAGACCTATCAGCGGATGACCGACCGGCGGGAGACGGGCTCGACCGGTTCGTCATCGTCCAAGGTTGCCAAGCCGTCACGCAACGACACCCGGCCGGACAAGACGTCACCTAAGAAGCGTCGCTTTCCATACCGCAAGGTGAGCGATCTAGAAGCCGAGATCTTCCGGCGAGAGTCGCGTCTAGAGGAGTTACACGAGCAGCTAGCCGACGGCGACACCCATCGCGACGGCCAGCGCGTCCGCGAGATCGCCGCGGAGATCGCAGAGACCAAAGAGGCGTTGCAAGTCCTCTACGAGCACTGGGAAGAAGCCACGGACTTGAACTGGTAATTTAGCATTCTACGGTAACCGTCAGCGAGCCGCCGGGTTTATCCCGGCGCATTTATCCCGGCGCGACGAAAGCGCGGGGACAAGCCCCGCGGCTCGCGTCGCAATCGCCCGCAACGACGAGAAGTAGCATTTACGAGAACCCTCAGCGAGCCGCCGGGTTCATCCCGGCGCATTAATCCCGGCGCAACGAAAGCGCGGGGACAATCCCCGCGGCTCGCGGAAAGGGTGTCAGTCTGCATGGAAGCCGATGCGTCTGGTTTTAGGTGGCGGCTTGGGGTCCATGAGTTGCTTGATCGCCTCGACGAGCACCAGAATCTGATCGTCATGACCGGAGAGTTTCCGATCGAGTTGAGAGATCTTGTGGGCGAGTTCCTTGTGTCCGGCGATGGTCTCCCGAAGCTGAACGAAGGCCCGGACGACAAAGACGCTTACCTCTACGGCCTCGGGAGAGTTCAGCACACTGGCCGCCATGATGGCGCCATGCTCCGTGAACACCAATGGCAGGGCCTTCGAGAATTTGAGCTTCTCGAGGTGGTCGCAATTTGCGACCACCTCCGCCTTCTCCTCGGCGGTCAACTGGAACATGAAATCCTCGGGAAAACGGCCCCGGTTACGTCTGACCTGCTCGTTGAGCCGACGCGTCGTCACGCCGTAAGCCTCTGCCATGTCGGCATCTACCATGACTTTCACGCCGCGGATTAGCAAGATGCGTTGCTGGATTCTGCCGATTTTAACGACGGCCTTGGATTTCGACATTCGTCCTCCCGTGTTACCCCGGAAGGTGGTCGCAGATTGCGATCACCTTGTCAATCCACCTCTCTTTTGACGCCAATTTGTTACTCTAGACAAGACCTCTTACTCAAGCAGATCAATTCTTTGCTTGGTTTCTTCGATTTCCACAACAAGGGTCGAGAATGCCCATTGCCCCGCTGTTTTTTCGGCCACAACGTAGACTGTGGCTTTGCCGTCGGGGCCGGAGATCGGGATGGATAGATCTGCCTGGCCTGACGGACCGCTGATGTTGATGTTGCCGGAGACGAACGTCCCTTCTTCAATCGGGGTGCCGATGGCTTTCTGAACGGATGGATGTGCTTTCGCTTTCGAAAGAGCATCCTTGTATGCACCCGAGGATTTCATCATACCGAAAACAGAACACAAAATCAGTGCGAAGACCCCTGCACAAGAGGCGAGAGAACCAAGGCACCCGACAGGAACACACCACTTCCAGTTTCGACCCCACCAGTTTTTGTGCTGCTGCTGATTCATCTACTTCAACCTCCTGCTGTATGAGCCCAACTCGTCATTCTACACGAAACGTCGTTTCCTTGGGACGTTGCACCAGGGGATGGTAGCAGGATAGAGCCGTCATGTGGGCGGAGTCAAGTACCCCCTGGCGGGAGATATCAAGTATGCGAATTCCGTAACGGAGAGTGCGTTTTCAGAACAAAGGGGAAGAGATGTCAACGGAAAGGACCGCGCTTTCCGGCGGAAAACACGGCCCTCTCCTTTGTTCTGAAAACGCACGTCTCTCCCGGGGTCACGTATGCAGGAGAAGATGGCACAACGCGAGAGAAGCTCTGAAAGGGCGCGACGATCTTGTGGTGGCCTTTCAGGCCTGACGGCGCTCAAGGCTCCACGATTCCCAGGGCGATGCCCTGGGCTGGCGAATTGACGGCCTTTCAGGCCTGACGATCCGTCGCAGCGGAGACGACATCGCCACCACCCGCAGCCCGCGGCCCGCAGCCCGCGGCCCGCGGGGCGTTGCCCCCCGGCTATTCCCCACTTTACGCTTTCCGCTTTCCGCTTTCCACTCCCCACCTTCCGCTTTCCGCTTTCCGCTTTAGACTTTCAGCTTTCTGCGTTCGGCACAATCTTCTTCCCCACTGCGTCGGCCACCTTGCGGCAGAGTTGCATTAGCTCCTCGAACTGATCGAACGTTAACGATTGGTAACCGTCGCTCTGGGCGGTCTCCGGGTCGGGATGCACCTCGACGATCAGACCGTCGGCGCCGGCGGCTACTGCGGCGGCGGCCATGCGGGTGACCAGATTCGTGTGGCCCGTGCCGTGACTCGGATCGACCACCACCGGCAAGTGCGTGCGGTCGTGAAGGTAGGGCACCGAGGTCAGGTTCAACGTGAATCGGACGTGCGACTCGAACGTGCGGATCCCCCGTTCGCAGAGCATCACGTTGGGGTTGCCCGCGTTGAGCACGTACTCGGCCGCCAGCAGTAGCTCGTCCATCGTGGCGGCCGCACCCCGTTTCAACAGCACGGGCGCGCCCTGCTTGCCGACGGCCTCGAGCAGGCGGTAGTTCTGCATGTTTCGGGCGCCGATCTGTAGCACGTCGGCGTACTTGGCAACCAGGCCCACTTCCGTGGCGTCGACAACCTCGGTGACCACGGCCAGTCCGGTCTCCTGCCGGGCGGTGGCGAGGATCTTCAGGCCGTCTTCCTTCATACCCTGGAAGCTGTACGGGCTGGTTCGCGGTTTGAAGGCCCCGCCCCGCAGGGCGGTCGCCCCGGCCGCCTTCACCGCCCTGGCCGTGCTGACGGTCTGCTCTTCGCTTTCGACGGAGCACGGCCCGGCAATCATCCCCAGGTGCGAGTTACCCACCACCAGGCTGCCGGCGCGGACCACGGTCGACTCGGGCTTGACCTCGCGGCTGGCCACTTTGTAGGGTGCAAGGATCGGCACGACCTCGGCCACGCCGGGACCCGTTTCGAGCGAGTTGCGGTGTTCGTCACGCTTCTCGCCGATGGCGGCAATCACGGTGCGGGTCTCGCCGTAGATCACATGCGAGCGAAGCCCGAACTGCTCCACCCGTTGGATCATGTGATCGATCTGTTCCTGCGTAGCCCCCTGTTTCATCACAACAATCATCGCCAAAACTCCTTATCTTGTCGGTTCGCGAGCAGATCCAATTTGCAATTTACAATGGCCAATTTACAATTCCCCCCCAACGAAAAAGCCCCGCGAACCGTTTGGGTCCCGGGGCTTTGGGTTTTCGTGGGTTGTGTGGCGGACTTACAGACCACCTCCCACCCCGCGGCCACGGGGGCAGAGATAAAACCAAAAATAGGCGGTCCGGGTGATGTTCATGCTTTCGTCCTTTTCGGGAGGTTGACTCCCACGTTCCTTTTATTTTCGCTCATTCGGCGAAAAATGCAAGGGGGAGATTGCGGGAACATGCGATTCGGGCAAACTATTTTCCCGCTCGCCGGCCTGGATTGTTCGCAAAGGTTCGTAGTGACCCGATTTATCGGGTTTGGACTGCCAGAACCGCATGAATGCGGTCACTACGAACGGTCTGGCCTACTGCTTGGCGAGCAGCCGCTCGACGGCCACCTGGACCGGCTGCGACTGCAACACGATTAGGCACCGCGAGGGTCCGTCGAAGTGCAACTTGCCCGGCCCGCCGGCGGAACTCCACGTCGACGGCGCCACGCGGCCGCGGATCAGTTCGGCCAACTGCGGACCGGTCCGGCCGTCGCCGAGCAACTTGCCGACCGGGTAAAACTCCAATTCCAGCCGCGCCGACGATGCGGTGGCCGTGGTGATTTGCAGCGTTTTGGCGTCGATCACGCGGTAGGTAAGTCCCAACGGTTCAAGCAACCGCCGAAGCGCCGCATGGAGAGGCTCCTTCTCGGCATTGACGCTCGCATGGACCGCAGGCGATAACCGCTCCCGGGCCATCGCCATGCGGTCGAAGAGGATGTCCAGCCCGGTCGGCTCCTCGAGATGGGCGGCAATCTGCTCCAGCGGCGCGGGATGGTGGAAGTTGACCGTCACCGGCAGCGACAACGCCCGACGGGCACGCCGGTGGCGCGCGTCGAGCTTGAACAGGTCCGGATTGAGCTGGCTTTTCAGCGGCATGCCCCGGGCAACGCGGAGTTTCTCGCAGAAGAGGACGATTTGATAGTGGACCGTGGCCGTTTGGACCACGGTCAAGGCGTCGCCGTCTGCTGCGACGGTGCCCCGGCCGCCGGCGCCGCCCCAACTTGCCGGCGCGACGAGCTTTCTCACCAGGTCCGCCAGTTCGGCCATCGTGCCTGCCTTGCCGCCGACCAGATCGTCGGCCGTGTAGCGTCGCTGCCGTAGCGTTTGGCGCCGCTCGGCCGGGCTGGTCACCAGCACCTGACCGTCGTCGATTTCCGCGGCCAGCCCTCGGCTGGAAACCATCTTGCCGAGGATTCGCCCAACCGTCGTCTCGGTGATCCCGACGTTGACCGGATCGCGAGGCGTGACGCCCAACTGCTGCATGGCGTCGAGGTCGAGCGTGATCGGCACGGTGCTGAGCTGGCTGAGGAACTCGACGGCGTCGGCCAGCGGCACCTTATCGAGTTCGATTTCCGCGATCGTATCGGCCAGCCTTGCCCGTACGTCGACTTGAACCAGTTCGGGCCGCTCAATCGGCGGTTCCTCCACAGGAGTCTCCTCGACCGGAGGCTCGTTTGGTTCGTCGGCTGGCTCGTTCGGTTCGTCGTTAGGTTCTTTGGGCGATTCGGCGA
>SDBT01018760.1_pt1 | contig 10862 bp, 7 predicted proteins | sample 2277101 | NCBI WGS metagenome assembly SDBT01 (sample SAMN10404973, study PRJNA504765) | marine sediment metagenome | isolation source: marine sediment core GS10_PC15, 103 cmbsf | place: Arctic Ocean: Southern Knipovich Ridge | collected 2010 | reverse complement strand
AATTATAATGATAGCCAAAAACGCCTCCTTATGCGATTCTTGGGCTCCGCAGAATTCGATCTTGATCCTGAAGAGGCGGAAAACATCATGGATGCCATAAAGGACTGGATTGACGCAGACAATGAGCCCACCCGGTTTGGTGCGGAAGACGCCTATTATCAGGCATTGGAAAAACCTTACCCATGTAAAAATGCACCTCTTGAATTCCTTGAAGAGTTACTGCTTGTCAGGGGCATAACTAAGGAGCTGTTTTATGGTTCAGGTGAAAAGCCGGGTATATCTCGCTACCTGAGTCCTCACGGTAAGGGCAAGATCAATATAAATACGGCAGATCCTTTGGTATTAAGGGCCCTCTCGGACCAGATAGACCAAGAACAGGCCGAGGACATGGTTGCATACCGTGAGGATGAAGATAATACCCTCTCAGATCCCAAATGGTACAAGAAGGTTCCAGGGATGAGTGCCGTGAGCATTCCAGATAACTTACTCACCACCTCAAGTACATATTTTGAGATTACATCAGAGGGTTTTAAGGGGGCAATGAGTAAGCGTATCAATGGCATGGTGGAGAGGAAAGATAAGACACTCAAGATTTTGTCCTGGAAGGTGGAGTAATCATGCCAGGCAAGACACTCGGAATTGACATAAATAGTGATTCAGTTACAGCGGTCCAGCTAGAGGGAGGGCTCAGAGGCTATCGCATAACATGGTGTGGCAGGGTTATGATTGAAGAGGCTGGGGGTCTGGATGAGGCAGTTAAAGAAATTAGCGAACAAGCGGATCTTAAGGCTGATACATGTATCAGCTCGATTCCCGCGGAACATGTATCATACCGGAATCTCCAGATGCCTTTTAGGAGCACGAAAAAGATCAGGCAGACCATAGCCTTTTCCATTGAGACAATGGTCCCTTTTCCAATCGAGGACTTAATAGTTGATTTCACCGTTGTTAACCAGTCGGATCAAAGTGAAATCCTTGCCGCCTCGGTAAGGCGAGGATATATCTCCGAATATCTTACACCCTTACAGGGCCATGGAATTGACCCCGATGTCCTGGATATAAGAGGTGTGCCCGTGGTCTTATGGTTGCTGAGGCAAGCAGGAATACCTGACGATGGGCTTTACTTAGAGATAGATCCGAAGAAAAGCACAATGATGCTTTATCTCAAAAGACGGATATGTTTGATCAGGACATTTCCCTTTAGTGATGGTCTTGTAGCCCAGATCCAGTCAATGGAACAAACCGGTAACAGTGCAAAAATCCAGCAAGCTGAGCAAATTGAATCCTGTTTTTCCCTATTTTGTACAAATGTTCAAAATACACTCCATGCGTTTGGGTATCAGAATAACCGACCGGCTAGGCCAGAAAAGGTTTTTATCACCGGCAGCGGAAGCCTTTTACCGAAGGCAGAGAGCATCTTAGAAGAACACCTTGATACTCCGGTTGAAAGGATCAATTTGATAAGGGATGCAAAGGTTCATATGGACGAAGATATAGCTCGGCTTTGGAATCCTGCTATAATGGATAGCACCCTTGCCCTTGCCCTTCGGGGCGATAAGAAGGGCTTGGGTTTCAATTTTAGAAAAGATGAATTCGAGGTCAAAAAGCGACACTTCAGGCTCATGAAGGAGATCCAAAAGGCCGCTGTCTTCCTAATAATCATCTTATCTCTTTTAACCGCAGATTTATATGTAGATTATTATTTCCTTAAGAAGCGTTACAGGATGCTGGATAAACAGATAACAGAGATATTCAGACAGACGCTACCTGATGTAAAGAGGATTGTAGATCCAGTCCAGCAAATGATGGCGAAAATGAATGAGATCAAAAAATCAGCCATTTCCCTTCCTGGAGTCAGCAGAGACCGGAGGGTCCTTGAACTGTTAAGGGATATCTCCATTAGGTCTCCTGTGTCCCTGGATGTGAAGGTGAGCAGGATGGTGGTTGATCCAGAGGGAGTGCAGATCAAGGGAGAAACTGATACATTTAATACCGTGGACATTATTAAGAAAGCACTTGAGCCCTCAGAATATTTTAATGCAGTTACCATTAGTTCTGCCAAGCTTGACCGATCTGGCGAACGGGTTCAGTTTGAGATAAAATTGCAGCGGGCAAGGTAGAGGAATATGATCATGAAACTTGCAAGACGTGAAAAATATTTTGTATCGGCTGCGGCATTATCAATAGCGATATTTCTCCTATTTCAGTTTCTCATCTTTCCCTTTTTTGAGGCCAGAAAGAGGTTTCAAAGAGGTGTTAGGGCAAAAGAAGATGCATTAAAAGAGATCTTAAGGCTGAGCGTTGAGTACAATAGATATCAAAAAGGTTCTCAAGGAATAAAGCAGGTCCTTGCCAGGCGAAAGAAGGGATTTACACTCTTTTCATTTCTTGATAAGTCAGCAGGTGATGCTGGCGTCAAGGCCAATATCAAGTATATGAAACCCTCCACTTCCACAGGCCTAAGTCCCTACAAAGAATCCCTGGTCGAGATGAGACTGGAGGCAATTACCTTGCAACAGTTAATCGGCTACCTTTATCGAATTGAATCGCCGGTAGATGTTGTAAGCATCAAACGAATCTCAATTAAAGAAAACAAGAGGAAATCCGGTCACATAGATGCAATTTTACAGGTATTGACGTTTCAGTAGACAAAGAAATGGAGTGATGAAGAAATGGAGTATTGGAGGAATGGCAGAATGAAAAACTCAAGACCAATACTCCAATACTCCAGTACTCCAATACTCTAAAGAATTACCGTTATGAAACAGTTTTTATCGAAAAATAAGAAGTGGCTTGGATACATCTTCTATTGCGCTATTTTAGCAGTTGGTCTTTTGTATTATCGTTTTCCCTCGGATGCCCTGAGGGATTATATACAGATTAGGGCAAATAACTTAAATACTCCGCTCTTTCTTTCGATTGACAGGATAAAGCCCTGGCCACCTATTGGTTTAAGACTGGGCAAAGCCGAAATCTCCTTTAAGGAGAAGCCTGCCAAAAAAATCTTCAGGGCTGATAACCTTGTGGTCAGACCTAAAGCTTGGTCATTCTTGAAGGGAAAGGGTAAATATTGCTTTGAGTGTCTGGTTTATGGAGGAGATATAAAGGGTTGTGTCCTTTTCGAAAAATACGACATGGCAGCTCCTTTTAACACGGAGATTGAACTCAAGGATATTCGAATTGGCAACTATGAATATCTAAGGGATTTGCTTGGCAGGCATGTTGATGGAATCCTTAACGGGACTATCTCGTACAACGGGCAGCAAAAAGACCTGATGAATGGCGTAGGGGAGGCGAATCTGAGATTGTCAGACGGTCGGGTTGAATTCTCTTTGCCTCTCTTGAGTTTGGGCTCCATTGATTTTAATGAGGTCAAGATCGATATGGACCTCAAAAAACGAAAAATAAACCTTACGAGTTTAGAATTAGAGGGGCCCCAGTTGAAAGGCACCCTATCGGGAACCATAAGCCTGAAAAAAAACTTTGCCAAAAGCACCCTTAACCTAAAAGGAAGGATTGAGCCATTTGCATCATTTTTCAAAAACGTAGAAGGTCTCTCCAATGCCGTGAGGCTTTTCAAAAAAAGGCTGAGAAGGGGAATCTTCGGCTTTATTATCCACGGAACCATAAGCGAGCCTAAAATCAAATTCACCTAAAATGATGCTCACTATGTCAAAGCGTTACCAGACCGTTTTAAATCTCTTTGCCTTAGCCCTTATTATCTTTCTTGGCGTGGATCTATTCTACACGATCATCAAGGCACAACTCAGGGGTTTCGATACCCAAAAAAGTACAATACACCGTCTACCGGATGTTAAGGGAAAAAGAAAGGCCCCTTTGGATTACTACAGGGTAATTACTAAAAGAAATATCTTTAGCCCTGAGGAAGAGGCCCCTCAGGAAATGGGCGAAGAAGAGATTGAGGACTTGAAGCCCACTTCCTTAAAGTTAGCCCTTTTGGGAACGGTTGTAGGTGATCGACAGAGCGCCGTCGCTGTTATTGAGGAAACCGGCAAAAAGAAGCAAGGCCTATACAGGGTGGGTGACAGTGTCCAGAGCGCTATTGTCAGGAAGATCTTAAGAGGTAAGGTAATCCTCAGGGTTAAGGATAGGGATGAAATCCTGACAATAGAAGAAGGTGCTGCCTCAAGGGCTAAAAAGCAACACCGGAAATCAAAACCGATCCAGAGAAGCTCTACCATAACAGTAGATCGCTCAGATCTGGAGGAATCCATTGGCAACATTCATCAACTTCTATCGGAGGTGCGAATAAGGCCTCACTTCAAAGATGGCAGGGCAGACGGATTAACAATTACTAATATGAAGGCCGGTTCTACCTTTGCTAAATTGGGGTTGAGGAATGGTGACATTGTCCATGGGATAGATGGAAGGGATATCAAAAGCCCGGATGACGTGCTTGAGGTGTACACCAAATTGAAATCAGGATCTCAAGTGGCAATCGAGATAAGCAGAGGCGGTGTGAAAAGAACAATAAATTACAAATTCAGGTAAGGGACTAATGTATACATCCTATTTTGGTTTTAAAGAGAACCCTTTCAATCTAACACCAGATCCACGATATCTCTTTCTGAGCCCTAACCACAAGGAGGCCCTTGACCATCTCCTTTACGGAATTGACGAACGAAAGGGTTTTATTGCTATTACCGGTGGAGTCGGTACAGGCAAGACCACAATCTGCAGGGCCCTCCTTAGTCAATTAGATGACTCTATAAAGAGTGCCCTGATATTCAATTCATTTATCACAGAGAAGGAGCTCCTGGAGACAATAAATAAGGAGTTTGGCATTGATCTGGATATGAAGGCCAGCACAAAAAAGCAATATATTGACAGGCTCAATCAGTTCCTCCTTAAGACCTTCAGCCTTGGAGGCAATGCGGTTCTGTTGATAGATGAGGCGCAAAACCTTTCACACACTGTCCTTGAGCAGATAAGGATGCTCTCAAATCTGGAAACGGAAAAGGAGAAACTGATCCAGATCGTTCTAGTCGGGCAATCCGAATTAAAGGAACTTCTGGCCTCTTCTTCATTGAGGCAGCTCAATGAGAGGATAATGGTCCGCTACGAGTTGAGGCCTCTGGATCGCAAGGATGTCCAGGGCTATGTGGAACATCGATTGGTGGTGGGGGGTGGCAGAGGGGATCTCAAGTTTACAGATGGTGCCTTAAACGCAATCTATGAATCCGCTCAGGGAAATCCGAGGAGGATTAATGCGATTTGTGATAGGGCCCTCCTTGCTGCCTACACCAGGGATGAATTCACCATTTCTAAGGGAACGGTTAGGAAGGCGGTTAAGGATACCATGGGCGATGGGGCATCCGAGACAAGAATAATGGATTGGCCATGGAAAAGCGCTAAATTAACCACTGCTTTTATGCTATTATTAATTATCCTGGCAGGCCTTTCCGGATGGGCCTATAGGGGACATATCTTAAATATCCTTTCCCCTAAGGAAGAGGTTTCTGTTCCCATACGCAATGTTAAGGAAAAGGACTCTGTTCCCATGCTCAAACTTAAGCAAAAGGTTTCTGTTCCCATACGCAAAAGACAAGCAGCAAGTTTATTCCTTGATGAGCAAGTCAGTCTTGCTGGACTCTTCAGGCTTTTCAAGAAAAAGGCAGGCAGAAATAATTATGCCTCAGATAATGTTCATGTAGGTCTGTTTTCATTCCATACAAAGATAGACAACTATACTCTGTTTAAAAGACCTTTTCGGGTCCTCTTAGCTCACCCTGAGCCTTATCAATCTCCGAGTCCCTATCCAGCCGGTAAGGCTTCCGACCCGGTCTCCTCCTCTCGATATCTCCTGATCAATCAAGTAACTGCCGATGGTGCCATAGTAGTGGATGCCGAAGGCAAGGATAGAGCGGTTACCAGGGACTTCCTCCAGACCCACTGGGGTCAGGAGGTTTCCTGGGCCTATCCCTATAAAAACAGAAATTTCGAATTGGTAATGGGGATGAGCGGTCCTAGTGTCTCGAAGGTGCAGGGGACACTAAAGAAGATAGGATATCCTGTTAAAACTACAGGGATCTATGACGATTCAACCTTTCGTACCGTAATGAAATTCCAGGGAACCCTCGGGCTAATGCCCGATGGGATTGCAGGTCTACGGACCAAGGCCCTATTGTATCAGATGTTGGATGAATAAACCCGATAGGATCAATGAGCTACATCCATGAGGCACTGCTAAAGGCACAGAAAGAGAAGGATGCCAGGCATCCAAAATACCGGGAAATTTTCTTCTCACCTGGGAAAAAGACAGGTGTTCTCTCTTTAAGGCCAGCATGGTTGATCTCTCTTTTTGTCATTTTGCTTGCTTTTACACTCTATTCATGGTTGCATTTAGGAGGTAAAAAGACATTATCAGCCCCTAAGAATCCAAAGTCCGAGGTAAGCCCCAAATCAGAAATCTCCGTAAGTGCAAAAGACCTATACGACAGGGCAAGCCACTTTTATAAGATTGGCCGTTTGAAGGATGCCAGGAGGCTCTACCAGAAGGCCCTCATGATTGACCCAAGCTATGTCTACGCATTGAATAACCTGGGGGTCATATATGTCCAGGAGGGGAATTATTCAGAGGCCAAAAAAAGCCTTGAAGATGCAATCCAGCAGAAACCAAAATATGTAGACCCATATTACAATCTGGCATGTCTTTATGCCATTCAAGGGGAGGCGATGAAGAGTCTGGCACAACTTAAAAAGGCAGTATCATTGGATAAATCGGTAAGGGAGTGGGCTCGAAGGGACACAGACCTACAAAGCCTGAGGGGTGTGCCTGGGTTTGAAGAGATAATAAAGGTAGTCAAATAGTTAAATGGTTGATTGGTTAAGTCGTCAATTTGGAAAATCTATCCAAGTTACCACCCCCCCTGCCCTCCCCCTTCAAGGGGGAGGGTTTGGGAGGGGGTGAAAAAAGGAAATTATTATACTAAAAATAAAGATCACAAACTCAGGGTTGGGAAGGCAATAAAACCATTTAACTACTCAACAACTCAACCATTTAACCAGATCTAAGCTATGAGATTTAAAATAATAACGAGATCTATCTTTTACCTTTTATCCATAGGGCTATTGCTGCTTATGAGCAATTCCGTGGTCCAAGGGGCAAGGGTTGCTGGGGAGGAGGGTGTGACGCCTGTTGCCCCTGAGCCCGGAAAACCAGCTGAAAGACCTGCCCAGGTGAGACCTACTGTAATAAAAAAACCGCCCAGGGTCCAAAAGAAGGTGCTGCCAAAAAAGAAGGTCACCCAGGAAAAGAAGGTCCTGAAAAGAAAGGGGTCAGATAAACGTTATGTCACCATAGATTTTGACAATGTGGATATTGGTCTCTTTATTAAATTCATCAGCGAATTGACCGGTAAAAACTTTGTGGTTGATAAAGCGGTTAAAGGAAAGGTGACGATTATCTCTCCAACAAAGATATCGGTAAAAGAGGCATACAAGGTCTTTGAATCAGTTCTGGAGGTCCATGGATTTACAGCTGTTCCAGCCGGAAAAATCATAAAGATTGTGCCAGCTATCCATGCCAGGGCTAAAAGCGTTGAAACCAGGCTGCGCTTGGAGGCTATCAGTCCTGAAGACAAGATTGTCACACAGCTGATTCCTCTTGAGTATGCCAATCCCAATGAACTGAAGAAACTCTTTGCCCCCTTGATATCCAAGAGCAGTGTGATTGCCTCATACCTCCCTACGAGGATGTTGATTGTTACAGGTGTGCTTTCCAATATAAAACGCCTGCTCACCATCGTAAGGGAGATTGATGTCGCGGGTATTGGTGAAGAGATATCGGTGATTCCCCTTGAACATGCAACCGCATCCGATCTGTCGAAATCATTGATCAGTATCTTTCAAAAGCGAGGCAGGGCGCCAAAAAAAGGCGCACCTGTAATAAGCCCTACTATAAGGATTGTGGCTGATGAGAGAACCAATTTCCTGATAACACTGGCCACCGAAGATGATACCATAAGGATCAAAGGGCTTATAGAAATGTTGGACAAAGAAATCCCGCGGGGAGAGGGAGATATCCATGTCTATTACCTTCAGAATGCAAATGCGGAGGATCTTGTAAAGGTCTTAACAGCCCTTCCCGCTAAAGGGGAAAGAGAGGTAAAAAGGGGCAAGGCCCCTGTTATCTCCAAAGAAGTCAATATCGTGGCAGATAAGGCAACCAATTCCTTGATAATCAGGGCAAAAAAACACGATTATCTTGCCCTCGAAGATATCATCAAGAAACTTGATATCCCCAGGCGCATGGTCTATCTCGAGGCGCTGATCATGGAGGTTAATGTAGATAAAGAATTCAGGCTTGGAGTGGAATGGCGTGCCGTAGAGGAAACTGGCAGTCATGAGGGTAGGAAGATTGTAACCTTTGGAGGCTCTGTACCTAGAGAGAGTGCCTTTCCAACTGTTGATCCTAGTACACAGACCGTCAGTTTTCCTATTGGGCTCTCCATGGGAGTTTTAGGTGAGGGGATTACAATTGGCGATGTATTATTTCCTAGTATAGGAGCCCTTTTGAGGGCCTATAAGAAAGACTCCGATGTGCATATCCTTTCCACGCCCCAGATCTTGGTTACTGACAATGAGGAGGCTGAGATTAAGGTTGCGGAGAATGTACCTTATCTTACCAGGACTGAGACAACAACGGAGATTGGGGGTAGGGAATTCGCCAATTATGAATACAAGGATGTTGGTGTCACACTCAAGATAACTCCTCAAATCAACCAGGAGCGGTTTGTCCGTCTTAAGATCTTTCAGGAAGTAATAAAATTAAAGTCAGGGACTACAGAATATACACCCACAACACTGAAGCGATCTACAGAGACTACGGTTATTGTGAAGGATAAGAATACCGTGGTTATGGGTGGGATTATTGGCGAAAGTATTGAAAAAGGGACTTATAAGGTGCCCTGCCTTGGAGATATCCCTGGTCTGGGTTGGCTTTTCAAATCTATATCCAGGTCTCAAAATAAAACCAACCTTTTCGTCTTTCTGACGCCACATATCATTGAAACCCCTGTGGAGGCCGAGAAGATCTATAAAGAGAAGAAAGAGGAGATGGATAGGATCCGGGGAGGCGCTATCAAGCTATATAAAAAACCGGAACGCAGTAGTCAGGACTCACCTGTTAATCGAGGATACTCGACTTATGGCCCATAGATTAATAGGAGAGATATTAAGAGAGATTTGGGCGCTTTCAAAAGAGGCGCTTGCAGAAGCTCTCCAGATCCAAAAGGAAAAAGGGGGCAGCATAGGAGAAGTCCTGATCCAGAGAGGGGCAATAACAGAGGCGGACTTATTAAAGGCCCTTGGCATTCAGTTCGGACTGCCCTTATGGCCTACCATCTCTACTGAGGATATGGATATTAGTTTTGCACAACACATTCCCATCCAGTTCCTGAAAAAATACAAGATGGTCCCTGTGTCTACCCATGATGGGCCCTATATCGCTATCAATGATCCTATGGCATTTCAGCCCCTTGACGATCTGCGGTTGGTCATGCGCTGGGATAGTGCAAAAACAGTGCTTGCCTCACATCCTGCAATACTTTCGGCCATCAATTTCGCCTATGATATGAGCGGGGACTCTGCTGAACAGGTCATACAGGATATGCGTGAGGAGGACAGGGATCTGATCATGTCTGCGGTCGAAGAAACTGGTGACCTATTGGACGACACAAGTGATGCCCCAATTATCAAACTGGTAAATCTGATTCTATCCCAGGCAGTAAAGGCCAGGGCCAGCGATATACATATTGAACCATATCAGAACAGGATAAAGATCAGGTACAGGGTTGATGGCATTCTCTACGATATGCTCTCTCCGCCTAAGCATATTCAGTCAACACTTATATCCAGAATCAAGATTATGGCCAAATTGAACATTGCCGAGAAGAGGCTTCCCCAGGATGGAAGGATCGAGATCAGGATAGGCGATAGAGATGTGGATATTCGTGTCTCTACTATCCCTATAGCCTTTGGTGAACGTGTTGTCCTCAGATTGTTGGACAAGACTAATGTACTGCTAAAGCTTTCCGACCTCGGCATGCCTGAGAAGGGGCTTAAGGTATTTAACCAACTCATCAAGTCTGCCCATGGTATTATTCTTGTTACAGGGCCAACCGGAAGTGGGAAAACCACAACCCTCTATGCCGCCCTAAGTATAATCAACAATTCAGACATCAATATCATCACTATAGAAGACCCCATTGAATATCAGATTGAGGGCATTGGGCAGATTCAGGTCAATCCCAAGATTGACCTCACCTTTGCCAACGGGCTGAGGTCAATTGTGCGCCAAGACCCTGACGTGATCCTTGTGGGTGAGATACGAGATCTGGAAACCGCAGAAATTGCTATTCAGGCTGCATTAACCGGTCACCTGGTATTCTCCACCCTTCATACAAACGATTCGGCCAGCGCAGTAACGCGTCTCATTGACATGGGGATAGAACCCTTTCTTGTAACCTCATCGGTGATTGGGATATTGGCCCAGAGGCTGGTGCGAAACATTTGCAATAAATGCAAGAATGTATATACCCCTGATGAAGAATCCCGACAAAATATCGGCATAACCCCGGAAATGTATGAAGGTAAAAAGATATACAGGGGTAAGGGTTGCCAGGGTTGCCTCAACACAGGATACAGAGGAAGAACAGGTATCTTTGAGCTGATGATCTTGAATGACTCGATTAAGAACCTAATATTGAAGACCTCGGATTCCAGTTCCATAAAGCATAAGGCCGTTGAGCATGAAATGATAACCCTCCGTCAAGATGGGGTCTTAAAGGTGCTCAATGGGACTACAACTATAGAGGAAGTACTCAGGATAACGCAGAAAT
>SDBT01018759.1_pt1 | contig 10862 bp, 18 predicted proteins | sample 2277101 | NCBI WGS metagenome assembly SDBT01 (sample SAMN10404973, study PRJNA504765) | marine sediment metagenome | isolation source: marine sediment core GS10_PC15, 103 cmbsf | place: Arctic Ocean: Southern Knipovich Ridge | collected 2010 | reverse complement strand
CCGACCTGGGCGGCTGTGCGCGCCTCGCCGACCGGTGCGGGCGGCGGCTTCGGCGGTGTTGGTGCTGGAGGAGGAGGCCGCGGTCGGCGCACAGGGGCCCGCCTGGCTCGCTTGCGGGCCACCTTCCGCGGCTTCCGCTTCGAGAGCTCGAGGACACAGCGGCAACCCGGGTGAGCCGGCGGCCGGCCGATCTGGCCGGAGATCCCGGAGAAGGTCCCGCCGGCCGGCACGCGCTGGCCGTTGTCGAGCGACTGACAGATCCCCTCGACGTTCCCGTCTCGAGCGCTCACCCACTGCTTGACCATGTTCCCGACCTCGAGCGCGCGGGCCTCGACGATCGCGGACGTGAACCGGACGGACTCCGTCCGGGCGATAAGCTGGGCCCGCCGGCGGAGCGATCGGAGCGCGTAGGCCTCCGCCTGGCGGCCGGCCGACGTGACGCTCGTCCCGCCCTCGAGGAGCCGGCGGCGGAAGTTCTGGACGGCTCGAGTCTGCCGGCGGGTGAGGCCGGTCGAGGCGGCGATCCCGCGGAGGACGTCGTCGGTCGGGCCCTCCTGGAAGAGCTGGACGAGCTGCTCGCGGAGGTTCCGGAGCGCGCCGGCGTCGACCTCGACGACGAGCCGGCCGATCTGATTCTCGGCGAGGGTCTGGACGGTGAGGGGCCCGAGCGGTGTGACGAAGTCCTCGGCGTCGGCCCGCTCGATCGCGCCTCGAGTGAGCGCGTCGACGAGCTGCTTCTCGCGCCGGCCCGTCTCGAGCGCGAGCTGGACGCCCAGCGCGGAGACGTCGACGCCGAGCGATCGGCGGATATCGCGGAGGTCCTCGACGGTGACGACCCGAGTCCAGGCGCGGAAGATATCGAGCCAGATCTCGCGGAGCCGGGCCTCGCGCGTGGCGATCGCGCGGAGCTGGACCCGTCGCGAGGTCCCCGGGACGGCCCGGGTGAGGAGGTGGAGGCCGCTCACTCCTCGAGCACGCCGAGCCGGCGCTCGTGGTCCTTCAAGATCTGGCGGATCGTGCCGGCGAAGTAGGCGGCCGCCCCCGTCTGGATACACAGACCGAGGACGATCGCGATCGGGATCGTGAGCTCTCCCATTTAGAGCTCCTCCTGGCCGGCGGACTCCGGCGCACCGACGCGCCGGCGAAGGAACTCGTCGAGGCCCTGGTCGGGCAGGATCCCGCCGCTCGAGAGCAGCTTCCCGAAGTAGTCGGCGAGGTCGGAGATCGGGAGCTCCTCGATATCGCCGTGCTTGAGCATCGGCGTTTCGGCGTTCGCGAAGCGCGGGTTCAACGCGCGGAGGACCGGGATCGCGTTTTGCTCCATGTGCTCCTCGATCACGTCGAGCCAGGAGCCGGCCGCGCGCGCCTGGGTCGTCGTGGCCGAGCTCTTGAGCGCGAGCGACCCGACGCCCTCGTGGCCGATTAGCATCGCGTCGGCGACCATCGCGATCGCCATGTCGCGATTGAGCATTGTCCACAGCTCGGCGAGGTCGGTCTGGCGCCGGCCGGCGGATCCTATGAGTGAGATTCTCCACCCGGACGGGTTCCCGTCCTCGAGCTGCTCGTGAGGAACGACGATCCCCTCGCGGATATCCCGCTCGATCTCGCGCGCCATTGTCTCCGCCTCGGCGAGCGCGGCCTTGTCCTCGTCGCTCGCGCCTTCCGAGAAGAGCTTCGACGGCGCCTCGATCTTGACCATACCCGTCAGATCGCGGCGGAGGCCGACCTTCATAATCCGCCGGAGCTCTTGCTTGTCCGTCCAGACGAGGAACGCGTTCCGGGCGAGCGAGCGCCCCTCCGGCCGGCCGGGTGTCGGCTCGGTCCGGAAATGGAGGAGCTTCCAGGCGGGGATCTCGACGCCCTGGCCGGACCCGCCGACCTGGACGAGGCCCTCGAGCTGGCCCGTCTGTGGGTCCGTTATCCACCGGTTGACGGTGCGCGGGTCGAGCGGCATAAACCCCGACCACATAAAGACATTCGGCCCGGTCTGCTCGAAGAGCGTCTCGAAAACTTGGAACCCCCAGAGCACCATATCGGCGGCGGCGCCGACGGTCGACTTCCACCCAGGCCGGAGCCGCGCGACGTTCTCCGCGACGAACTCCGAGAACGCGATATCTATCGGGGCCTCGCCGCCCGGCTCGATCGACCAGTCGGCCGCGCGGAGGAGGAGCTTGTCGAGCTGGAGCGCGCCCGCGATGATCGGGTCGAGCGCCATCTTCTCCAGCGTCTTGAAGGCGCGCGTCCCGCGGAACTCCACGAGGACCGGATCGTCGATTGTCAGGGTGGCGGTACGTTCGCGCCGGCCGGTGCGGCCGAGCATTATCACGGAGGAGCTCTTCTGCGGCTCCTGGCCGTGGACCTCGTGGCCGGCTTTCTCGAGCATCTCGCGTTTCACGGTCTACTCCCCTCGGATCATTCGCGGAAACTTCGGCCGCGTCACTTGTCGCGACCCCAGCATTAGGTGCGTGAAGAGCCAGACGAACGCGTCGAGGTGGTCCGGGCTCTCGTTGCCGGGCTCGGGCACCCAGGTACACAGTTGGTCCTCGAGCACCTCGAAAATCCCGACGTGGTGGATCTGGCCCTTCTCCGCTTTGAGCGAAACCGGCTCGGCGCGGGCCTGTTTGGCCCTCGAGGCGGAAACTTCTCGCAAAGGTAAGGCGGCCCGTTCGCCGTGCAAAGTATGGGCGACCATGTCTCCGCCCTGGTTCGCCTCGTAGATCACGACGTCGGCGTCGACGGCGTCGTAGGTGGCGACCGTCCGCTCCGCCCAGCGCCGCGGCGTGAACCGGCCGGACGCGTCGACGAGGACGTAGCCGTGGCCGTTCGTCGCGAGGCCGCCGGCGATTATCCCCGTCTCGCTCGAGCTCTTCTTCGACTTCGCCGCCGGATCCACGGCGACGCCGATCCGCTCGAGCACGACGCCGGCGGCCTCGAGCGCCTTGATCTTGCCGGCCAGGTCGTCGGGAGCGGCGATCCGATACTTCTCGATCTCGGCCCGCTTCCACATCGCGCCGGCCGCCTCGTCGAGGAGCCGCGCGTAGATCTCCTGGGAGCCGAGCTCGGTCCCCTCGAGCGGCTCGATCACCTCCTCGTAGTAGACCGGCGTCAGGTTCGGCCGGTTGTCGTAGCTCGAGCCGGCGGTGACGATCGTCGACGGCCGCGCGAGAATCTTCTTCAAGAGCGCGATCGGCTTCGGCGTCGTCGTGATAACCAGGCGCGGCTCGTCGGCGTCGCGCAATCCGAAGAGGAGGTTCTGATAGACCTCCGTCGCATACGGGAATTTTGGGAGCTCGTCGACCCAGCCGCGGCCGTGCTGGGGCCCGCGGAGCTGGTCCGGATTGTTGCCGCTGTAGATGTGACCTTGAGGACCGGGCCGGACGATCCAGTCGTCGCGGAGTCGGGGCCACTGGAGGAGGCGCTTCGTCGGCTCGTATTGGGGGCGGAACCAGGGGGGCGAAATCGCGAGGATCCCGGAGGGCCCGTTCACCATAACGTCGCGCGCGTCGCCCGGCGTCTCGGCGACGAGCGCGATAAGCTCGACGCCGTCCTCGGCCCAGGAGCGCACGGTCTCCGCGCCGGTGCGCGTCTTCCCCCAGCCGCGGCCGCACATACAGAACCAGACGAAATACTTCTCGGTCGGCTCGAGCTGATTTGTGCGGGCCCAAAAATTCCAGTCGAAATGTAGATGCTCGAGCGCGTCGACCTCGTCCTCGACGCCGTCCTCCTGGAGCAGATCGTCGAGGATCCCCTCGAGCTCGCTACTTCTTCGCGTCGCGGGCTTCGATGCGAGCCAGACGCTCCATGAGTCGTGATTTGAGGGCCTTCGCTCGCTCCACCTTGATCGCGATCGGATCGCCTTCACTGTCTCCCGTCACGGGTTGCGGGACCTTGCCGAAGCCGCGCTCGAGGAGCGTATCGAGCGCCCACCGGAACCCAGCATCGCTCGCCGTCTTCTTCGGCGCCTTCACGTAGTTAATAACCTTTCGGAGGCCGAACGAGAAAATCGCGTCCCGGCACTCCGCCTTGAGCTCGTTCGCGATCCGGCCGGAGCGGCCCTTCTTTCCTACGCCGCGGCGCGAGTCCGCGCCCTTCGCGAACGGCCGGCCGCGCGTTGCTTTCCGCTTGGCGGTCTTCTTCTTCGCTGTTTTCTTCGCAGTTTTTTTAGCGGGCATATGTCCGGTAGTGGTGAGGGGCGGAGTCGAACCGCCACAGCCCGAAGGCGGCCGATTTACAGTCGGCCTCGCTCACCGTGGCACCTCACCGGGAGCTCGAGGAGTGGCGGAGGTGGCCCCCATCCCTACGAACGCGGCGGCCGCCGAAGTGCGACCCGCCAAAGGAACGCCCTCCGCCACAAGTTACCCCCAGAGATCGCGCGCGACCCAGGCGACGACCGCGCCGATCGTGAACGCGCGGAGGAGCTTCAACCACATATCCGTCCGCTCCGTCCGCGCCTTGTCCTGCAACGCGAGCAAGTCCTTCGAGAGCTTCTCGAACGCCTTCCCCATAATACCCGGCGCGACCTTCTGGACGTTGAGCTCCGGGAGCACCGTCTCGAGCGCCTTGTGGAGCGGCGACTTCTCGAACTCGACCTTCTCCTCGAGCTGGGCGTTCGCCTTCGCGAGGGCCGCTTGTACGGCCTTGAGCTCGTCGACCGACACGAGCCGGTAGTCGCCCGGCGCCGGCCGCGGGATCCGGAGGCGATCGTCGCCGCCGCCCGTCCAGTCCCAGCCGGCCTCGGCCCAGGCGGGGAGCCCGTCCAGCTTCGCGTCCGGATCCGGAGGCTCGAGCGTCACGACACGCGACCAGGTCGGGACTCGAAACCGCCGCGACGCGCGCGATCGAGTCCCGCCAGGCCCCAGAGATACTCGAGCACGGCGGCCATGTCCGCCGCGAGCGTATGGTAGCCGGCGAAATCAAACGCGATCTTGCGCCGGTCGTCTTGGAACGGGTAGCGGACCCGACACGACCCGACGCCGGACGGTGCGCGCTCCAGCTCGCGCTCGAGGCGGACCCAGACGTAGCCGTGATCGAGCCGGCCGTCGTGGCCGGCGCAGCTCGCCCAGGAGTAGACGCCCGGGATCGCGTTCAACTCGAAGAGATACGGGACGATCTCGTCGTCGACACCGTAGGGCCCGACGCGCTCGCCCGTGAGCTCGCGGACGAACGCGTGCACCGCGACGCGCTTGTCGTGGGTGAAGTTGGCCGTCGTCATACGCGCGCCCATTTCAGAAACCGCCCGCACCTCGAGCAACGCGGAGGCCACTCGCCGGCGCCGTGAACCGAGCAGCTCTCGGCCGGCTCGAGGGCCCAGCTACGGCACAGGCACGCCGTCGACCGCGCGCAGACGTGCGCTAACACGCCACACCGACGCCGCCCTCTTCCACCCAGGCGCCTACCGTGAAGCGGTACTCGACCGCGGTCGTGACGTCGGTCGATTGCCAGCGCTCCACGAGCCGGCCGCTAAACGTCCCGCGACCAAACACCGAACCCGATCGCGTGAGCTCGTAGCCGATCTCGATCGACGCCGGCGTCCCGACAACGGTAAACGTGTACGCGCACGACGTCCCCGATCGGCGCGCACCGAGCGAGAACTCGATCGACACGGGCGGCCCGGGATCCGGCGGTGCGACGATCGACTCGCCACCGCACGCCACGACCGCGAGCAACACAAGCGCGCGCCTCACGGTCCCACCTTGAAGAGCTCGAGCTGGACCTTCACGACCTCGGCGAACGCCACGAGGTCCGGCCGCCAGAATCCCCAGCGCCGGACGATCGCGTGGAACTCCTCGAGATCGTGGCCGACGAGGAAATACTTCCCGGTGTCGAGGTCGTGCTCGAAGTGGGCGAGCTCGTGATCGACGAGCGCGCACCGTGCCGCGACGTCCAGGTCGCGCCAATGCGTGAAGTTGAACGAGATCAAAAAGTCGACGCCCGTGAGCCAGGCGAGCGCGCCGCCCGGCTTCGACGCCTTCGCGAGCACGACGCGGCCGCGGTTCCCGATATCTTCGCGGAAGACGTAAGCGATCCGCGCGTCCTTTAGGTGCTCGTGGATTCCCCCGATCATAACCTTGGCGAGCGCCTCGCATTGTGGCGCGCCGAGATACTTCTCTCCCTCCGGCCACTCCGCCGGCGTCGGCGCGCACGTCTCGATCGCCAGCATAACGTCCGCCGCGTTGAGCTCGTTCGGAACCTTGAGCGTTGCTGTTGTCATCATGTCCCTGCCTTCCCGCATTGGTGGCGGACCTGTCGCTCGAACGAGTCGGCGATTCGGTGGATCCCGTTCGCCAGGTGCTCGAGCTGGAGGCCGACCTCACAAGCTGCGTCAGTAATGTTTACTTCCCGATCGTCGCGCGTCGTCACGAGTGGCGCGCTCGCGCTCATATATCCCACCGCATCGGCAAGATTTTCGAGTGCATCGGCAACGGCGGAGTAGTCCCCTTTCATGTTGTCACCTTCCCGATAGTTAGGTTCGCGGTAGCGATCCAGAGAAAAGCCTCTTCGACGCCGCCGAGCACGTAGTTGGTTTTAGTTGCGTGACACCGCCGCTCGAAAAGAATCTGCTCGAGCGATTGCTTTTTCCGATAGAGCTCGATCCGCTTCCCAGGTGTGAGCGCCGCCGTTGCCTTCGCGTAGATCGCCGGCGTCTCGAGCGCGAGCTGGAGCGCGCGACGTTTCGGAAGATCGACCCACGGGCTCTCGAGCTTCGGGAGCCACGGCCGGAGCTGGTCGACGTCGAGCCGCTTCGTCTCGTGCCACAGCTTGATCCCGATCGCCGGGAAGAACACCCACAGATCGGGGAGCCCTTTCGTCTGGCGCGTCGTGCCGTGTCGAGGTCCGCCTGGGCGGAACCCCTGGCTCAGGTTGTACCACTCGCCGCCGTAGGACTCGTAGAGAATCCGGACGGCCCGCTGGACCGCTTCCTCTTTCATATCTCGAGCCCGAGCTGGGGCGTCGGGATCCCGTAGAGGTTCACGGAGCGGCCCTCCTCGTGCACCTGGCGCACGATCACGACCGCCCGCGCGTCGCGAAGGTGGGAGAGTTGCGCGCTCGCGGTTTGGTGTTTGAGGTGGAGCGATTGCTCGATCGCGTCGCACGTCCCCGGCCCGTAGTTCGTGAGCAGCCGGAGAATCTGGCCGTTGACCGTGAGCTCCCCGTTGCCCTTTCGAAACCGATCCCAGGCGTCGCGACTGTTCTCGTCATATCGCATAAGGATCTTCGACGATCTGGAGCGGGACACCACTCCCGCCCGGGCGAAGCCGGAGGCCCGGCTGGATCTCGAGCTCACCGCTCTCGAGCCCTTCCGTCCAGCAGAACACCGACGCCGGCGTCCGCTCCGGGCACACCTGGCGCTCCGCGAGGACCGGCCGGTGGCACCGAAGGCACGTCGCCGGCGCGTCGCAAAGAGTGAGCACGCGCGCGGCCAGGCGCTCGAGCTCGACGTCCGAGAGTGGGGAGTGGCGAAACATGGCGCGCCCAGCCGCGACGAGCTCGCGGATCTGGGTCGCTGTGGTTGCTGCTGGGGCCATCGAAGTCTCCTCTTTCGTTGCGTTGCGGTCGATGTAGCTATGTGGAGAACTGTGTAGACAACTTCGAAAAGGTCGTTTTTTTTTGCTCCTCCCGAGCGTGACGGTACCCTTACCTCCCAGGCTCGCTCCAGCTCCTAGGAGAGTTATTGCAGTAGTAGAGGCTGTGGATAAGTTGAAAACTCGCTCCGGCCTCTATACCTTCGAGGAGAGTCGTCACACCTCGAGAGCCTCCCGGCGCCTTCAAGCGCCCCCGCTACAGGTTCGCAGCCACTTGCGGGTATTTCTCCGAGGATTTCTAGACGGTCTCTGTCGTACACCTGGCCCCCCGGCGTTTCCGGGGGGCTGTTACGTTGTGGACTTTTTCCCCCAGGTCAAGAGGGCGGAAAGCCAGGTCGCAACCACTTCCAGACGAAAAAATTCAACCAGGCCGCGAGGAGCTCCTCCGGCGGCCGGTCCGTGGCGAAGAGCGCCGTCCCTATGTGGACGATCCTCACTCCGCGACGCCGGGATCGCCGGGATCCGGTGGCGGATCGAGCACCTTCTCCTCGAGCAGCTCCCGCACGAGCTCGATCTCCTCCTCGGCGAGCACGAGCTCCGCCAAACTACGCTGGTCGTCCCCGACCGCGTGCTCCTCGAGCCACTCCTGGAGACGCACCTCGACCCGCTCGAGCACGCCGCGCTGGTCGTCGTCGAGCTTCACGATTTACTCCTCTCCCGTTCGAGGGCTTGAACCACTTCCCGAGCTGTTGCCGTGTACCACCGCCAGATCTTGCAAGGCACGTTCGCCCACGACGGCGCCCGGTCCGGCCGGTAGCCGGCCCGCCGGAGGAGGATCGTCCGGACCGTCGTCAAGCCGGCCGGCGTCGTCACGATCCCCTCCTCTCCTCGGCGAGCTTCTCAAGCTCTCGGCCGAACTTCACGAGCGGCGCGGCGGCCTCGATCAAGTCGCCGGCGTCGCGGAGGTTTTGGCCTCCGCCACGGATCCAGGCCGTCGGCTCGAGCACTGGCCCGAGCGCCTCCGACGTCGAGACGTGGCTCCGAAGCTCGTCGATCGGGATATTCGCGATAACCTGGGCGGCCATTGCAAGCCGCCCGAGCGCCTCCTGGTATTCAATCGGCGTCATAAACGTCATACGGCTACTCCTCTCCTCGTGTCCGATTTAGCGTTCTGTTTGTCTCGTTTCGCCTGCGCGTCCGCCCGGGCCCGATCGGCGCCTGGACACGTCTCGAAGTGGTTCCGGTAGCCCTGGCGCTGGACGACGCGCGGCTCGTCCTGGTCGACGCGAGCGCCCTGCTCCTGGCTCCGGACCCAGATCTTGACCGGCGACTTCTCGAGCGGGACCATTTTCCCCGACTTCGCCGAGGCCGCCCAAAAGATCTCGACCTCGCAATACCGACACGGTCGCGCCTTCACGATCGCACCGCGCCGGGTACGCCGGTGAGGCGCGCGAGCTCCGCCCACTCCGCCGGCCACAACGGCCGCGCCTCGCCGTAGCCCTCGAGCGCGTGACCGCCGTCGTTGAGGCCGGCGCCCCGCGCCTGGCTCTCGAGCTCCTCTCCGATCTTCTCGAGCGCCGGCCCGGGCGGTAGGGTGTGGTCGCTCCAGATCCGGAGGAGGAGGGCGAGCTCGTGCCGGCGGCCCTCCGCGTAGAGCTGGCGGAGGCGGAGCTCTTTCTGGAGCCGGCGGACCTCGACGCCGATCGTCCAGCGCGCGAGGAGCGACGCGATCCACCCGCCGACGATCGCGCCGGCCACCGCCGACGCGATCGCGATCGTGAGCGTGCTCATTCGCCGGGCTCCCGCGGCGGGGGCCCGGAAGGATCCCCGGGATCCTCGGCGGAGTCGGCCTCCGGCTCCCCCGGCTCGACGTCGGTGTTCTTGATCTCGCCGGTCGTCGGGTCGACGTCCCCGTGCACGCGCCGATCCTCGAGGACCTCCTCGATCGCCAGGACGAGCCGGCCGGAGTTGGCCGCGAAATCCTTCTGGCGGTCCGTGCTCCGGATCCACTTCAAGAGCCGGCCGAGGTGATCGGTAGAGAGCGCGCCGAGCGGCGTCCCCTTCGCGTCGCCCCAGGGGAGCTCGAGGGCGTGGGGCCCGCCGCGCTCGCGGGCGGCGGCCCACGATGCCGGCTCCTGGGCCTGGGCGGCCCGCTGTGCCCCGTTCGGAGCCCGGGCGTCCTCCTGGCCCGTCCGGTTCCCGCGGACCTGGTCGCCGCCCGCTTGATCCATTTCCTCCGGGATGTAGAACCCGCCCAGCTCGGCCGGGAAAGCCTTCCGGAGGGCGAGGGCCTCGGCACACTTGCCGAGCATCGTGAACGGCATTTTCCGCCACATGAACGCGTCGCGCTCCTCCGGGCAATACTCCGACCACCGCGCCGACGCCGTGAACCCGCACACCTGGCCGGCGACGAGCTTCTCGACCGTGACGGTCGCCTTGACCGGGATCTCGCCCTCGATCGGGACGCCGCCCTCCTGGCCGGCCTGGACCTTCCGCGTCTCGAACGTCGGATCTTGGTTCCCGGCGTAGAGGCCCGTCCGGTCGGCGATCTTCCGATAGCCGTCGATCCCGATCTGGATCGTAAGCCGGCCCTTCCGCTTCACCGCGTGGATCTGGTTCGCGATCGGGTCGAGCCCGAGCCGTTGCGCCTGGGCGATGAAGAGCCGCGCCTCGTCGTCGGTGAGGTCCGCGGCCTTGCAGATCGTCGTCTTGACGAGCTGCACCTGTTCCCGGCTCCACGTCTGGACCTTCGCGAGGTCCGTCGCCTGGGCGCCGTCTACTACCGTGAGGACCTTCGGCTCTTCGATCTCGTCGATCTCGTCGCGTACTTCCGTTTTGCTGCTGGTCATCTATCCCTCCTCGAGGATATGACGGGGGCGGTTGCCCCCTAGTGGGGGCGCTACTGTGCCCCCTGGGGGCGGTTGCCCCCTGTTCCACGTGAAACCTCCGCACCGCCGGCGGTCCGCTCCCACTTCCAGGCCTGGAAACCGCACGCCGTCCCGCAATACTTCGTGTCCTTCCGCCGGAGGCGCCAGGTCCGAGCACGCCCCTTTATCAGTCGCGAGAGCTTCCGCCCACACCACCAACACCGGCCCCACTCGCCCCAGGCGAGCGGATCTCGCCGGCTCGAGGCCGGCCGTTTCGGGTTCGTCATCTGGACAAGATAAGTCCTGTTTTACTCTTGCGCTACGGGGGCATATGCCCCATATTACTTGAGCAACGCAACACCTCACAAGGACCCGACAATGACCGCAGCAGCTCTCCAGATCCTCTCCCTCCTCGGCCCGGCGAACGTCTGCCGCTTGATCGGTCTCGTAGGATGACCGCCGCCACGATCAC